>PVMK01188088.1_pt1 | contig 13250 bp, 13 predicted proteins | sample 1853481 | NCBI WGS metagenome assembly PVMK01 (sample SAMN08533507, study PRJNA380276) | Marine sediment metagenome, whole genome shotgun sequencing project.
CTGGAAATTTTATGGCGCCGGTTGATCTCGATCGTTGATGAAGCCGATGCCTCTGTCGCCCGTACGGCTTTTTCAAGTCTTTTGCGAGATGCCCATGATTATACCTGTATGTTTACCGACAGCCGGGGGCAGGAACTGGTTCAGGGGACCTTCTGTACACCGGGCCAGGCTGGAGCGATGGCTCTTGGGGTAAAAACCATCATCAACTCGATTCCCCTGAAGGAGTATCGGCCGGGAGACGTGTTTATTGTGAACGATCCCTGGCTGCTGGCCGGTCATTTAAATGATGTCTGCGTGTTAAGCCCGATATTTTATAAAGAAAAGCCGGTTGCCTTTACCGCCTGTGTTTTTCACCACTCCGATATCGGCGGAAGAGTGGCTTCCGATAACCGGCAGGTCTATGAGGAGGGGCTGTTTATCCCCCCGATAAAACTTTATGATGCCGGTGTCTTAAATGAATCTGTACTCAATATGATTCGGTGGAACGTGAGAACCCCCGAGGAGGTCACCGGGGATATCCGCTCCCAGGTTGCCGCGAACCATGTTTGCTCACAGAAGGTCATCGAAATGCTGAAAGATGAGGGTATGGATTCGCTCGATGATCTGGCAGATGAAATCATCGATCGAACGGAAAGCAGCATGCGGGAAGCCATTGCTAAAATTCCGGATGGTGTCTACCCTTATGAAGGCGTAATTGAAGGGGCCGGGAAAAGAAAAGATATCCACATCAAACTTTCGGTGGAAGTGAAGGGCAGCGATATTCATATCGACTTTGACGGCACTTCCCCGCAGGTCGATTGGGGCGGCAATGTGGTCTATAATTTTACCTATGCCTATGTTTTTATGGCCGTTAAAAGTGCTTTTGATCCGGATATTCCGATTAATGAAGGCGCCATCCGTCCGGTTAAGATGACGGCACCGCAAGGCACGGTTGTTAATTGCAAGTTTCCGGCGGCAGTGGCGGCCCGTATGCAAATCGGGCATTTTATGACGGAGATGGTGTTCAAAGCTCTGGCGAATGCAACGCCGGACAATATTATTGCCGAAAGCGGCGGTACACCGGCACAGACCAATATTTTTTACGGCAAGCGATTTAACGGCATGCCCTGGCTTACGATGATCATTCGCGGCGGCGGAATGGGCGCCAGCAGTAAAATGGACGGCCACCATTGCGCTATCTTTCCGGCAAACGGCGCCAACACACCCGTTGAAATCTTTGAAAGCGATACCCCCCTTATTGTGGAAGAACGCAGCCTGATATGCGATTCCGGGGGACCCGGCAAGATGCGCGGCGGGCTGGGAAGAAAATTTGTGATCCGGGTTCCCGACGACGACTCCGCCCCTGAACCGCCAACTTCCATTGCCATTCAGGCCGGCAGATACCGCTATGCGCCCAGAGGCCTGTTTATGGGCGGTTCCGCCAACAAGGCCCAATTTGTCTGTAAACGATCAAGCCGGTGATCCCAGCGGATTAACCCTTATGTGAATCCGGTGATGTCATCCAGTTTCACAGCGCCGGCGGTGGCGGATACGGTGACCCGCTGGAGAGAGATCTGCAGGCAGTTGAACAGGATGTTTTCAACGAATATATCAGCATTGAGAAGGCTCGGGACGATTATGGTGTGGTGATTGATTCAAAAACGCTGAAAGTCGATTTGAAGGCAACCGGAAAGCTGCGCGCCGCACGCAAAGGGAGTGAGTAAACCCAACTAATTTTAGATTTTAGATCACGGATTTTGGATTTATTGACAGAATGATCAACGGGGCATTGAATCCTGGTCCATTTCAATCCGCAATCCAAAATCTAAAATCCAAAATCAAGGTGGCCGACCATGCCCAAAACCTTTATGCCGTCATTTAATGATATTGAGGAGCTAAAAAAACATCAGTTAAAAGGTCTTCAGTGGACGGTTGCCCATGCCTATCAGGGCTCTGACTTTTATCGCAAAAAACTCGATGAAGCGGTGTGCAGCCCGATGGTATACACTCTTTGGATGACATTCAAAAGCTGCCTTTTACCACAGCCGATGATTTGCGTGAGGGCTATCCGTTTCCGCTGCTTTCAGTTCCCGAATCGCAGGTTGTCAGAATACATGCGTCATCCGGTACCACCGGTAAACGTAAAATCCTGTCATATACCCAGAAAGATATCGACGATTGGACTCATTTTTTCGCCAGATGCTATGAAATGGCCGGCCTTACGCAAAAAGATCGGGTGCAGATTGCGGTCGGGTACGGCGTTTGGACTGCCGGTGCCAGTTTTCAGCTGGGCTGTGAAAAGTTTGGCGCCATGGCCATTCCGGCCGGTCCTGGAAATGTGGACATGCAGTGTCAGTTTCTGGTGGACTTACAGTCTACAGTGATGTGCTGCACCGCATCCATGGGCTTGTTGATGGCTGAAGAGATCAGTCGCCGGAACTTGAAAAACAAGATTGCCTTAAAAAAAATGATTTTCGGGTCCGAACGCAGCAGTGATGCCATGCGAAAGCGAATCAAGGATTTGCTGGGCCTGCAGGACATGTTTGACATTCCCGGTATGACGGAACTATACGGGCCGGGCACCGGGCTGGATTGTGACAAACATGAAGGTGTTCACTACTGGGCGGACTACTATATACTTGAAATTCTTGACCCGGAAAATTTGGAGCCGGTACCGGTGGGTGAAGCCGGTGAGATGGTGGTCACCACACTTTGCAAAGAAGCAGCGCCTCTGATACGCTATCGGACCCGGGATCTGACATGCCTGATCGACCATCCGTGTTCCTGCGGCAACATCCTGCCGATGCACGACAGAATCTTGGGTCGATCAGACGATATGATCATCTTTCGAGCGGTAAATATTTATCCCGGCCAGATTGACCAGGTGCTTTCGACCATTCAGACGCCAGTTGCGAATACCAGGTCCACCTGGACAGAAAAGAAGACGGCAAAGACCATATGTCCATCCGAGTGGAGTGTGAAGAAGACTTTGATCAAGCCCGCAGGCCTGAGCTCGCTCAAATAATTGCTGAAGAAATTAAAAATAAGATAATGGTCAGCGCTGATGTCGAAGTCGTGCCTTACGGAACGCTGCCCAGATCGGAGAGGAAGTCGCAACGGTTTTTCGACAATCGCTCCGATTAGCCTTGGCGGGCTAAAATAAAAGCATTTACCTTACAAAGGCATAAACAAATGAGCTAAAATATGCTAAAAGCATTGAGGATCTATCTTATTTATAATTTAAAGATGGAGCGCAGCGGACTATAATTTGCAGCTAAGCACTTTGTCAACTTAGATAACTAATAACCCTAAATAGCTCTTAACGTCAAATAACTTTTCACTAATCGGTAGGCCGGAATTAGAGGGGAGGATTTTGAGATGCTGCAAAAAGCGTTTATACCGTATGGGCGGGATATTACAGCTCGCCGTTTTCCCGCTGGCAGGGGAAGTCTGGCCAATGAGAACGCAATTATGTTAGGGGCGGCTACGGCTAAACGATGGCTGGCCCATAAAAATTGGGATCCGAAGATAATCGAATATCTCGTCTTCGGGATTACCATTCATCAAATCCATGGATTTTACGGCAGTCCTTACGCTGCTGCCCTGATGGGTTGCCCGGATATTCCAGGTGTACTTCTCAGTCAGGCCTGTACAACCTCAACCACCGGCATCTGGCAGGCAGCTATCGGGGTTGAGACCGGGACCTATGATAATTGTTTCTGTCTGATGACGGATCGTACTTCCAACGGCCCGCATGCCATCTGGCCAAACCCCAAGGGACCCGGCGGCCAGGTCATATCCGAAGATTGGGTGATGGATAATTTTGCTAAGGATCCATGGGCCGGAGGCGCCATGATCCAGACGGCGGAAAATGTGGCGAAGGACGCCGGGATTACCCGGGAGCAATGCGATGCCCTGACATTAAGGCGTTACCAGCAGTATCAGGACGCCCTGGCAGACGACCGTGCGTTTCAGAAACGCTACATGTTTCCCGTCGAGGTCGCTGTTTCTAAAAAGAAAAACATTTTGGTGGAAGAAGACGAAGGGGTGACAGAGAGCACCGCCGAGGGCTTGGCAGGGCTAAGGCCGGTCATTCCGGACGGCGTGCATACGTTTGGATCTCAGACCCATCCGGCAGACGGAAACTGCGGCTTGAGCGTGACCACCCGTGAAAAAGCCAAAGAATTGAGTGCCGATCCGAATGTGGAAATCCAGTTGATTTCCTATGGCTACGCCAGATCAAAAAAGGGTTATATGGCCGCCGCAGTGTATCCCGCATCGCAAATGGCGCTGGATAAAGCCGGTATCAGCGTGGATGACGTCAAAGCCATCAAGACCCACAACCCCTTTGCGGTCAATGATATCTACCTGGCACAAAAATTAAATGTGGATGTCGACGAGATCAACAATTATGGCTGTTCGATGATCTACGGTCATCCCCAGGCACCCACTGCCGGGCGCAGTATCATCGAGGGAATTGAGGCCGTGGTAATGGCCGGTGGTGGCTATTTGCTCTGGGGCGGCTGCGCAGCCGGTGACACCGGCGGCGGAATGGTTTTGAAAATAGGTTAAATAACGGCTCGGCGCTTTATGATAATATTCGGCATTAAATTAGCACCGAGCGTGCCTAAATAAGTGCCTAAAATTTAAAGTGACTAAAATGCCTAAAATTGGAAGAGGAATTTATTCTTATTAAATTTAGATTTACTCGTAAAAAATCTGCCAGTCTGTCATTGCGAGCGCAGCGAAGAAATCTCCATCAATCCAAGTCTCTGAAATCGATGGGATTGCTTCGTCACTTCGTTCCTCGCAATGACGCGGCGATAGGACTTTTTACGAGAAACATCAATTTTAGGCAATTTAGATCATTTTAGGCATTTTAAATTTTTTGCTGAGGTATATTTATGAGACAGTTTACCTACCTGGTCCCGAAGACATTAGATGAGGCAATCTCCTTGCTGGAATCCCACGGAGAACAAGCCAAATATGTTGCCGGGGGAACCGATGTTCTGGTCAAAATCAAAGAGGGCAAACTGGCACCGAATTATTTGATTTCCTTAAAGCATATCATTGGTCAGGATCGCCCCTTTTTGAATCATGAAACCGGAGAACTTTATATCGGTGCGTTTTGCACCCATCGCTCGATAGAACAATCATCGCTGGTACAGCATCAATACCCCATTATCCATGATGCGGTCAAAAACATCGGGTCCGTGCAGATACGCAATGTTGCAACCATTGGTGGGAATCTGGTCAACGCCGTCCCTTCGGCCGATGGGGCTATCCCGCTAATTGCGCTGGACGCAAAAGCAAATATTTACGGCACAAAAGGCCAACGTTCGATTGATCTCAGACGGTTTTTTCTGGGACCGGGGCAATGCGATCTCGAGAGAGCAGAAATACTGACCGAGATTGTGATCCCGCCATTAGCACCACGCACCGGCAGTGCGTATATCAAGCATGGCAGAAGAGAAGCTATGGAACTGCCCATGCTGGGGGTAGGGGTTTTGTTGAGTCTCGAGGAAGACATGACTACCTGTGCGAAAGCACGGATTTGTCTGGGTGTTGCCGCCCCCACGCCCTTCAGGGCCTTGGAGGCCGAGAAATACCTTAAGGGAAAAAGCGTTGACGAAATTAACCTGTCTGAGGCCGGCCGGATTGCGGGACAGGAGTCCAAAGTTCGGGACAGTATCCGGGGGGTTGCCTGGTACCGGCGGGAAATGGTTGGGGTTCTGGTTAGACGTATGGGCCTAAAAGCACTTGAACGCGCTAAAGACAAGCGCAAATAAGTGCTGAGGGCTGAGGACTGGGGGTTGAGGACTGAGGTTGGAGGACTGGGGGATGAGGACTTGGGACTGAGGGCTGGGGGTTGCGAGGGAGCATTGAGCTTAGGGCGAATAAATTTTAAATAAAATCCTGGGAGGATTTTATAATGGCACGAAAAATAGCATTTGTTTTCAATGGTAATAAAATGAATATGGTCATTGAGGATCATTGGACGCTGCTGCATCTTATCCGGGAAGAACTGGGCTATACCGGGACCAAAGAGGGCTGTGGCGGCGGTGAATGCGGTGCCTGCACGGTTATTGTGGACGGCGAGGCGGTCAATTCCTGCCTCTACCTGGCCGCGGAAATAAACGGCAAAAAGCTGCTGACCATCGAGGGAGTTGCCGCAGCCGATGGTACTTTGCACCCCATACAGAAATCTTTTGTTGAAAATGGGGGTATCCAGTGCGGATTCTGTTCGCCGGGTATGATCATGTCGGCCAAGGCCCTGCTGGATAAAACAGCGAACGCTTCCGAGGAAACCATCAAGGAGGCGATCGCCGGCAATCTATGCCGCTGTACCGGGTACGTTCAGATCATCGACTCGATTAAAGCCGTAAGCGGATACGGAGAAGATGAACCGCATGTGGTTGCTTTTAAGGCCGAAGACGGGGATCGAGGAGAATAAAACGAGTTTCAATAGTTTAACGTCTCGGAATTTCTACAACTTAATGAAAATACGGGGTATTTTTTGAGGCATGAGTTTTTGCCTCGATCATGGAATACTGGAATTGTGGAACGATGGAATAGTGGGTTTGCAAAGGATATAATCCATTTTAAACTTTAGCGTCAAGATGAATTTTGCCATTTATCTAATATTGCAGTTTCCTCTCCGAGCAGTAGGCCCTATGGGCCGGAGGTCACGACCCATTTTTCCAATATTCCAGTATTCCACTATTCCAATTGGGGCGAAGCCCCTAACTTGAGGAGATAATCGATGCAAAACTTGTCTTCAGTCGGCAAAAGAGTTCCCAAGCTGGATGCGGTGGATAAGGCCACCGGGCGGGTTAAATATATTCAAGATCTTAAAGTTCCGGGGATGCTGTACGGCAAAATTCTTTACAGCAAGTATGCTCATGCGAAAATCGTAAAAATTGATACATCCAGAGCCAAGGAGCTTCCGGGCGTTTTAGGCGTGCTGACCGGTGAAGATGTCCCCGAGATCCGGATGGGCGTATATAAGGACAATCGTCCGCTGAAGACCCAAAAAGTTTGTTCTTACCGGGATGAAGTGGCGGCTGTCGCAGCCACCACTTCGGAAATTGCGGCGGAGGCCTTGAAACGGATCGAGGTGACCTATGAGGCGCTGCCGGCTATCTTTGACCCGGAAGAGGCCATGCAAGACGGGCGCAACGCTGATTCATGAAGCCCATAAGTCCAATGTATTGAAAGATGCCCTGGAAGCTGCATTATGGAGATGTCGAAGCCGCCCGAAAGGAGGCTGCGCATGTGGTGGAAGAACGCTTTAGCACCACCTGGGTCACCCACTGCTGCATGGGCACCAGCGGAGCCATTGCCGAGTTTGATCCCGCCAATAATCTGACCATTTATTCCAATACCCAGATCCCATCGCTGGCGCAGAAGGATTTTCTGGATGCCCTCAAAGCGATGGGCTTAAAGGATCGCAGGGTTCGGGTGATCAAACCTTGCATCGGCGGGGGCTTTGGCAGCAAGCTGGACACCTATGCCTATGAGTATATCGCCATATTGCTGGCTTTTTACACACGCAGACCGGTGAAAGTCGAATTCGATCGCGCCGAAGAGTTTATTGCCACCTCCACGCGTCAGCCCACCATTACCTATATATCACAGGGTTGTGATAAAAATGGCAAACTCCTTTTCAGGGACATATCGATGATCCTTGACAACGGTGCTTATACCTCCTGGGGCGCTACGACGCCATCGGTGATGATGATGCCGATTACGACCCTCTATCGGGTGCCGAATGTCCGCTATGAAGCCAAATGTGTCTATACCAACAATACCTATGCCCAGGCCATGCGCGGCTACGGCAATCCCCAGGCAACCTTTGCGATTGAAAGCACCATTGACATGCTGGCCGAGGCCGCCGGCATTGATCCTATTGAATTTCGCCGCATGAATGCCAATCAATCCGGCGATGTTTCCACCCAGGGGCTGCGGATCACCACCTGCGGTCTGGAAGAATGTATGGATGCAGTCAAGGAAAAATTGAAATGGGGATCAGGCCAAAAAAGAAGGGGAGGGAATTGGTCTGGCTTCGCTGATTCACGTCGGTGGTGGTGCCCGAGTGTACAAATCAGATGGTTGCGGAACGATGATTAAAATGGACGATTTCGGTAAAATCGATCTTTTTACCGGTGCTACGGATATGGGGCAGGGCTCTGACACTGTCATCGCTCAAATCGTCGCCGAAGAGCTCGGAATTGAGGTGCAAGATATTCATGTCATTCACAGCGACACCGACGTTTGTCCATGGGATGTGGGGGCGCATGCCAGCCGGACAACCTTCGTTGCCGGCAATTCGGCTCTTGGAGCTGCTCGGAAACTCAAAGCGCGCATACTGGAGCTTGGCGCCAAACTGCTTGAATCTCCCCTGGAAAAATTAACGCTTCAGAACAGACACATCATCCACCAGGATGATCCTGACAAAAAACTCCCAATCGGGAAGATTCTTCGCAAAGCGCATTTTAGCCATGCTGGCCAAATGCTGATGGCTGAATATTTTTATGATCCGGCCAATGAAAATATGGGCAAAGATTTTCGCGGAAATATGTCAATGACCTATACCTTCGGCACCCATGGGGTTCGCGTGAAAGTGGATCAGGAAACCGGCAAAGTCAAAATTCTTAAATACGTTGCGGCGCATGATGTCGGCAAAGCCATTAATCCCTTGCTGCTCGAAGGTCAGGTGTATGGCGGCGTGATGATGGGTGTGGGTTATGCACTGACCGAACAGATCATCTCCGAAAAAGGGCAGAATATGAACCCGAATTTCAGGGATTATAAGATCCTGACCGCCAAAGATGTCGTGCCGATTGAAGCACCGGTTCTTGAGACCTACGATGAAGACGGGCCTTTCGGTGCCAAAGGTATCGGTGAGCCGGGCTGCGTGCCGACTGCTCCGGCAATCGCCAATGCGATTTACGATGCCGTTGGCGTGCGTATCAAAGATTTGCCGATTACGCCTGAAAGAGTTCTGGCAGCAATCAGAGAGAAGAAAGGTCTGGATCTGTGCGGGCAGGAATCGGGAAAAGATGATGCGGAAGAATGCATCATAGAGGAGTAACTTCACAAGGATTTTGGATTTTAGAATTTAGATTTTGGATTTTTGAAATAATGATCGACAGCGCATTAAATTTCGGTCTATTTCAATCCGCAATCCGCAATCCAAAATCCAAAATCAAATTGTTGCTTATGAACTTTAAAATTGGCATAGATGTCGGGGGGAACATTTACGGATTTTTTACTGACCTTGGATGACGGTTCCTCCAAAATATATAAAGTTCTTTCCACCCCGCAAGACCCTTCCATTGGTACGTTGAACGGACTTATGGAAATGGCGTCCCATCAGAACTCAAGCCTTGAAGAATTTTTAGGGACGGGTATCGGTTATTGTTCATGGAACCACCGTAACGACCAATGCCGTTCTGACCTATAGCGGTGCTAAAACCGCTTTGTGACCACCAAAGGGTTAAGAGACACCCTTGAGATGCGAAGAGGCATCAGAGAACGTCAATACGACAACCGCTATCCGAATGTTGAGCCCCTTGTCGAACGATACCTGAGAATACCCATCGAAGAACGGATCGACCATAAAGGGGATGTTGTGATCCCCTTAAACAAGGCTGATGTGGAAAATGCCGTAGATTTTATGATTGATGAAGGTGTCGAGGCGGTCGCCGTTTGCTTCATGAATGCCTTTGCGAACAATCAGCATGAGGAAGATGTGTGCGGGATCATTCAGCACAAAATTCAGGAGGCCTATTTGACGGTATCGAATCGGCTCTTGCCATCTATTCGCTTTTACGATCGGGTCAGCACCACGGTTTTAAATTCTTATGTCGGTCCCACTCTAAAACACTATCTCTGCGCTTTGATTTCTAAACTGCAGCAGGCAAAATACGAGGGCATACTTTTGATCATGCAATCCAACGGCGGTGTGATATCTCCTGAGATGGCGATTGAAAGGGCTGCGGTTACGCTGTTGTCAGGGCCTGCGGGCGGTCCTGTGGCAGGGGTGGAATATGCCGCTGTACAGGGATATGATGACTGCATCACCGTTGACATGGGAGGGACCAGTTTTGATGCTTCGATGGTCAAAGACAAAACCCCTATGGTCACAACCAGTGGAGAAATTAACCGACTCAAGCTTGCCCTGCCGATGCTTAACGTGGTCACCATTGGTGCCGGCGGGGGCAGCATCGGCTGGATCGATGAGGGCGGACTTCTAAAAATGGGACCGCAAAGTGCCGGAGCCGATCCCGGGCCGGCGTGTTATGACCTTGGCGGTGAATTGCCGACCTGCACCGATGCCGACCTGGTACTAGGTTACCTGGACAGGGACTTTTTCGCTGGAGGACGCATCCCGCTGAATCTGAATAAGAGTCGGGATGCGATTGAGGCCCATATTGCCGGGTCATTGAAGCTTGATTTAGAGGAAGCGGCCGCCGGAATGTACAGCGTGATCAATGTAAATATGGCTGCTGCTGTTCGTGAAGTCTCCGTCAAACAGGGATTTGATCCCCGGGATTTTCCGTTGGTGATTGCCGGGGGCGCGGGTCCGAATCATGCATGCATGATCGCCCTTGAACTGGAGATTCCGGTTATGATCATTCCCAAGGAATCATCGATTTTCTGTGCCGCCGGAATGTTAATGTCAGATTTAAAACACGATTTTGTGAGCACCTATGTAACAGAGATAGACGCTGCCGATACCGCTGCGTTTAAAAATACCTTTAGCGATATGAAAGCGCAGGGAATCGAGCTTTTAAAATCCGAAGGAATTCCGGAAAATCGGATCGCAGTTTATTTTTTCTTTGGATCTTCGGTATGTGAAAGCAGTACCATGAGGTCGATATCGAAATCACCTCGCAAGAAATCAAACGGGCAGACTTCGGCGCTATCTCCACACGTTTTCACAAAAAACACAATGAGCTTTTTGGGCTATTCTCTTGAAGAAGAACAAACTCCCGTGGAGCTGATCAATCTCAGAATCGTATGCATCGGCCGGACCGAAAAGCCGGAGTTTCAACTTGAAGCCTATGACGGAACGGATCCGTCAAGGGGCCTTTAAGAAAATGCGCAGAGTTTTCTGCCCCTCCAGAAGCAGTTTGAAGAAATAAATGTGTTTGATGGAGCTCAACTCAGATTCGGCAACAAAGTCATTGGGACCCGCTATCATCGAACAGGTCAACACCACCACCTTTGTAACGCCGGAGTACAATCTGTTGGTGGATAAATTCGGATCTTATACGATGTACATGCAAACCAATGAAGAAGAGGTCGAAAAAAGAATATTGAATTAAACTTTAGCGATCGGAAATTATGCAAACTGAAAAACCCATTTTTGCGCTGGAAGACATTTCAATCAGCTTTGGCGGCCTGCAGGCGGTCAATGATTGCTCCTTTGATATTCACGACGGTGAGATTTTTTCGCTCATCGGGCCCAATGGCGCCGGTAAAACCACCATCTTTAATATTATTAATGCGCTCTACAAACCCGATAGCGGGCGCGTTTTGCTGGAAGGCAAAGATTTAGTTTCCCTGAAACCGCATCAAATCGCAAAGCGCGGGATTGCGCGGACATTTCAAAACATCGAGCTTTTCAGTGAAATGAGTGTGCTGGAAAATATTCTGGTGGGTCGCCACTTTTTTTTCAAATCCGGTGTGTTCGCCAACAGTCTGGCATTCGGCAAATCTAAAACCGAAGAAACCCGAAATAAAGAAACGGCCTCTGAAATCATCTCGTTTTTGGAATTGGAAGAATATGAGAACCAGAAAGTCACCGATCTGGCATTCGGGGTTCAGAAAAGAGTGGAACTGGCCCGGGCGCTGGCCATGAACCCCAAAGTGCTGCTTCTGGATGAACCGGCCGGGGGATTGAATCCCCAGGAGACTGAAAACCTGATGGGAGTCATAAAATCCATTCGGGACCGGCGCGGAATCACGATTTTAGTGGTCGAACATGACATGCGACTGGTTATGGGGCTTTCAGACAGAATCTGTGTGCTGCATTTCGGTGTTAAAATTGCCGAAGGAACTCCGGAAGTCATTCAGGAGGACCCAAAAGTTATCGAAGCCTACTTAGGAAGTGCTAAAACTCATGCTTAAATTGGAATCGATTGAGTCATATTACGGCAAGATACAGGCTCTCAAAGGAATTACCCTGGAGGTCCCTGAAGGGGGATTGTGGCCATACTGGGTGCCAACGGTGCCGGTAAAAGCACGACGTTGCGAACGATTTCCGGTCTGATCCAACCGCAAAAGGGACAGATTTATTTTCAGGAAAAACCCATTCATCGAACTGAGCCCCATCAGATTGTGCGTATGGGGATTTGCCAGGTGCCGGAAGGCCGTGATATTTTTATGGGCCTGACTGTACAGGAAAACCTGAAGATGGGGGCGTTCACCCGCGATGATAGAAAGGCTATTCAGAATGATCTGGAGCGGATTTTTCAGTCGTTTCCGATATTGAAAGAAAGAGCCAAACAACAGGCCGGCACCCTCAGCGGCGGCGAACAGCAGATGCTGGCGATTGCCAGAGGATTAATGTCCAATCCCAAAGCTGATGCTGCTGGATGAGCCTTCCCTGGGCCTGGCGCCCTTGCTGGTAGAGGAGATATTTCTGATTATCAGGGAAATTAATAAAGAAGGCGTCACCATTTTGCTGGTGGAACAAAATGCCAATATAGCGCTGCAAACCGCCCAGTACGGCTATGTGATGGAAACCGGAACGATCGCCCTGCATGACACCGCGGAGAATCTGATCCAGAACGATTATGTCAGGAAAGTATATTTGGGGGCCGGCTAATAAGAACTAGTTACCCCCGGGGTCCTCAGAGTGGACCCCGGGGGGTCTAATTTCTTATTGCTTTAAAGGTGTCAGTGTGCCTTCTTTCAACGTTAGCCAGCCCGAGATGGGTCGGAAAACGCTCCTCTGGACTTCAACCATATAAACCGGAATTCTGGGGTAGATGATCGGTCGCTGAAAAACTGACCGGAGGAATCATTCCGTTCTGCCAGTCTTTAATACTTTCAAGGGCTGCGATATAGCTTTCGCGGGTGACATTTTTGCCGGCCCTTTTGAGGCCCTCCACAAACAGCTTGGCATAAAAGTAGCCATAGAGGCTGTAGCGGTTCGGTGTTTTGTCCCGATCCTTGCCGTACTTATCTACGATCTTTCTGTATTCGACCACGGCCGGATCCTGGGAGTGCACCGGATCAGGCCACAGAGAAAGTCCCCA
>PVMK01115454.1_pt1 | contig 13248 bp, 11 predicted proteins | sample 1853481 | NCBI WGS metagenome assembly PVMK01 (sample SAMN08533507, study PRJNA380276) | Marine sediment metagenome, whole genome shotgun sequencing project.
CAACGATGATCGAACCATCGCGAGTACGTCGCGAGACACTACTCGCAGTCAATTCGTCGCAGTAGGGATACCAGTCCACATGACGCTCGATGGCGGAGTCTGTGAAACAGTGTTCGCCAACAGGCAAAAGATGACTGACCGGCTTGCTAGCAATCCTGAGATCCTCACCATCCCAGTTGTAGTTGCACTGGACGAGCACGCCGACAGTATACGACTCGCCTCCAACATCAATCTTTCGTGAAGCGGTCCCGATACCTCCCTTGAAACCGTTGCACACCATTCCAGTTCCACCGCCGACTGCCCCTTCCGTGACAGGCCCGGTCGTCGCATTGCTCATCGCCTCAATCGCGTGATCGCGGGTCACGTGGAACCCGTTGATGTCATTCAATGCTCCGTCATAAGTTTCTGCAACAACGGGGGCATGCCAGTCTGCCGCCCATCCTTTTTGAACCATCCATGACACCGCAGCGTCGCGTACCACGCCCACGCTATGGGTATTGGTAATTCCGATCGGCCCTTCAATCAGACCTCGTTCTTCCAACCACGTCGTACCGGTCATTTCTCCGGATGCGTTCAGCGTGAACCACCCACCAAAGACGCCCTCGGTAGAGTTTTTTCCTCGTGGATGAATTATTGTAACGCCCGTCCGCACAGGTCCCTTGCCAACGCGTAGCGCACCGTTCCCGGTGAAGAGTGTGATATGGCCGACCTCGACACCGCCAACATCTGTAATTGCGTTCAATGGGCCTGGTAGCCCCCCGAACGGAACGCCGAGATCACGAGCCCGCGGACTCCCAGCTGCAACACTTGCAAGTAGAGGCGTAGCGACAGTCAGGAACGCCATGACTACCGCGCTGAAAACGCGAAAATTCATACAGCTTCTCCAGAACTATTGAAAATAGCCAGGTACCTTTCTATTTTTCGAAACCTGCATATTCATTCCATCGGTCAATAAATTTGGCGGCGGCATCGACGGTCTTCCGGGTTACGTCCTCGCCTCTTGCAGCAGTACCTTCCTTGGGATTCCGCTCTCCCCATACTCCCGTCGCGGTCATCTCCGCTGATGATGTTTTCTTACCGGTTTCTTCGGCCTTTAGACCTTCGGCCAGAAACAGCATCAAGGCCGTAGGTTCACCCGCTATTACTTCCGGAAGCATTTCTTCCAGATGTTCGGGGAGCGTCACTTCGTTCGCAACGGCTTTATCCAGTTGTACGAGATCCGGCATCAGGTACAGGGAACTGGATGTTTCTCCAGTACCACCGTGCCTGTCCAGTACCGTGGCTGGTGCTGTGGAAGATGCTTCCATAAAGGGCCTGGTTGCTTCGCCGAAGCTGACTGCAACCCCGGCAGTGGTTTGATTGATTTGATCCACCAACAGGGTCGATATCGCCCGATTACCGCCGTGGGCATTCATAATAATAAAGCGTTTGAACCCGTGTCTGATCAGGCTTTCAACAGCTTCGAGATGCACCTTGATGATGGTATCGGCGCTGAGCGTCATCGTGCCGGCAAAACCCATGTGATAAGGAGATTGTCCCACCATTAACACCGGAGCAACCAGGATATCCCGTTCCTGGGCGATGAGCTTGCACCGCTCTACGCCGTTAATAAAGTCTGTGCCGATAGGCAGATGATTACCATGTTGCTCCATCGAGGCGACGGGAATAATTACCATGTCGGTTTTTTCCAGAAGCGCCACGACCTCCGGGGAGGTCATGTGGGGTAGGTAATTTTTGACTTTCTGCTGCGTCCACAGAGGATTGGTTTGCGCGGCCAGTTGTACAGAGGTCAGGCCAATCATCAGAAAAAATAATGATCGCAATAATGTTCTTTTTCTCGTTGTCATGATATTCACATTCCAATGCTGTTTGCTAACCGTTGAGTAGTGGTTAATCCTCAACTTCTACGATCATTTCTATCTCCACCGCCTGGCCTCTCGGCAAGGAGGCCATGCCCACGGCGGCGCGTGCATGCCTGCCCCTTTCCCCGAAAACTTCCACCATCAAATCCGAAAATCCGTTAATCACCTTCGGTTGCTCGACGAAGGATGGATCCGAATTGACCATTCCCAGAACCTTGACGATGCGTTTCACTTTTTTCAAGTCACCCAGCATTTCTTTCAATACGGCAAGCTGATTGATAGCGGTCAGGCGGGCTCCTTCATATCCTTGTTTTATCGTGACATCAGCACCCAGTTTGCCGATGATTTCGCTGCCATCTGCACGTTTGGGCCCTTTGCCGGCCAAAAAGATGAGGTTGCCTGTGCGCACACCATTCACATAGTTGGCAACCGGTTGTGGCGGCTCCGGCAAAGTAATGCCCAATTCCTGCAGTCTTGCCTCCGGATCAAAATTGCCGTCATCGAGATCATTTTGCGCAAGGGATGATTCTGTGCACCCGGTGGCGACAACGAAAAAAGCAACGAGTGAAATAGCAGCTAGGAAGGGCTTGTTCATTTCTTGGATTCTCAAAGTAGTGAGTCAACGTTAACTGAATTTATTCTCATTATGAAACAGGCGTCTGCTTGCGATCTGGAATGGATGTCTGACTCGGCGCCTCTAACGCGGTTCGTTGTTAATTTAGTGCAAGCTCTTCGGCGATCAGGAGTTCCAACTCATTTACCCTCTTCTGCACCTCGCCCAACCGGTCACCTAGCGCAGAAAATGCAGCGGCCCATCTACGCAGGGCTGGAAGGGTCTCCGGATTCGAACGAATACGAGCAAGCGTTGAAGCCACCTCATCCTCGCTGGCGCTATAGTCACAGGCGGTAACCATATTAAGGTCAGGAAGCGCAAGCGTTCGAGCTTGTTCACCGCCACACGCCCGCATGATCTCTTGCAGATCAGGAGAGATCTCGCCACGAACAATGTTCCGATAGGGTAGTCGGTCTTTCAGGCCCGGAGCACTGACTATTGCTACGCCTATCCAACTATAAAATTTGACCAAACGAACTCACAAATCGGTGTTGTGGACGAGACGAAGTTGTCCTGTGCCGAGCAACTCCCGAAATGTTGCGCCAATCTGACGGGACCACACGCTGCGAGAAGCCATGAAGACCGACAGCAGGTCCTGCTTGGTGCTGGAACCACCGGCAGCCAGCACCGTCAAAGCGGCATCAATGTGGCTCTGTTGAATTGGGCTTGCTTTAGTCGCCGTGGCAATTCTTGCCGCATCAACATGGAATTCGCTTTTCAGGCGTTCCAGGTATTCGAGTTCAAGCGCGTGTTCTTCGGCATCTTCCCGCCAGCTTTCAAATCCCAAAGCAACCAGTACGCTGAGCACGATCACGGCGAACTCCGTTGCCGTTCGCGAAAATGATTTTTTTGGCAGCTCCACTACAGTTCCCTTTGTGCTACTTCACCAGTCTGCCATCACGGACCCAGGTTTCTCCATCGATCGTGACGGTCGTGTCCGTGAAAAAATTCCATCTCACATATCCTCCACTGACGCTTCCCCCCAGCTCTGAATTGTCACCGAGCGACAAACGAACCACGCCGGCGCCATAACCATAATAGGGAATCCATGGATTGTTCTCGGGTACTGCGAGCAGCGGATTAAACCCGAGCGCAAATTCCCGGAAAGCGCGGCCTGCAGGCCCGGCGTCCGCCATTTCCGCTTCGACGGCCTCCTGCCCCGAGTCCGCGGAGATCGCAACCACGTTACCAGCCTCGAAGGTCAGTTTGAGCCCGGTGACTGCTTTGCCTGACCACTGCGAGGGGGGAAACGCGATCGTGCCACTCACACTCTCTTCCAGGGGCGCCACTCGAATCGCGCCGGCCGGAAGCTCGATCTCACGGTCAATAAGAATGACTCCCCGCTCGCCACGAGCGGCGGAGGCATCACCGTTTTGAAAATTGACAGGACGATCTCCGATACGGAAACGAATGTCTGTGCCGGCGATACTCGTAACCCGGACTTCGCCGCCGCGCATAGCCCGCTCGAAGCGTCTTTGATGTGCAGCCAGCGCATTGTAGTCAGCCCCCAGTAGCGCCCGCTGGTAGGTTGCTTCGATGACGTGAAGCGGGGGTAGCGGCTGTCCCGGCAAGGAATAAGCACTGCCGTTTTGCAACCAGTGAAAATGGATCGTGCGCCCTTTTCCTGCCTTCAAGTTGTCCTGGATTGCGGCGTACACGGGATGTGCCGGATTGGCGCCAGGCAGCATTATGGATGCATCCACATCTTCAAGCATTTCAGCGAGTGTCGCCCGTGCCGCCTGGCCACCTTCGCGAAGTACGCTCTCGCTCCAGGCTAACGGCACCGGCTCAGCCAGCACATCGATGACGCCAAGATCGACAGCACCGGCTTTCATTACCTCGTAGCGCAGGTGCGGGATCAATTCGTCAAACAGACCAGGATGTGCGACCGCGAGAAAACGCTCACCCGGTTGCAAGTCGAGCCGCGCCACGATATGCGCGGCCAAAGCCTCCCATTCCATCGTGAAACGTGGCGGTACAGACTGGGAAAAAGTGGCCGCCGACAGGACCAGCAGGACGGCAAAGGTCACATTCCGCATTTGAGTTACTCCCTAATCAGCAATTTATTATTTAGCCCCGACCACAGCCATCGACTTTAGCAAACGCTGATAAAACTCGTGGAATTAACTTACGACAATTACTTCATGCAGTTTCGAGGAAATGATTCCGCGGAGGGGTTGCCTGATTGGCCGATTGTTGTTTGCTGGCATCGAATTTTGCTTCGGGACGGTATTTTTCAATCAGCGCAAAGAGAATTGCGGATGTCTCCTGGTCGATTCGGCCAGAATGATCAGAGGGCCTGAAGTGCATTTGAAAAGCGCGAACCACGAATCGTGTTTGCGGATCGTTTTCACCGGTTTCCTCGATCCGGTAACCGTAGGCGAGCAGGGCGCGTTGTATCAGAGCGATGTCCGGTCGGGTCATGCCGATATTGCTCACGATATCGGTCCACGGTCTCCTGGTCATACCATGCACCGATTCCTTGCGCATAAAGATGCCGCCACGGAAAACGTGGCCCGGGGTCTACCTTGCGATCTGGCGCGATGTCCGTGTGACCGACAACATCCACCGGGTCAATATCCGGGGAATCGTTCGATTATCTCGCCGGCCAGCCTGACCAGTAATGCAATTTGCTCCGCGGAGAAATCGTGAAAGACGCAGCTCTGGTTCTCGGGTGTCGGCGTATCGATGTCCGGGTCGATATCGCTGCAATAGGAGCGGCTAACCAGCTCGATGCCAATAGACCGGTCGTTCAGCGATTCCTCACCATGCCAGAAGCTTGTTCCGGCGTGCCATGCTCGTCGCGACTCCGGCACCAGCTTGTGAACCCTTAACGAACGTCGGTCGTATGTTTCGTCGTCAGGTTCCGGAATCAGGTAGTGCGCGCTGACCGGTCTGTCCGTCGGTTGCGTGAGTAGTCGTAGCGATTCGGCGAAGTGTTCCGATGTGAAGTGAATAACGAGATAGTTGACGCGGCTGTTATGATTCTGCGACGGCGCGCTCACCATATTCAATGAAGAACAAGCGCTAAAAAGGCTAGTGAAGCAGAGTAGTAGTACGGGTCGCATGATCTACAGAGATTCCTTCCGCCCGCGAAACGCGGCCGCGAAACAAACGAGAGAGCCGATCGGGAAAAGCCACGGCCATGCCAGCAGCGGCCCGGAATATACGGTGCCAAACAGCGGATTCAACAACTCCGGCTTATTGATTAGCAACACGACGAACACACTGAGTAAAACGCTGACGCCGATCCGTTCTACCCGAAACTTCGGCGCGGCGATACTCAGCAGGAAAATGCCGAGCATCGGGCCGTAGGTGTAGGTGGTCATTGAAAATGCCAGGTTGACCAGGTCAAGTTTGCTGGCAGAAAACTGCCAGGCCATGATGGCGAGCACGGCGCCCCAGAATACGATGAGGAATCGCGATATCTTCAGCGAGCGCGTCTCATCGGCGTCAGGCTCGAAAATCGGTTTGTAAAACATCGTCAATGAGATCTGCGACAGTGCAGCCAGAATCGAATCCAGGCTCGAAATGGCCGCACTCAGAATGCCGGCGATCAGTAATCCACGAAGGCCCGCTGGCATTTCTGAAATGATGAATGCCGGGAAAATTCGATCGCCTTTTTCGGCGATGACCGCTGCGAACTCTGCCGGAAGCGGGTGATGTTGATAATAAGCATACAGGCCCGCGCCGACGGTGAGCATCAGGACCGGTACTGCCTCGCCGACGGTGCTCCACAGCACTGCTTTTTGCGCCTCTCGCTGATTACGGCAACACAGCAATCTCTGTACAAACAGGTGGTCCGTGCCGTACACGGCGACATTCTGAAACGGCATCGCGATCAACGCCGCCCAGAAAGTGAACGCGATCCGCGGGTCGGTCGAGAAATCAAGCAGCGTAAACTTGTGTGCTTCCTGGCCAACTGCAACCAGTGAACTCCAGCCATCGGGGAGGCCGTTCAGAATGAAAATCAGCGCGGCGACGCCGCCACCGACGAGGACGAAGAACTGCACGAAGTCGGTCCAGATGACAGTTGCGATACCGCCCATGGAGGTCCACAAAATGGCAAACATCGCGATGATGACAATGCTTTCAGTAAGACTCCATCCGGTCATCAGCTCCAGCACCAACGCCGTTGCGTAGACGCGAACACCCTGACCAAGGACGCCGCCGAGAAAAAACATGCCGGCAGTAATACGACCGATCACCGGGCCGAGGCGATCGGACATGTACTCATAGGGGCTGTAGAACTCTTTCTCGTAGTACAACGGGACCAGATAATGGGCGACGAGGATCCTCGCGATAATGCCGCCGAGCGCGAGTTGCAGGTAAACGAAATTGCCATCGGTCGCGTACACCAGCGCAGGCACACCGATAAAGGTAACGGCACTGATGGTGGTCGCAATGCTTGATGCCGCGACGGCATACCAGGGCATGTTTCTGCCACCCAGGAAAAAGTCGCGCGTACTTTTTTGCCGACCCTTCAGTCGGTGACCGATCAACGTGGTGCCCGCAACGTAAGCGGCCACTACGATCCAGTCCCAGATGCCAAACACGAATGCTTCCTCTTTCAGCTAACGGAGACTGTGCGTCCGGCGTTGCTGCCGGGATAGATCCGGCCATTGGCGCCCGGATATGCATAGCCGTTAATCAGGACACGCCGGTAGGAGTCAGACGTATTTTCAAAACTCGCATGTGCCGCATAGGGGCCAAAGAACAGGGTATCACCCGGCGCCGCAGTAATGGTTATCACGTCCTCTTCATGAAACTGCGGCGGCCTGATCGATTCGTAATTCGCGTTGTCGTAGTCGTGATGACCGAAATTGACCCGACCCCAGGTCGAACTGCCGGGGATGAATTGCAGCGGCCCGCTGTCCGCTGTCATTGCATCGATGACGATCAGCGTTTGCACAAAACTCCCGCTGCCATTGATATCAGTCCAGGTGCCCGCGCCTTTGTCCCGATGCTGGATATCCTGGTGCCAGCCAAAGATCACGCCGTCGCCCGGGCGTTTGAAATGTGCCTGGCTCAATAGCTGCTCCATCTCATTGCTGCCAAGCAATTGTGCGCAGGGTTGCGTCAGGCGTGGGTCTTCGCCTACCTCGAGCAAATATGGTTGTGACCCGCCGGCCCAGACCACACGCTTGATCACCTGCTCGTCAGCGAGACGGCCAAGCACAAAATGTGAGCCTTCACAAAGACCGGTGGCATCAAGGCCTGCCGCCATGCGCTCGAGATCTTCGAAGCACACACGCATCCTGTCAATTTCGTCAGGGTGGAACAGGGCCTTTTTGGTAATCCAGCCGATTTCGCTGAACGCCCTTATCTCCTCGTCTGTCAGCAGATGCTGCCGTTCCCTGACCATCGCAATGTTTTCACTGAAGTCGCGATGCTTGTCAAGGCCGATGCGATATATCGCACGCTGGGCAGTGCAAAATGGGCGGGCGATTGACTGCCATATGTTGCATTGAATCTCCCAGTCGGCGATGCTCTGAAAGATCGAAAATCCGGGGGAAGCCAATCATGCGCATTATCACTGCGGCGTTGCTGCTGACAGCGTCTTTTCCGCTCGTAGCGGAAGCATCGGACAACCGTAAGTTTTTGAATACAGACGTATTCGAGCTTGAAATCGCGGCAGACCCGCAGATTTCACCGGATGGCTCGCAGGTTGCCTATGTCCGTCAGTCGATGGACATCATGACCGATCGGTTGAATTCTAACGTCTGGGTTGTTGGCACTAATGGTCGCGATCACCGGCCACTGCTCTCAGGGACGGATTCTTACAGCAGTCCGCGCTGGTCGCCACAAGGAGATCGGCTGGCCTACGTATCGAGCGCCGCGGTCCGCGGTCCGGAACTCTATGTGCGCTGGATGGATACCGGGCAAACGGCGCTGCTGAGTAATCTGCCGGAATCGCCAGACGCCATATCGTGGTCGCCCGATGGAAGGAGACTGGCATTCACCTCTTTTGTGAAGAGTGAAGGGCCGGAGTTGGCAACACCACCGGACATGCCCGAGGGCGCCGAATGGGCGCCGCCTGTGATCGTCATCGAAAAACTCTATTACCGGGCAGACGGGCGTGGCTACCTGGAGCCCGGTTACACACACGTATTTGTCATTCCCGCCGATGGTGGCACGCCACGCCAGGTTACGTCAGGGGATTACGATCACAGTGGACCGCTTGCGTGGTCACCCGATGGCCAACGCATCGTCCTGTCGAGTAATCGCGAAGATGACTGGGAGTTCAATCGACGCAATACCGAATTGTGGTCCGTTGACGTTGCCAATGGCGAGATGCAGCAACTAACCGACAGGTTCGGCCCGGACGGTTCGGCAACATTCTCGCCCGATGGTTCGAAAATTGCCTACCTTGGTTACGACGACAAGAAGATGGGTTACCACAACGCGAACGTGACTGTGATGAATGTCAGTGACGGGTCCACCCGGGAACTGACGACGGAGTTTGATCGGTCGGTGAATGCGGTCAGGTGGGCCGGTAGTTCGAACCGTCTTTACATTCAGTATGACGATCACGGCAAACGCAATTTGGCGACTTTGTCGATGAGCGGCCAGGTTAGTTCGTTCGCGGACGATGTCGGCAGTACCGGCATCAGCCGGCCATATACGAGCGGTGGTTTTTCCGTGGCGGATAATGGCGCCTACGCCTATTCGGCAGGCGCCACCGACCGACCGGCCGATGTGGCAGCGGGCCGACGGGGCGGTGCGGCATCGAAGCTGACGAATCTGAACGACGATCTGCTCTCGCACAAAACGCTCGGCAAGGTGCGGGGAATCACCTGGCAATCATCGGTTGGCGATCATCAGGTGCAAGGCTGGATCGTCACGCCACCGGGATTTGATGAGAATCAGCATTATCCGTTGATTCTCGAGATTCACGGCGGGCCGTTCGCCGCCTACGGTCCGCATTTCAGTGTTGAAAATCAGTTGTACGCGGCCGCTGGCTACGTTGTGCTGTATACCAATCCGCGCGGCTCGACCAGTTATGGTGACGAGTTTGCCAATGAGATTCACCACAATTATCCCGGTCAGGATTACGACGACCTGATGTCCGGTGTTGATACAGTTATCGCGCGCGGCTATGTCGACGAAGATCAGTTGTTTGTGACGGGCGGTGCCGGCGGGGGGAGTGCGGTCGGCCTGGATCGTGGGCAAGACGGACCGCGTTGCCGCCGCCGTGGTCGCGATGCCGGTGATAAACTGGATCAGCGAAGCGCTGTACAGCGATATCCACACAATGATTCCTGGATACTGGTTCGAAAAATACCCTTGGGAGGATCCGGAGGCTTACTGGGCTCGTTCGCCGCTGTCTCTGGTTGGCAATGTAACAACGCCGACTATGTTGCTGACGGGTGAGAGCGATCATCGCACGCCAATTCCTGAATCCGAACAGTACTACCAGGCTTTGAAACTCAGAAAAATCGATAGCGCCCTGGTACGTGTACCCGGATCATTCCATGCCATCGCGTCACGGCCTTCAAATCAGATCGCGAAGGTCGACAACATTCTTGCCTGGTTTGCCCGGTACCGGACCGCTGCGGAATAGGAAATGATCATGCTCAGAAAGACCACCATCGCATTTTCCCTTCTGACATCGTTCGCACTGATTGTTGCGTGTTCGCGGAACGACGCTGGCGACGGTTTTGCGACCATCAAATATCCCGAGACTGCGACGGTCGATCATGTCGATAATTATCACGGTAACGACATTGCCGACCCGTACCGCTGGCTCGAAGACGACGTACGCGAAAGTGACGCTGTCAAAAGTTGGGTTGATGCACAGAATGAGGTGACGTTCGCGTACCTTGCAACTATTCTGGAACGCGATCTGATCGCGAAAAGAATGCGGGAGCTTTGGGACTACGAGCGGTTTTCCCTGCCAAGGAAAGCCGACAACCGTTATTTTTATAGTCACAACGACGGCCTGCAGAACCAGAGCGTTCTCTACACGCAATCCAGTCTGGATGGAGATGCCGAACTGTTGATCGACCCGAATACCTGGTCGGATGACGGCACCGTCGCACTCGCCGGCTACTACCCGAGCAAAGATGGCAGCCACATCGCCTACACGATTCAGGACGGCGGGTCTGACTGGCGCGAGGCTAAGGTAATGAATGTCGAGACCGGTGCGGTACTTGATGATCACCTCGAATGGCTCAAGTTCACGGGCCTGTCATGGACAGCCGATGGTTCCGGCTTCTACTACAGCCGCTACCCGGCAATGGCCGCCGAAGAAAAATATCAGTCGCTGAACAAGAACATGAAGGTCTACTTACACCGGATCGGCACCAGCCAGGACGAGGACGAAGTCGTTTACGAACGTCCGGATAATCCGGACTGGGGCCCGCGCGGTGAGGTAACTGACGACGGCGAGCACCTTGTCATTACGATCTCGGTTGGCACCGACGATCGTTATTCGATCGTGCACCACGATCTGACGGATCCTGAAGCCGAACCAGTCACGATTATTGAAGGGTTCGATTACGACTATTCGTTGATCGGCAATATCGGCAGCGAGCTTTATTTCCGGACCAATAACGGCGCGCCGAAAAACCGGCTGATCACGATCGATGTCAACCAGCCGGATCCGCAGAATTGGCGGGAGGTGATCCCCGAAGCGGAAGATGTGCTCGACGACGTCAACCTCGTTGGTGGCCGGATTATCGCCGAGTACATGCAGGATGCATGGTCAGTTGTGAAGATTTTTGAACTGGATGGCAGCGAGGCCGGCGTTGTGGATCTGCCGGGCATTGGTTCTGCTTACGGTTTCAACGGCAAGCTTGATGATCCGGAGACATTCTTCGGCTACGCAAGCTTTAATATGCCGAGCACCATAAGTCGTCTCGATGTAGCAACGGGCGACGTCGAGATATTCAAGCAACCGGAGGTCGACTTTGATCCTGACGATTACCAGGTCGAACAGGTGTTTTACGAGTCCAAAGACGGTACGCGCGTGCCAATGTTTATCTCGCACCGCAAGGATGTCGTGCCGGACGGTAATCGTCCGACGATGTTGTATGGCTATGGCGGATTCAACATATCTATTCAGCCATCCTTTTCGACCACGCGGCTAGCCTGGATGGAGATGGGTGGTATTTATGCGGTGGCCAATTTGCGCGGTGGTGGCGAGTACGGCGAGGAATGGCACCAGGCTGGAACAAAATTGAACAAGCAAAATGTCTTCGACGACTTTATCGCCGCCGGCGAGTACCTGATCGAAAACAATTACACGAACTCCGACAAGCTTGCGATCTTCGGCGGCAGCAACGGCGGCTTGCTGGTTGGCGCGGTCACCAATCAACGGCCGGAACTGTTCGGTGCGGCGATACCGGCTGTCGGCGTTATGGATATGCTGCGCTTTCACCGGTTTACGGCGGGCCGCTTCTGGACGGATGATTACGGTTCAGCCGACAATCCGGACGAGTTCGCAGCATTACGTGCTTACTCGCCATATCACAACATCAGGGATGGCGCAGAGTATCCGGCGATCCTCGTGACGACGGCAGACACCGACGATCGAGTCGTGCCAGGGCACAGCTTCAAGTACGCAGCGGCAATTCAGAGAGCGCAGGGCGGCGATGCGCCCGTGTTAATCAGAATCGAAACACGCGCCGGTCACGGTGCCGGTGTGCCGACGGACAAAGTGATCGAAGACTATGCAGATCGCTGGGCGTTTCTGGTTCGAAACCTGGATATGCGTTTGCCGGAAGGGTACGGAGAGTAATTCGTATATCTGATAGTCGAATCGTGCGCTGGTTGAACGTCTGCTTTTCTCAGTAGCGGCCGTTCAGATCAGCAAAATTTCACAGAAACGACAGGCAGCTAACGGCCAAGAGCTCATCAAATCCTGGCCCGAATAGCAATTTACTCAGGTTTTGGCGTGCCTGATCTAATAATTTCGAACTTGAACATTCTCTTCAGCCCTTCGGTCTTCAGTCCGGCGCCATCACCCAGACGCCGCCCATAGCGAAATTGGCGAATCGCCTGAACAGAGACGAAATTGAATACCTCATCGCTCGACTCAACGATCATTGCGTGGTCAATTTCGCCATTCGGAAGTACGTCGTACTGGACGATGACGTAGCCTTCAGTCTTGCGCTCCAGCGCCAAAGCCGGATAAATCGGCAAGATTTTTAATATTAATCTTTGCGGACCGCTCGATACAGCACCGATATTGGCGGCACCCGGTGGTTCCGGCATGTATCGAACTGGCGTGAATGGTTCTCCCGGTTCTGCCCGCGAAACCCTGAAACTGGGTATCGGGACCGGTTCCCAAGCGGCCTTTTGACGAGGCTCCTCGGCTACCTCTGTCACGGGACTGGACGGAGGTGCCACAATTTGAACTTCGAAATTCGGTATGTCGGTGTATACGTCTTCGCCCATGACGATCAGGACATGCATCAGGTACAGCAATCCGAATGTTATGGGAATGCTAACTACGGCAGCCGTCACCAGCCGCGGAATCTTGTCAAACCTCAAATCGGTTTGATTGCTGTTTCGCATTTAATTGACTGAGTGTCTAAGTTGTTTCCTGCATGGGCGCATTGTGCTTGAGTTTGGTCCGGACTCGATGCTTGTAGTTGTCGATACCTTAACTAGTAATCACTGTCCGAAAGCATGGAATGTCATGCCATTCAGTATAGATCGGCGGACGTCCACTTTGGGTCGTTAGCGGACCTTTTTGCTAATTCTAGCTTAGCGGCCGCTTTCGAGAGTATAGCGGCCGCTAAATTCTCAGCAAATCGCTAAATCAAC
>PVMK01121576.1_pt1 | contig 13244 bp, 11 predicted proteins | sample 1853481 | NCBI WGS metagenome assembly PVMK01 (sample SAMN08533507, study PRJNA380276) | Marine sediment metagenome, whole genome shotgun sequencing project.
GAGAAACGAACGGCAGAACTCGTCGGCTTGAATGCCTACAGTGATTCCTTCAGGGTCTGACCGCGAGCCCGATCAGCGGGCGATTTTTTCCAGCACTTGGGTCGGCGAATCCGTCTCGCGGGAATAGCCGTGACGCAGCGCCATCATCTCGAAAGCCTGATCGCGTTGCTCTTCGCCGCGGTACCAATGCAGTTTTTCCCAATTATCGCCGAGAATTTTGCGCATGGTGTCATTCGCGGGTAGCGTCACGCGTATGCCAAATCGTCTATCAGCACCGGCATTCTGCGGATCGACCAGGTTATGCTGATGACAGTATTCCACGCGCAATTCCCTTGAGAGTGAGGGTGGTAGTATACCGTTTGCGTCAGCACAACAGCACCTGATCGCAGGACCAACGATGGGCGGCAAATCGGACGAACAAACGGCTGGCGGTGAGCGCGCCAGACTTGACTCGACGGGCGAATTTTTCAGCGTCGGTACGCCCTTGCATGCCATTCGTGCAGGTTACGTGCGCCGAGCTGCCGACAATGTGCTTTATGAAACCGTAATTTCCGGCCGCTACGCGCATGTGATAGCGCCGGATCGTAGCGGCAAGTCGAGTTTGATCGCAGCGACCGCGGCCAGGCTGGAAAACAACGGATACAAGGTCGCTATTCTCGATCTCGAGCAGATTGGTGTCCGCGAAGCTGGCAACGATGCAGGCCGTTGGTACTACAGTGTTGCCTATCGCCTGTTACGACAGTTGCGCATCCGCATCGACTTGCAATCCTGGTGGCAAGACAAGTCAATGTTGCCGAATCGTCAGCGCCTGCTCGAGTTTTATTCGGAGATCATTCTGCAAAACGTGCAGGAGCGCGTGGTCATATTTGTGGATGAAATCCAATGCATCGGTGACTTGCCATTCGCGGATCAGCTGTTAGCAAGTTTTCGCGCAGCGCACAATGCACGTGCAACCGATCCGGAGTTTTCACGACTGACATTTGTGTTGCTCGGAGAGTGCGACCCACTCAGCCTGATCGATGAACCCGAACTGTCGCCTTTCAATATCACACAGGCAGTAACGCTGGCTGAATTTTCACGTGAAGATTTGGATCTGTTTAGCACTGAACTGAACCTTGAACCCAAAGACGCGGCGATAGCGCTTGACCGCATTTATTACTGGACGGCTGGCCAGCCTTACCTGTCACAAAAATTGGCACGCACGATATCGCGTGAACAGCGGGCGGGCGATATTGCGGCCAATGTCGATCGCATCGCGACACGACAGCTGGCGGGTCGATCGGCATTGCACAACGAACCGCACATGAGCCACATCCATCGTGAAGTAGTAAAAGACACCAAACGCCGGGAGGCGTTGCTCAATCTATTTGGGCGAATTTGCAAAAACGTAAAAGTTGCCACGGATCTTGGCTCGCCAATGCAACGCCGGCTGATCGCGATAGGCTTGATTCGAATTGACGAAGAAGGATCGCTTCGAGTTCGCAACAGACTTTACGAGGCTGTTTTTACGGCACGATGGGCGAACGAAAACCTGCCAAACAATTGGCGCCCGCTTGCTATCGCAGCCATTGCTGTGTTCGCGATAGTCGCGGTGCCATTCTGGTACACACAAATGTTGCCACGATCCTACGTTTCGGTGTTGACGTCGGAGACGGCCGACCTCGCGGGAGTCGAACGCACGTTCGAAAGTTTTCGAACGTTTCCAGGGCACGTAAGGGCAGCCGACAATCTGTATCGCAGTTTTCTCAGGAAACGCGCGAGTGCCGCAGTTGACGTCACAGAGATCACGGCAATTGTCGCGATGGCTGACAAATTGCCAAACGCAGAGCGGTTACCGGCCGAATTACAGGCTGGTTTCTGGGACCGCAGAGCCCGCGAGGCGATGCGCCTCGAACGTCGCGATGAGGCGCTGATTGCAACGATTGAGTCATTTGCGTTGTCGACGCCGCAGCGGCGCAACCGCGCTGCCTCACTGGTGTCGACCGACTATCCGCTGTTGATTTCGAGCCTCCGTGACGATGATCGCGGTGTCGTCGTATTCAATCCCGACGGAATGTTGCTGACGGAGATCCGCACCGCCCAGGTGCTGCAGTGGTCGCTTGGCAGCCAGGGCTTGCAAAAGCGCGATGACTGGACGATTACGGCGCTGGAAGTGTCGCCGCTGGTTCGCCGCGTCATTGTTGATCGTGAGGGGGCGGTCCGCCGCATCGGTTTGACGTTGAATCTGAGCCATGCGCGCGTCGATGATCTACGAATCAAAGTAATCGCCCCATCGGGTCGCGCCGTCGAAGTCGATCCGGGCGTGGATCGAGCATCGTCACACCAGGATATTAGAATCGATGCCAGCCAGCTTAATGACCTGCTCGGCGAGCCAATAAATGGCACGTGGAGCATCAGTATTCGGGACGAAGAAATCGGCGTGGCTGGCCAGCTGGTCGGCTGGAATCTGCAATTAGATTCACAAGGTCTCGTCGAGGATTTCCAGCGCGGGCTGAACATTTCGGATCCTGTCGAACGCGAGACGGACAATATCTGGTTCAGTGCCGATGGCCGATTCGCGGTGGCGCGTGCGACACAGAGCGACAGTGCACGTGTCTGGGATCTGGTGTTCGCAAAACCGGTACGGGCGGTGGCCGTCAACGAGTTAGAGCAACTCATTGGTCTGAGCGCGGGCGCCAGGCAGCTTGTTACAGCGACCCAAAACACGGTCAACCTGTGGGATACCGCGACCGGAGACCGTATTGCAACATTGGATGCCGGCTGGGCGAACAGCACTTTCGAGCTGACTGGAGACGGCACCCACCTACTCGTACAACGACGCGGTGATCTGGATACGCATTTTGAGCTCTGGTCGCTAAATGATGCTGCGGTTGCTGCGCAACTGGATATTGCTGGCACGCCGGCATTGGTGTCTCTCGACGCACAGGGAAATCGAATAGCTATCGCTGACTATGATCGTGCTGTGCGTGTCTGGGACTTTCATAGCGGCGAGTTGATCACACAGATTGATCTCGCGGCGCAGCCGAGCAAACTGGAACTGGCGGCAGGTGGTGAGGTTCTTGGGGTGGTGTTTGGCGAAGAGGGCGCATCGTTATGGCGCATTGAGCAACCATTGCTGCCGATAGTTGAGGAATTCAGTCGTGGCCGGTGGCAATTGGCGTTTTCGCTGTCCGGAACCAAGGTTCTGTTAGGCAGACCTGACCACGGATTCCAGGTGTACGACACGAGCAATGGACGACTGCTCGGGCCGATGCTCGGCTCGGGCGCTGCTACGACTGTCGACAGCATGTTGGGCTTTCAGCGCTGACGAGCAAACGCTGGTGACTGGTGGGCCGGACAGCACCGCGCGGTTCTGGCGGACGCCGGTAGCCACGGCAGCGATCGAATCTCTCGAGGGCGACGCGAATTTCATTTGGCCACCGTCGGGCGACGCTATTGCAGTAGCGACACCGGATGCATCGACAATCGTAATTGGCGACCGGCAAGGTGATGTCCATGTGCTGCCCGCGGGGGACGGCCCGGAAGCCTTTCTCAAAGCGGGAGAAGACGTCAGTTTCCTGGGTCATAGTCGCAAGGTTCGCATTCTTAGCGTGAGTCGCGATGGCACGACAGTGGCCAGCGCGGCGGACGATAACTCGATTCGAACCTGGAGCACGGCAACCGGATTGCCGCAGCCGTTCTTTGCTGACATTTCCGGCAACCCGGTTGAGAAAATCGTATTTTCGCCCGATGCGGCGATGCTGGGGCTGCTGAGCAGCAACCGGATACACATCATGGATGCGGCCAGTGGTGCCATGCTCGCACTCTTTGAGCTGGGAGAGCGGCACGAGGGTATCGCTTTTGCCGACAGCGATCATCTTTACGTCGGTAGCGAGAGCGGCACATTGCGCGTGCTTACACGCGATACCAGCGATAATTGGAGCATGCAGATTGTTTGGCAGGGCGACGCTGCGATTCGCTGGCTCGAGGCAGCCCCGCAGTCTCGATTCCTCGTCGTTGTTGATCAGCACAACCTGGCGCAACAATTTATTCTCGGCGAAGGCAAGCTCGGCGAACACGTGGTTCAGTTGTCAGGCAACGTCGAAGAAGTCTCATTTGCGCCGAATGGGTCGCGCGTGCTGTTTCGGACTTCGCGCTGGATTCATCGGGCCAGCTCCGCCGCGTCAGGCCTGATTTGGCTGGATGCCGCACTTGCACCGAGGTCCATCGGGGCAGCACGAATGGTATTTGGCGATTCGAAAACCGATAAGGCGGCACCACTCGGAAATCGCATCTATCTGCCGTTGGCCGGCGATGGCTTCGTACAACTGGTCGAATTGAATTTCGATTCGAATCGCGGACCTGCCTTGTTTGGCAATAGAGAGTTGCTACTCAATGAGTGGCGCCTCCGACTCGGCATCGACTAGCGATCATCGCCTCGCTGAGTTCGGACCAGTAATTCCAGACTCTTCGCCGTAGCGTCGGTCGCAGGAACTGCTTGGCCGACCGTTATTGGTACGCGGGCGAACAGTCGGCCTGGAATCTTGCGCACACCACCCCCAGTGCGTCGACTGAACCAGCTACCCCAAAGCCTGCCTAGAGATACTGGAATAACCGGTACCGGTCGGCGCGCGATTATCTTCTCGATTCCAGGCCGGAAACGCTGTACTTCACCATCGCACGTAATGCCGCCCTCCGGGAAAATGCAAACAATGTTGCCCGCCGCCAGTTCCTCATCAACTTTGTCGAACGCCATATTCATCAGATCTTTATCTTCCCGGGCGCCGGCGATAGGGATGGCTTTCATATTTTTGAAAAAGAACCGCAGCAATGGAATCTGGAAAATTTTGTAGTACATGACGAAACGCATGGGACGCCGGATCGCGCCACTCAACAGTATCGGATCCATGTAGCTCACATGATTGCATACCACCACAGCCGGCCCCGAATGCGGGATGTTTTCCAGTCCGATTGGCCGTACGCGATATAGAAGATTGGTGAAGCCCCATGCCATGAACCGTAACAGGAACTCCGGCAACAGCGTGTAGATGTAGATCGCGACCAGCACGTTCAGCGCAGCCAGCACCAGGAAAAGTTCGGGGACAGAAAAACCCGATTGAAGTATCGCGATCGAAATGAGCGACGCAGCGACCATGAAAATAGAGTTGATAATGTTGTTCGCGGCAATAATGCGCGACAGGTGCTGTCGTCTTGAACGTTGCTGAATCAAAGCATATAAAGGAACACTGTAGAAACCGCCGAATGCGCCGAGCATGGTGAGATCCAAAAGTACTCGCCAACTTCCTGGGCGCGCAAGAAATTCGCTCACTGATTCAACGGTGGTCGTGACGGCAATTGGCTGGGCGAAATACAGGTCGATGGCAAACAGACTCAGGCCTATCGAGCCGAACGGTACCAGGCCCAGTTCAATGCGATGTCCTGACATACGCTCACACAGCAGTGAGCCGATGCCGACGCCAATTGCAAACGCGACCAGAAGGCTGGTGGTAATTGCTTCGTTGCCGTGCAGAATATCGAGCGTGTAGGCAGGCAGCTGCAAAGTCATAGCTGAACCGAAGAACCAAAACCATGAAATGCCGAGTATCGACAGGAAAACGCTGCGCTCCTCGCGAGCAAATCCGACAATGCGCCAGGTCTCGGCCCACGCATTCCAGTTAATCGTCAGCGTTGGATCCACGGCCCGGGTCGTGGGTATTTGCCGGCTTGCCAGGTAACCGAGCAGCGCGATACCCACCAGGCACATTGCGAGCACTGATTGATTGGACGGATCGATAGCGACAACCAAGCCGCCGATGATCAGGCCCAGAATGATTGCTACATAGGTACCTGCTTCAACGAGTGCATTACCGCCGACGAGCTCATCGTTTTCGAGTTGCTGCGGCAAGTAGGCGTATTTGACGGGTCCGAATAGCGTTGACTGACAGCCCATCAGGAATAACACGAACAACAACAACTCATAGCTCTTGCTTATGAATGCGTAAGCGGCGACCGTCATCAATGCGATCTCGAGCAATTTTATGCGACGCATCAAAAACGATTTCTCGTATTTGTCAGCCAGTTGGCCTGCGGTCGCGGAGAAAAGGAAAAACGGCAGGATAAATAACGCACCAGCGACATTGGCCAGCTGCGTGTGGTCCATGCCCAACACCAGGACGCCCTGAAATGTGATCAGGATGACGAGGCCGTTGCGAAAAATGTTGTCGTTCAGAGCGCCAAGAAATTGCGTGCCGAAAAAGGGTGCGAAGCGACGCTGTCCCAGGAGCGAAAATTGGCTGGAATCTGACACGTGTACGGGTTTCCTATGCGATTTTCGGCGTAACTATAGCCTGAAACGGCTCAGCCGGGCTTTAAAAACTGCGAACTCGCGCAATTATCCCGGCATTCGGCAATGCTATGATTTAACCTCGCAGTGTACTGAAAACTATGACTTTTAATCGATTCTTGAGCCGATGTCCGCAATGAACAAGAAATTTTTGCCAATGCTGTTCTGCAGCATATTGCTAGCTGCGGGCTGTAGCCAGGAGCCGCAACCTCGCTCGGTAGAGGAATACCTCGACAGTCCGCAATTCCTCGAAGCAGCCGTTGTTCGCTGCGCGCGAAATCGTTCGCAGACACGCTACGACACTGAATGCATCAATGCCAGGCAGGCGGTCTCTGTAATCGAGGCGCGCGAGGAGCGGTCACGTCGCGACAGACTGGAGGTACAGTCCCAGAACAAACGCGATGCATTACGGCGTACACACCTCGCAGCGACCGAAGCTCGGCGCCGGGCAGCCGAGATGATCAGATTGCAGGAAGAAGCGGAGTATCTCGCTCAGTTCGGCGAGCTACCGCTGTACGAAAACGCCTCAAGTCAGGATGACTTGGACGCCAATGTTCCAGGTGTGGCGAATGTGACGGTTGATGCGAGTACGAACGGTGATACGCCGCCCGTCGTATTCGACCAACCTGCTCGGCGATTCGATGAATCGATTCCGGCATCTGACGGCGGCAACGCGCCCATTGCACAAACTGAACCCGAGTCAAACGACTAGCTTTTCTCCGCAAACGGCGGCATGGATTGGATCCGCAATTCACGGGTCGGGAACGGAATAACAATTTTATTGGCCGCGAAAGCTTTGTAAACAGCGCAATTCAATTCATGATTCAGACGGCCGCGATCAACTGGCTGGTCAATCCAGCAAAGTAATTCGAAGTCGATCGAAGACTCACCAAAATTGCGAAATCGCACCCGTGCCTCGGGACTCTTGCTGATCTCACTATTGTCTGCGGCGACCTGCTCGAGCGTTGCGATGACGTGATCGAGATCACTACCGTATGCGACGCTGACCGCGATCCGAATGCGATGTTTTTTCGAGGGGCCACCGGCTTCATTGATAATCTTGCTGTTGCCGATTAGCCCGTTAGGAATGGTAATTTCTACATCGTCGCGAGTGAGCAGTCGTGTGCTGCGTAGTCCAATCATCGTGACGACGCCACGTTCGCCGCTGTCGAGAATAATGAAATCGCCGGTCTTGTATGGAGCGTCCATGACGATCGATATGCCGGCAAATACGTTCGATAAAGAGTCACGCGCCGCAAAACTCAGCGCCAGACCGACAATGCCGGCGGATGCTACCCACGCAGTGACATTGATATCCCAGGCCAGGAAAATAAAATATATGGCCAGCGCAAACAAAAATATTTTGATGGCGTTCTGCAGCAGCTGCAACATGCCTGTTTGTACCAGCTTGCTATTGCTGCGGCGTTTTGCAGACTGTACAAGCGTCGTCGTAATCTGTTGGAGCGTGCTGTACCAGATGACAATTGCCATCGTCCTGAGCAATCCCAGCGTCACGAATTCAGGCGAGTCCCCAAGTTCCAGTCGGCGCGTCGCCATTGCCAGACCGATCAGCCCGAAGGTCAGGAAGACCGGTCTGTGCAGCAGGTCGACAAGGCGATCATCCAGATCTGTTTTGGAGCGATTGGTGAGACGACCGACAATTCCTCTCAACAGCCAGCTGACCACTTTGCCGACAGCGATGAACGTGATGGCAATCGCGATTGCCTGCAAATACTTGTTTGGGCCGAGGATCGCGCCCCATTCCATTATGCGTTGGATGGTCTCGTTCAACGTTTGTTCTTATGCTTAGAAATGCGAGTCGTCGGGGTCTGGCATGCCGAACGTTTGCACCTCGGACGGTTCGCCGCTTGCCGATGCAGGCGCCGGCATCGTGCCGGCTTGCATGCCGGGTTTCGTCGGCAGGCGTCGCGTTTGCGCGGTCAGGAGCTGCACAAATGTATTGGCGATATCCGGAGCGATATTCGGTGAGCTCGCAAATATTTTTTCCGGTGACATGCTGACGGAATCGTAGAAAGCGGTGTTTGCCTTGCGATCCATCATGATGCCGGAGCCTTCGAGAGCAACGCCAGCGAACAAGCCACGACTGCGCGAGTAGGAGACAACTTCTGCTGCGAATGCGAGATCGGTTGCGATTTCGGCGTGACGGCCAACGGGGCCCGCGGCGATCGACGCATCTGCACCAAGGGTGAGTTTGCCATTGCTTATGTCGGTTACGCCTTTTCGAGTCTTGAATACCAGTATGACATCGGTGGATTCCACACCGGCCTGCCAGCCGATACTACCGCCCGTCAAAGTGACAAAAGCCGGGTTACTCCAGGACTCATCGTCCTGACGAATCACTATGATGCCTTTACCGTGTCGTGCCCCGAGTACGAACCCGGCTTTAACCACACCAGGTATGACGGCTACGGCGTAAGCGCGTGACAACAACGATGGCGGAATCGATTTTTCGGGAATTCGCAAGAATTTTTCAAGAACGTCGGCCGCGTCGGCGACACGTTCTTCTTCTCTGCTTGCCGCCGCGGCCGGCATGGCGAGCATCAGTCCCATCGCAAGCAGAAAGGCGTTAAGTCGTAAACTACGCATAATTAGTCAGAGCCGGAATCAGTATCGGAGTTCAATGATACGCCAATTTGTGGGGGCAACGGAATTTCGAGGCTCGCGCATATTGCGCGAATCAGTTCCGCCTCGCGAACGGTTAGTTGCTCATCGTGCAATACAACTGTAGTCACAGTATCAAGTAGCATCTTGCGGCCTTCGCCGTTCAGCGCGACCAACGTATCGAGACTCTTGTCGAGGGCGGCGGTCGACGGTTTTCGTTCGCCGTTGTAGGCGCAAATTCTCGCCCCATTTGCCGAACCCTTTGAGGCCGGCATGAAACGCGGCTTCAGCGTCGGCCGGAACGGCATGGCCATGGTGAGCGACGATTCGCAGTAGCTCAACTGCTGCATCACGGACGGGTTTTGCGACCGGCGCGGCGACGCTTGGGGCTGCCCGACGGATTGATGACATGCCTGAGGTTGGTCGCCAGCACACGGTAGAAGCAAAATTCGTACAATTCGATTTCGCGTCGATTTCGATCAGGCGTCCGGTCAGGTCAATGAGAAACTGCAGCTGTTGGGCAGGTCTTTGGCGCAGCGCCGGAAACGAGATTTCGAGGAGCGGCAAGCGATATACCGGGTCCGGCTTTAAGCATTTCGTCGTAAAATTTTCTAATCAACCGTGTTCGCTGTTCGCCCAACTGTTCCGTGGCCAGGGTCAATTGACGCTCCAGCACTCGACCGCTTTGGTCAAGAATCAACGCAATGGTCAGGAGATATGACAGCTCAGGCGAGTGCGCGGCGTCATAAAGCGACTCGGGAACCGTTTGCAGCACTCGTCCCGCGAACGCGATGTGTTCCTCAGTAGGTTTACCAACGGAATCGCCGATCGATCCTGGAGATAGCCCGGCAGCCAGTACACCGCTAGCCGCCGCAAACCCCGCGTGGCGCTGATCTTCACTTGCTGCGCTTGGCATGCTCCTGTCTCGCAGATTAACAGCCGGGTAGTCGCCCTCTTTGAAACTCGGATCCAACGCTCGAATTCGATCAGTCAGTGGCGGGTGGGTAGCGAACATTCCAGAGAGTTTGGATCCGGTCCCAAATAACATGTGGCTGACTTCCTCGGGATCGGCCGATTGAAAGTGAGAGCCAGCTTCGTAGCCGCCAATTTTTTTCAAGGCATTTGCAAGACCGGAGGTCTGGCGGGTAAATTGCACGGCACTCGCATCGGCAAGGAATTCGCGTTGCCGTGAGACACCTGACTTGATAAGGCGAGCGACCAATACGCCAATTCCCCCAAGGATAATCAAGCCGAGACCGATTACCAGAATTACAGGTGCACCTTTGTTGCGGCTGCTGGAAAACCGAATGCTGCGAAAGACCATGCGACCCATGAGGCCTATTAGCATGATCCCGAATAACACTCCCATGAGCCTGATATTGAGCCGCATGTCGCCATTCAGGATGTGGCTGAATTCGTGGCCGATGACACCTTGTAATTCGTCGCGGTCGAGCATTTCGAGCGTGCCGCGTGTCACGGCGATGGCGGCGTCGCCCGGCGTGAACCCGGCCGCGAACGCGTTAATGCCGGTTTCCTGTTCGAGTACGTAAATTTCGGGGACTGGCACTCCCGATGCGATGGCCATTTCCTCGACAACATTTCGGAGTCGGCTTCGAAGCGGGTCCCGGGTGTCGGAAGGCACGAGCGTGCCGCCTAGTTGCTGGGCTACGCGTCCGCCGCCAGCGGACAGTTGTGATGTCTTGACCAGCGTACCGCCGGCAATCAGCAGCGTAACAAAGATTGCTGTACCGATTAGCGTTGGCGCCTGACTCTTCAAGTGCGACCAAAACGTGGTGTACTCGCCGGACAGGCCCAGATTGAACGTCGCCACACCGACTATCAGCGTGACGCCGGCCACGATCAGAGCCGTCGCGAGCAGGTAAAGGAAAACCAGTCGACGGGTCGACCGGCGGGCCTGATCCTGTACCTCAAAGAAATTCACCGTGTGTCCTCTGCGCTCAGCAGGACTGCATTACGAGGTGAAGGAGACCTCAGGAACCTCGCGCTTCTCCTCGGATTCGATTTCGAGGAAGCTGGCCAGCGCAAAGCTGAAGAAGCCGGCGATTACGCTGTTGGGGAAATTCTCCGCAGAATTATTGTATTGCAGGACCGAGTCATTGAAGGCCTGACGCCAGAACGCAACCTTATTCTCAGTGTTTGCCAGCTCTTCCTGCAGCTGCATCATATTTTGATTAGCCTTGAGATCAGGATAAGCTTCGGACAGCGCGAACAATCGGCCGAGAGCACTGGTCAAAGCGCCTTCCGAGGCGCCCAGTTCCTTGATCATCTGGGCATTGGCAGGATCCGCTTTGGCGGCATCGAGGCTGGCTGACGCGGAATTTCGGGCGGTGATGACTGCTTCCAGCGTCTCGCGCTCATGTTTCATATAGCCCTTAACGACTTCGACGAGGTTAGGAATCAAATCGTAGCGCCGGGTCAACTGCACATCGATTTGGGCAAATGCATTTTTCACGCGGTTACGTCCATTGACCAATCGGTTGTAAATGCCAATCGCCCAAAAGATAATTGCTGCAATAACGCCGAGGAAAATCAGGAATGAAGTCACTGTCCCGCTCCTTGTCCAAGTTTCGAGAAGGCAAGCATAACGCTCGCACAAGGCTAACTCTAGCAATGGTGGCGATTGTCGCGAGTTCAATGCCCGCGCAGGCCGACTGGTTTGCCGATGCGCGGCCAATGATGGGCACCGAAATAAGCGTTCGGCTATGGCACGACGACCCTCTACAAGGTCAACGGCTGGTCGAGCAGGTCTTTGCGGAGGCGAAACGAATTGACCTGTTGATGAGCACTTACATAGACGACAGCAGAATTTCAGACATCAATCGGCGCGCTGCCGACGAGCCCGTCGTCGCGGGCGATGAACTATTCCGCTTGATACAACGCTCGCTCGACATATCCGTGCTGACACGTGGTGCATTCGATATTACCTACGAGAGCGTCGGTCAACACTATGATTTTCGCAATCGCCAGCGTCCTGATCAGGAGACCGTCGATGTGTCGCGATTGCTCATCGATTATCGGCTGGTGACGCTGGACCAGTCGTCGGCAACAGTTGCCTTTGAGGCACAAGGTGTACGAATCAACCTCGGCGGAATCGCCAAAGGCTACGTCGTTGAACGAGGTGTCGACATACTGCGCATAGCCGGGGTTCAGAACGGCATCGTGAGCGCCGGGGGCGATTCACGCTTGCTCGGCGATCGGCGTGGCCAGCCCTGGATGGTCGGCATTCGCGATCCCCGTATCGATGGCGCGGTTGCGATGACCCTGCCGCTCGCCGATGAGGCGATCTCCACTTCAGGCGATTACGAGCGTTATTTCGAAGAAGATGGTGTGCGTTATCACCACATCATCAGCCCAAGTACGGGCGATCCGGCCAGCGGCGTGCACAGCGCAACCGTTCTCGGCCCCGACGCAGTCCTGACCGACGCATTGTCCACCTCGGTCTTCGTCATGGGCGTCGACGAAGGGCTGCGGCTGATTGCGACCTTGCCCGACTACGAGAGTGTCGTGATCGACGATCAGGGGCGGGTCTACTACTCCGACGGCCTGCAGCCACCCGAATCGCAATAGCCCAACGATCGGCGGCCCCTTCCAACGGCACACGGCCGGCGCAGATTATGTTTAGACGGGAGCAGTCAATTGTGACGATGATCACGCTCCTGACAGGGCCTCGGCTGTCACCATACCAAGTCTAATACTGGCGTCGGATTTCGACTGCCCGAGAGGGCGTGATCGTCCTATGGGCGGGTTTGTGGTGAGACCACTGGGAAAGGGAAAATGAAGATCAAAAATTGCTTATTGGGCCTGATAGTCAGCGTTTTAGCGGCAACCAGCCTGGCCTCATCGGGTCTGGTTGGTCAGCCGGCACCGGATTTCGTCCTGAAGAATGCCAACGGCGAAAATCTGCGGCTATCCGAATTCCGCGGCGACGTTGTCATGATTAATTTCTGGGCAACCTGGTGTGGTCCGTGCCGCCAGGAAATGCCGCTGCTCGATGAGTTGTATTTACGATATCAGCGAGTCGGTTTCAATCTGCTCGGTGTGAATATCGATGACGACTCAGGCACGGCTATGAACATGATTGCCGAACGTGGCGTGAGCTTCCCCGTGTTGTTCGACACGCGCAAAGAGGTCAGCAAGCTATACGCAGTCGATGCCATGCCGGTAACGATTATTGTCGATCGTGACGGTAAGGTTCGGCACATACATCATGGGTACAAGCCGGGATATGAACAAGACTATCTGAATGAAATTCGTTCGCTGCTGCGCGAGTAGCGGACAG
>PVMK01157890.1_pt1 | contig 13244 bp, 11 predicted proteins | sample 1853481 | NCBI WGS metagenome assembly PVMK01 (sample SAMN08533507, study PRJNA380276) | Marine sediment metagenome, whole genome shotgun sequencing project.
TTCCTATATGTTATAATTTTATTAATTAATATAACTTTTTAAAAAATTGGCAGACTGTTTTGTATGTGAGTCATATCGAATTGGTCTCTGTGTTTAGTGCTATTGTCTTAGTCGGTTTAGATACTTTTTTCTCCTCTGGTCAAAAACTCAACTATCCGTGGATCCTTTGATTCGTTTAGCAGCTTTTTAGGATCTCCTTCAGCAAGCATGGTTTTTGTTACCGGGTCCAGAAAAACCGAGTTGTTGCCGATGGCGAAAATACTGGCCAGCTCATGGGTCACCACTACCACCGTGGACCCCAGGCTTTCGCGCAGCTCAATAATCAGCTCATCCAGCCGCCGGGCGCTGATCGGGTCAAGGCCCGCTGAGGGCTCGTCAAAAAAAAGGATCTCGGGGTCCAGTGCCATGGCCGTGCCAGCCCGCCCGTTTCTGCATGCCGCCGCTGATCTCTGATGGATAAAACTCCTCAAAGCCGGCCAGACCCACCAGCGAAAGCTTCATCGAAACACTCTCGCGAATCCTGGCAGGACTCAGGTTTGTATATTCTTCCAAAGGCAGCGCTACATTTTCAGCCAGCGTCATGGAGCTCCACAGGGCACCGCTCTGGTAAAGAACACCCAAATTCCGAAGGATGCGATTACGTTCATCCTCTTCAGTCTTCCAAAAGTTTACGTTGCTGTAAAGCACATTTCCCCGGGCCGGTTCTATAAGACCGATCAAATGCCGCAGGAGTGTGCTCTTTCCGCAGCCGCTCCCCCCCATGATAATAAAAATATCACCACGGTTAATGGTAAAATCCAGGTCCTTCTGAATGACGTTGTCGCCGTAGGCCATTGTCAGGTTACTGACTTCAATATAAGGATCAGATTGGGACATTTAAAGTTTTACCGGTATAATGTTATTTTATTTTTTAAAAAAACACAGGACAAAAAAACTATTTTCACCGCCCGCTTCGCTCGAGAAACAGAGTTTGCAGCGTCAATGTGGTGTTAGAAACAAAACTAAGTTTTTGCACTCTATGCTCTTGATTTTTCCTATATCCCAAGGATACTATATATTACGGTCAGCAAAGAATCAAAAATGACTATCAAAACAATTCCGGTCACCACGGCTGATGTGGCTGCATTACCGACCGCGGTTGAACTCCGGCCGCACTGAATTCCCCTTAAACAGCCGGACATGGCAACGATTATGCCAAAGACTACGCTTTTAATCAGACCCAGGGAAAAATCTGTCATGTCAATAGCAGAGCGGGTCTGTTCTAAATACTGGGCAAAGGAAATGTCCAGCATAGTCATTCCCACAAACATTCCGCCCAGAATACCCATAAGATTTGCATAAAGACATAACAGCGGCATCATCACAATCAGGGCAATCATCCTTGGCATAACCAGAAAATCCATGGGAGAGATCCCCATGGTTTGCAGGGCATCGATCTCCTCGTTGACCTGCATGGTTCCGATCTGGGCAGCAAATGCGGCTCCGGTACGGCCGGCCATAATAATGCCCGTCATCATGGCGCCCATCTCGCGCGCCATCCCCAAACCGACTAAATTGGCCACATAGATCTGTGCCCCGAACATCTCAAGCTGTACAGCGCCTACAAAAGCCAGGATTAATCCGATCAGTACGCTGATCAGGGTTACGATAGGCAAAGCCTTGGCACCGCAATCCTGAATAAAGATAAAGAGGTCCGTGCGCCGATAACTGGCACGGCCCGTAATAAAACGAATAAAGGCTAAAAAAGTCTCTCCGATAAAGGAGAGCGGTTCTTTTGCTGAACTAAAACTAGAAATGGTGTAAACACCGACCCGTTCAAGAAGAGAAGGTTGCTTTGCTTTTTTATCGAAATCTTTTGGCGGAACAGCTGAGGCAAGTTTTAAAAGGCGCTGAACACCTTCCGGGAGCCCGTCCATTTCAACCCGGAGCTTTCTGCTGGCACACTCATCAAGAATTTTTATGAGGAAAGTTAAAATACTGGTGTCCCATGAAATAATCTCTGAAGATTTAAAGCTAATGGATTCAATCTGAGGGTTAGATTCTAAAGGCTTAAAGATCTGTTCAACAGCAGGCAGTTCTGAATTGAGTAACCACTTACCGGAAAGTGTGACCTTCAGGGTTTTTTCGTGAGATAGACTGACGCTTATTTTACAGGTATCGGTCATTGATTACAAACCATGTTACTTTATTTATTATGTATGAATGGGTTTGTTTTAAACAATCACATTATTTGTATGAACAAAAAAACTAAATCAGCTTCAAGAGAAGACCGCCTCCCAAATAACAAGAGGAAACATCTTTTTAGATTCTCAGCAGTTTTATATAAAGAACATTATTATTTTTCTGTTTTTAAAATTTCATAGAAAGTCATCTTTTTCATATTAGCTATATGTATTTTTCCTATATCCTGTTCAATATAGATTTCAAATAAAGGAGTCTTTCTTTCAATGGTATTCACAATATATTTTTCCCCGGTTTTAAATTCGAACGTCCATTCTCTTTTTTCAGGATCTAACAATTCAATTGTTTTTACTTGATCTAATTTGTATATAAGTGACATTCCCTGATATAGAACTTTGATACTCTCAGGAGTTCCAGTAGTTGAAATTGCAGTTATTTTGCCTTCATATTCCTGTCCGGCTGCAGTTATTATTTTACCGGTAAATTGAAGCTTACTGCAAAAGATATATTTACACTTAAAAATATTAATAAAATTGTTACAGCAAAAACCAGACTGCTTAATTTGTTAGTCATGATATTCTCCTGTTTATTATTCACTTTCAATTAGGTTTGTACAGTAGCCGTGCAATTAACCGCCATCATTCTATTGTTTTTCCGGCTACTGTTATCATGGATTGCTTTTGTGATCAGTTCTTTTCCAGCACCGCTTTTCCCATAAGCACACGGTTGTATCCGGGCTTTTTGACACCATGACAGCTGCATCTGCATGTTTAAGGTATAGAAGCTGATGGAAAATTTTTAAACATTCTTTCCACGGTTTTTTCAATTATCTCTTTATTTTTTTCAGGAGTCGGGTTCCGATCCTCAAGGCCAAAAGCAGCAACCCGCCAGAGCAGTTCCCTGGTTTTAGCATCTACAAAATCTAAAAGAATTGCACCCTCTGAGTATTGTTGAGCAGCAGGGTTGTTTTGTTCGCCAACCTTGTCCGACGAATCATCTGTGTTCGTTAACTCAGCACCCACAAGATAAGAAATTAATAAATCCGGGCTGTCAGCCTTTTGGCTAAACCCTCTTGCTGTTAATTGTTTATTTACAGATTCTTTTAAAAGCTTTTCAACCTGGCCCCGTCCTTCTTTCGCAATAAGAATAGCATGCGGACGGGAGATCCAGTCAAACGTTTTATAAGATGTCAAGTCGGCTGTTTTAAAAAAATAATCGTCTATAGTAACAGAAGAACAACTGGTGACATAAATGCTGAGAATTAAAACAAGAACAAGTCGCAGTGTTTTCATTTTCAAGCTCCGTTAAACAATGAATTAGACTTATATATTGCTTTTCAAACGTATGTTATTTATATAAATGTGTAACATAAAAATAAATGGGATACAATTTAAATATTATACCCTGGTCAAATCTTGGATTTTGCGGGTTCTAAGGATACGGATTAACATGAAAATCAATTTTTATCGTAACGAAGATCAAGAGTTTTTCCCCTCAAATTTTAAAACCTGCAATTTCGGATAAAAAGTTTATTTTTCTTCTTTTTCCCGCCGCTTAAACAACCGCACCGGCGAAAAGAGCAACCTACTAAAATTCTTGATCATACGCTCCGGTAATTTAGTGGGGCTAAAGGAACTCACCTCAGGATCTGACAGCGGACCCTTAATATGGAAAAAATAGGTCATCAGGGACTTGACCCTGTTGGACAGGACATAACCGCTTAGCGGAATTCTATCAATCTGCTCAGTGATTTTGCCCAGCGGCTCTATACCAATGACAGAGTCAGTGGTTTTATCCTTAAGGTCTATCGTCCCCATTCCCACGGCATTAAACAGGGGGGCTTTTATCTGAAAATCCATCAGCTTCATGATGCCGCATTTGATGTTAATCTGCCCGACGATGCTATTAAAATACAGCCCCCGATTTCTTTTAAGCATAACTCTTTTTACGTCAAACAGATTTAAAATCTTAAAAAAAACAGATTTCTTCGTGAACGTACCTTTAGACAGCTGCAAGTCGAAAGTCCCGTTCAGCCCGGGGACGAGTTCGCCGACAGTGGAGCCTTTCATGTTGAACGACCCCTGCAAGGTCATATCCGATTTTACAACATCCGCCTCAGTAGAAAGATTTCGAAGAATTCTCCTGATGGGATCTTGCACCAGGTCCACCTCTCCTGAAAAAAATGTTTCCTCAGTTTTAACATGTCCTTTGAACTTGAGATGCCCATGTTCCCTCTTCACTATACCCTGATTCAGGAAAAAGGAACCATTGCGAAAAGCGCAGTCTGCTTCGATACGACCCAGATGCAGTTCGTTCCATTTTCCGCTCTCTGCTTCAAAATGCAGCCGGATGTCTGACAAGGCCATGAATGATTTATCTGTGGATTTAACCTGACTGGGAATCTCGTTACTGAGACCGGCCTCTTCTTGAGCCGCAATAATCTGAGAAAAATCAAGAAAGTCGGTTGCAAGAGTTAGTTCTGCTTTAAGGCCGCCTTTCTTCTTTGAGTCAAACTGTCCGTTCCCATCCGCCTTAAAATAAGACTCGCCCCAAAAACCGGTGCCGTTAAGTAAAACATTTCCTGCTTCATCAATTTTTACTTCAGCCTTGTCCACAGAAAGCGGCAAAATCAATTTGCTGTGGATGACAGAAACGTCCCTGACAGAAAATTTGCTTTTTTTAATCCGTGGATACTCCCATTTATTTTTGTGATCGACTCTTATCCGGCTTTCAATCATACCGGTCAACTGTGTGCACTGCTGCATCGACTGACGGAAAGCGTCAGGGACGAGCTTGTTTTTTGACAGTTGTTTGATATCGGAAAGATCAATTAGGATTTCGGCTGAATATTGATACAGATGATCTTCATCATAAAAATCATCAATCCTTAAAACACCGTTTTTAATAAGCGATTGGCCAAAACCGGCCGTTACCCCGGACACCAGAAGCGATGCATTATCATAGCTCAGGCGTGCGGAAACATTTGAAATGGGCAAAATCAATTTGCTGTGCATGACAGAAACATCCCTGACAGAAAATTTGCTTTTTTTAATCCGTGGATACTTCCATTTATTTTTGTGATCGACTCTTATCCGGCCTTCAATCATACCAGTCAGCTGTGTGCACTGCTGCACCGGCTGACGGAGCGCGTCAGGGATGAGCTTGTTCTTTGATAGTTGTCTGACATCTGCAAGATCGATCCGGGTTTCGGCTGAATATTGAAAAAGAGGATCATCAACATAAAGATTGTCAATTCTCAAAACACCGTTTTTAATAAGCGATCCGCCAAAACCGGCCTTCACCCCGGACACCAGAAGCGATGCATTATCATAACTCAGGCTTGCTAAAACATTTGAAATGGGCGGCGATTCTGTGTTCTTAAAAACCGCTATATCCTTTAGGTTTATTTCCAGGGAAAGGGCTCCCGCGTTTTCCGGTTGGTTAAGGTTCTGAATCTCATCAATCGTCCCTTTCAGCGACAATCTTTTCAAACGGGCTTCTCCGCCGCTAAGCAGGGGGAAAATCTCTTTTTCCACCCATACGGGCAGAAGAGGCGTGGGGAAAATATTTTTAAATGTACCAAGTGGCATAAAGGGACTTTTAAGCTGCAGATCAATTTTAAGTTTCTTGCTTTCAGAAAGATCAACGCTTGAGGATCCTTCCAGTAGCAAACCACCATTATTCAGGCTCAGGTTTGTTATATCAATTTTATTATCAAGATATTGGGAACTAAAATTAAAGGTAAGATGGGGCTGCGCATATGTTTTTGACAGCGTACCCTTCTTGTGAACAATACTAAAATCATCTGCCCGGATCGTTCCTTTAACAATTAATGGCTGGTTAGGAGCAGCGCTTAAAGTTATCATTGCTTTAGTGCGCCCCTTTGCCTGAAATGCATCAAGCATGGATATTTCAGAGAGAAGAAGGTCCTTTATTTTTAATTTCATTTCTAAGGATTCATTCTGATCCCGTAATTCTCCGCGCAGGGTCAGCGGGAAATTGATGCCGCCGGTGGAAAACATGCAATCCATATCTAAGCGCAGACTGCTGTCAAGCACAGTCCCTTTTGAGATATCAAGGCTAAGCCCGCTAACAGAATAAGGCATGCCCTGAAATTGAATGCGGCCCTCTTCTATAGATATTGATGGAATCTTCTCAATTATCGGGGCCAAGTTTTTTTCAATAGCATCAATATTGATGGTTTCCGAAGCATTATCCTCTTGTTGTATGTCAAGAGTTAACCGGGGCTGAAACAGAAATATTTCGTCAATATCAAGATTGCCGCGCAGCAGCTTTGCGATACTGAAATAAACCCCGATTTTTGAAGCTGCAAAACTTTTAACTTCAGCATTCGCAGAGACCGTAACCTCATGCAAACCAATACCAAGTCCTTTCCACAGATGAATCGTCATTCGGTCAGCACGAATATCATAGCCCGTTTCTCTGGAGGCCTGTTTGAGTATATAGCTTTGGACAGTGGATTTTTGCAGAAGGGTGTTAAACATGAGTGCTGACGCCACTGCAAGAACCAGCAGCAAAAGTAAGGTAATAAGAATGATGCGTCGTTTAAGAAAAACCATTAATTATGATATGTCTGGTTAGAGTGTAATATGATTAATCGATATTTTTATCATCATGTATATCTTCATTCTATTATTCATATTACCGGATCTGTATTATATAGCTGCTTTACAGTTGCCACACTACAGGTTCTTTTTCCTTAACCCGGGCTTTGCCTGAGTTTTTAATTTTTGTCTTTTCTCTACTAGCTTTTGCACAACAAAATTCTGCTTTTTGTGTGGTGTTTTAATCTTTTGGATTTGGGCCCAGTAGTAATGCCAACTTTTTAGTTTCTTCGCTGCTTTCCAGCATGATCCTGATTATTATCGTGAGCACAACGGACAGGAGCATGCCTATGGGTCCGAACACCCAGCCCCAGAAAAGAAGAGAGAAAAACACCACCATTGTGGAAAGGCCCAGGCCTTTGCCCATGAACCGGGGCTCGACCACGTTCCCGATAGTAAGATTGATCACAATATAGCAGACAGCAACCGCCAGAGCGCTGCCGGGGCCCAACTGCACCAGGGCAAGCAGAACAGCCGGAACAGCAGCTATGATCGAACCGATGTTGGGTATAAAATTAAAGGCAAAGGCAAGCATGCCCCACATGAGCGGATAATCAACACCGATCACCCAGAGACAAAGAGCGACAAGTGTGCCGGTAACAGCACTTACAATTGATTTGATAAACATGTAATGTTTAACACTGTCTGTAACTTTTTGAAGCGGATGAAAATTTTTATCACTGGAACCATAAACGGCCCGCAATTTAGCAGGCAGGCCCACCGCCTCAAGAGACATAAACACCACCATCAGAAGGACAATAAACACATTTGCCAACAGTGAACTTAATTCATTTAAGATCTGTCCGGCATACTTCAGTGCTACCTCAGGCTTCAATATATCCGCCAGCCCTTTTCCTTCAAGGGGCAGTCCCTTGCTGCTCAAAAAGATATAAAACTGTTCCATCTGCTGGTGTAGTTTGGCTTCATATTCTGGGAAGATTCTGCATGAAATCCTTTACTGATGCGCCCACAACGACTGCGGCCAGCAAACCGACAGCACATAAAAGCGTCAGGACAATAAAAAGGGCAAGCACTCCAGGAACTCCTTTATCCCGAAACCAGGATACAGGGCCGCTGCAGACAATCGCAATAAAAACTGCCATCATCAGCGGAATCAGGACAACCTTGGCATACATCATTCCGGCAATGATTACCACCAGACCGGCAATAATCATAACAAGGTTAAAAACTGTAAAAGTTCTTAAGTCAGTTTGTTTCATGATAACGTTCCCTTTCTTCCAAATCGCTCGAATTGATTGTGATGAGCCTGGAAATTAAGGCATCCCGAAATTTCCCAGATTGAAGACTAAGCAGATTATAATACATTCAAATAATATTGACACATATTATTTCTATATAGTATATAAATATAATTAATCAAAGCAATCAAATTAATTAAATTTATAAAAAGGAGATGTATAGTGAGAAACAACAAAAAAGTTGTATTTGCAGGTATAACAGTACTAATGGTTTTTCTATTTTTAATTACAGGCTGCCGTTCAACATTCCAGACCCGCAAGGTAGAAACCTCTGGATTTCTAAGTAACTACTCTCAACTGAAAAAGGGAAGTGGCGACGAAGCACAACTTATATACATTAATCCTCAGGCTGATTTTAATGCTTACACCAGAATACTGATGGATCCGGTCAAGTTTTACAGCGATAAAAACAGCAAGCTGGAGGGGGAGGACAAAAAACGCATTGTGGATTACCTGCATGCCACAATTCTCGAACAACTCAAATATGACTATACATTTGTAAATAAACCATCTGAAGGGACAATGAGACTGCGCGTTGCCATAACCGAAGCCAGGGGATCAAAAGTAGTTATGGATACAATTTCAAGTATTATACCTATAGGTATGGCACTGGGCCTGGTCAAAAAAGTTGCCACCGGAACGAACCTTTCCGTAGGAAAAGCCAGCGTTGAACTGGAAATACAGGATTCACAGACCGGGGAAAGACTTGTCGCGGCAGTGGACGAACGTGCCGGACGCAAGTATACCGGAAAATTTGACAAATTTGAAAAGTACCATACTGTTGAGGATGCCTGATTACTGGGCAGAGCGACTCAAGAAGAGACTGAAGGAGTTCCGCACGCAGTAACAACACACAATTTTCTGTTCCACGGACTTACCCGTGGAACAGGTTTTTTTCTGGAGATTTCGGTCAGATACCCCAAACACGGTTTCGTGTCATAGCCCAACAAACCCATAGACTACTCGCCTATTATGAAACTGGAGGGGCTTTGACCCAGGGATAGCCCTGGCTTGCCATTCGGTATCCGAGGTTATAAAGCTTGTCCATATATGCCGGGTCAAACATTTCGCTCGGCACTTCATTAAATTCCGCCGGGATATAGGCCAGGTTGAAGTCGTTGCCATCACGTTCACACAAGGCTTTGATTTGATAAAGATCACCGATTCCCTGGGTTCTGATCAGCGATTCTAGCGATCGGTACGCAATCGGCAGAATACTGCGCTTAATGCCCTTGTGGCCCGGTTTCAGAAAGGAGTTCCTGATCACGTAAACCTTTGGAGTGCCTTGCACCCTCACCTTTTCCTTAATAAGGTGCCAATCTATGGAAGCCGGGTAGACGAAGACCTGGGACCCTGTGCCACCATCAACGTGCAACTCTTCATATTGCCTGCCGTTATATTCCACAGGTATGCCAACGGGTGGAAAAGCAATCGGAATTGCTGACGAAGCCTGAAGGATGTCGCGAATCAGCTCTAACTTATGTGGATAATTACTTACGGCAATAGCTCCAATATTCCAGATTACGGATCTGCCGGCATCAAGGTTGACCGTGCCGATAAACAGACGGCGGCCACTCTGGTGCTTACTGGCAATCGCACTTATTACATCAGACGTAAAATATTTGGCAATCAGTTCCTTCAGAGGCGTTGTGTCAGACATCGAGTCACCGAAAAAGGCAAAGAGAATTTTTCGCTTTTTCAGAATGTCCTTGGTCGAAATAGTGGTGTAGACTTTCTTGAGTACGTCGTCATAGTCGGGTCCGAGAAAAGCGAAAGGTGCCGTCAGTGCGCCGGTGCTGATACCGGTTACCATGGTAAACTCCGGCCGGGTGCCGGAAGCAGTCCACCCTGCGAAGAGTCCGGCGCCAAAGGCTCCTTTGGCACCGCCGCCCGAGATTGCCAGGTAGTGGTGAGCTTTCCCGTAGCTTTCTGGATAATACTTACGGAAATCGTCATCTGTATAGGTCTTGAATCGCTCCAGATCTAACGGAGGCCACTCATCTCCCCAGAAACGGGCTTCCGGGACCCCTTTAATCCCTACCTGTAAGGTCAGTTCCGGTGGCACCGGGCTAGCCAATTTCCAAAATCTCTTTTTGTAGATTGATCTCATCTTTGTTTCCATCCTCCTGGTAATTTTAGCGACATAAACAAATGAACCTCTTTATCCAGAACCGGCATTGTCCCAGCCTATGCAAGGCTTTTATTAAACTCTTACGGGGACGCGTTTGTGCCCCGGGTGAACCAGAAACACCTTTCGTCCAATAGTATTATTTAACCAACTCTGGATCTCCCGGCCGCCAGGTCTTGTCAAACCAGGGATCAAGCGGGCCATAGAGACGGAACAACATGTTCCAACCTTTGCTAGGATTCGTCTGAATCCAGTTGTTCTCCTGTCCTTTTGGAGCTTCTGGACCGAAGTAGACATCATAAGATCCGTCCTTATTCTTAATCATGCCCTTCTTGTTATTGTCAATACCCGGAAATTGTTGGTCAGTCTGCAACATGGCACGGGTTTGGTTGTTATACAGCGTGAAAGACCAGAATTCCTTCATAGGGACATTTTTAGGAACATTAACCTTGTAAGTTTTACTTCCGTCATAAGGATTTCCGTCAGCATCCAAATAGGCTGCAGCGTATTTCGAACCCTTCCCGATAATCTTCTTGGCCATTGCCGGCGTAATTCCAGTAGCAAAAAAATGAAAAGCGGCCCGGGCATCCAGAAGGACCTCTCCGTCCGGCATGAACTCATGATCCCCTCCAACAAAAGGATTGGTCCAAACATTACTTTTACCAGGAAAGAGATAAAATCCTTCGTCACGTGGCTGCGACATGATTGTCCGTACAGTAACGGCTCCCACATCAGCGGCTTCTGTCAAAATCTTCTTCATGCGGGCATCAGGGTTAAAAAGCTGCCCTTTCTTGATGCCGATGGAAGCCAGCACTCCAAGGATTTCTGGATTTTGTCCCTCGCTTGGTTCGGCCTGAACGACAGCATCAATCTCTTTCCAAATTCCATAATCCATGCGGTGAATCGTGTTATTGAACTTTCCGGATCCGTTTACAAAATTCATCTTCGGCGGGTTGTCCTTTTGGGATAACGGGTACATGCGAAAAATTTTCTTTGTTGTTTCAACGGCTGGCTTCGTTGACCCATCAACTTGATCGCCTCGCCAAATCACCCAGTGGCCATATGTATTGGTACGTAAAACAAAATAACCATCCGGAACAACTCCCTCATACCCCGGTGGAATCATAAGAAATTTTCCGCCCTTACTCTTATCTGGACCAAGCTTACCGAAATCGCTAACATATTTAAACCAATGATCATCAATAATTCCAAGCACGTCAGGTGGCGTTTCTATAACCCATGGCTCATCAGTCATCTGAAGCCACGAAACCATGTACACACTCGTTGTATTCGGCGTAAGCCATAGAGTCTTAGAGTCCATGAGGTCTTCCCAAAGAACGGCTGTGGTATTCGCTGGGCCGAAACTGAGAATTCCCTCTCTCAACCCATGCATTGAAGCGATCTGGATTCCGCTCAGAAAAGCCTGCACCCCATGTTGAAAATCAAGATTGTCATAGATTTTTCCCACAGTTTCTTTGTCTGGCACGCCGTCGACAGAGATCAAAGTGCCAATCCGTGTCTCTAACTTATCCGGAGTTGCAATTCCTTCGGGAATCTCTGTGGACATCTTCGGCTCCCTGGCAGTTGCCGTGAAAACAAAACAAAATACTGAAATTAAAATAGTAATAATTCGTAATCTCATCATTGTGATCCTCCGTTATTATGTTTAAATTCTATTTTGCCAGTTCAATATCATTTAACTCAAAACTGCCATCTAACAATGCAGGCTCGGGACCGTAGAATCGGGCGAGCACTTTATGTGCACACATAGATCGGAAGAGCGTCGTGTGCACATAGCAGGAAAAAGCGCCGTTTCGGGTCGGTGGGAAGCCAGTTGCTTTCCTTGCCCTTGGGTGCCTTCGGTCCGAAATAGATATCCACCGAACCGTCCTTGTTCTTCTTCACTTGCTTCTGGGTGGAATCAATACTGCTCTTCTCGAGATTGCGTATGTAGGAAGCGGTCTGCAGGTCGTAGGTCGTGATCGCCCAGAAGTTGCGGACGGGCACTTTGGGCGGTACCACCAGTTTGTAATTCTTGCCGCCGTCGAGCCACTGACCATCCGGCGTTTCCGCAAGATCCAGGTAGAATGTCGCACTTCCGTAGTTTTTCACGCTGGTGATGATGGCGTAGTACAGTGCGCCACGAGCGTGGTAGTCGAAGTAGGACGGGTATTCATAAGACCAATCCGTCTCAATGTCTCCCGCAGGAGTCAGCGAACTCCACTTTTTATCTTTATAAAACCATGGATTTAGTTTTCGGTGGTACTGTTCAAGCATGTACTGCAGCGCCTCCGGTCCTGCTTTGTCATAAATAGCTTGCATTTTAGCATCAGGCGAATAGAGTTCACCCTTACGTATGCCAATACGAGCAAGTAGCCCCATCATGGCGAGGTTCTGCTCCTCAACATCTTCCTCTTCTAACATTTCGTGAATCTCTTTGTAAATATTTCCATCAAGAACTGGTGTCATCTCAAGGAGTTTGTCATAGAGGTCTACAAACTTCATTTTTGGTGGATTTTTGGCCTTAGACAATGGATAGATTTTTATTTTTTTTACGAATTCAGCCGCTTTCGCTAAATTTTCGGGAGTAGCTCCCTTGATTATGGGTCGAAGAACAATCCATCCGTTATTCGTACGTTGCTCGTACACAAGTGCTTTAGGAAGAAGCGGCCCATTGTAACCAGGAGGAACAAGCAGGTATGTCGCTCCCTTACCTTTGTCGCGGCCTAGCGCACCAACATCATCAATAGGGCGCTGCCAGGCATCCATCAGAGTGCCAAAGATACCAACATCCTTAGTAGAAGCTGGCATTTCTACCACAATCGGTCCGTCTTCCATATTCCAATAGGTCAGGATATACGGTGTCGTATTGTTGGGAGTTGCTGTCTGGAATTTCCAGTTTTGTAACTTTGAGAAGTAGCCAACATCATTCGGGCCCACACCCGCGTCAGCAAGGGCATCCCGGTAAAACTTGAAATTCATGAGCGGCATGGCCCACACCGCTGCATCAATGGAGCGATGATATAACATACGGTCATGCACGTCGGCCTT
>PVMK01125698.1_pt1 | contig 13239 bp, 8 predicted proteins | sample 1853481 | NCBI WGS metagenome assembly PVMK01 (sample SAMN08533507, study PRJNA380276) | Marine sediment metagenome, whole genome shotgun sequencing project.
CGAAGCAAAGACCAGCGATTCCAATAAGGCGTCCGCCACTGACACCCAAACAGCTCCGCAAACCACTCCCCCGGCAACTACCCAGGATGACAAGGCGGCTCAGCAGTCTTCCGATGCCGCGCCGGCAGCGACCAAGGCTGCCGAGCAGGTGTCGGATTCCGCTGCACAGGCCAAAATATCTCTGGGCGAGTTGCAAAAACTCCTGGATAGTCAGCGCAAGATGATCGGGGATCAGAAGAACCAGATCGAAAAACAACAAAAGCAGATAGATCGTCAGCAGGGGCAGATCAGCAGCCAGACAAAATTGCTGGAGGGCATGCAGACGCAACTCGATCAGCTCGCGCAGGAAAAACTCGAGGCCATTCCCGAGGACCCCGTCAGCGCAATGGGCGAGAAGGATTTTCCGGGATCGATCCGGGTGCCTGGTACCAACGCAGCCATGAAAATAGGGGGGTTTGTAAAAGCCACCTTTGTGAAGAGCCTCGATCCGCTGGAGTCGACGGACCGGTTTGTCGTCGGCTCGATTCCGGTCGGCGGCGCATCACCCGGCGTGGAGGAGGAGACAAGCCTGACAGCCAATCAAACACGATTGAATCTGGAGATGCGTGAAAAGACGCCGGTAGGCGACTTGCGTGCGTTCGTGGAAGGCGACTTTGCCGGCAGTGACGATCAATTCAGGCTCCGCCATGCCTATGGTCAGTATGGGATGTTGCTGACGGGCAAGACATGGTCAACTTTCTACGACGCCAAGGCCGCACCCGAAACCGTTGACTTCGAGGGGATCAATGGCAGAACAAGCCTTCGACAGACACAGATACGCCTGTTTCCCAGGATTGGCCGGGACTGGAATTTGCAAATCGCCCTGGAGGATCCCAATTCTGAAGTTTCAGAAATCGATCTTACCGGAAGCTCTGACCCCGGAGATCCGAATTTTAATGAGAATTTTGGCTCAGAAATAATCTCCGACGGTGTTTCAGATTTACCTGATTTTGTTATAAGCGTCACGCGTGACTGGTTCAAACGCTGGCACATTAAAACCGCTTTCGTCTGGCACCAGGTTCGTGCTCAGTACTCTCAAGAGGCCAGACTGCCGGTTAAAGATGAACAAGGCTGGGGACTCAGCGCGAGCGGTTCGATAAGATCGCCGTGGTTTGACGAGCGCGACAACATCAAGTTTCAGCTGCTTTATGGTGATGGCGTCGGTCGCTATATCAGTGATACGAACACAATTGGTGGACAAGACGGGGTATTCAAACTCGATGGCTCAGGCATAAAGACCCTCCCGATCGTCGCGGGATTTGGTGCATACCAGCACTGGTGGGCGGATTCAATACGATCGACTTTCGTCGCTAGTTTCGTAGATATAGATAATCTGGATTTCCAACCGGGCGAGGCGTATGAACAAACTCTGCGTCTTAGCGGCAATCTTTTCTGGTCACCGACTCAAAGAGTGGATATTGGAACTGAACTGTTGTGGGGCAAACGAACCAACAACGATGGTGAAAACGCCGATGCCATGCAATTTCAGATCGCCACCAAATTCAGGTTCTAGGTGAGGGGCTGCTCCGGGTGAAGATCGATGGCGCCTGTCACTGCGGCAATATCAGCTACGAGGCTGAGATCGACCCTGAAAATGTTGCAATCTGTCACTGTGTCGATTGCCAGATACTTTCGGGCTCCGCGTATCGCACCGTCGTCTATGTTGCCGGTGACAAGCTGGAGTTCCGCGGGGTTCACCGCAGGTCTACCTGAAGACAGCGGAGAGCGGAAACCAGCGTCAACAGGCTTTTTGCCCGGAATGTGGTACACAACTCTATGCAACGGCGGTAGGTGAGGCACCGAAAGTTTATGGCATTAGGTTGGGTACCGCCCGACAACGCGACCAGCTTGCTCCGAAAAAACAGCTCTGGTGCCAATCGGCTCTGGATTGGATTACGGATCTGAAGGCTATACCTGGTGTTGAAAAACAATAGGAACCGACCGTATGCAGCCGGATAACGAAGCCGAACCGGCTGAGATAGTGAAAGGACCATCAACCGGCACAATCGGGGCTTGAACCAGCCTCTCAAGATCCGGTTGATATTTCCGACTTCTACTCTGGCGGCTTTTCGGTAGCCTGGTTTGGGACACTGGCAGCGAGCTGTCTTGGCTCGAACAGAAGCTCGTGAAACCGCTTCTTGCCGAGGGAATCTGCGATTTCCGTCGCGGCGCAATACATAAAGATGCCGAGCGTCAGCCAGATGTGGACGGCGGCAAACTTTTGCCAGGCAAACTCTTCGAAAACGGCGCGGTTGGCGGCAACGATTCGTGATCGGCCCAGACGCTGGGGATGAACTCCTCCAGGTATTCGATAAACAAGGCGACCAGACTGTAAAGAAAGGTCCGCCAGAGCACGTTGTAGATGACGGCTCTGTCCCTGAATCGATCCACGAACGGGAACAGAGTCGACGACCAGGATGACCTTGGCGACGACGAGGGCCAGGATCGTGGCGCCCGCCGACACCGTCAGGCTGATCGAATACTGTTGCAGCATCAGGGCCCGTGTATAGGCCACGATGTTGAAAAGCAAGGCGAAGAAAATCAGCGCCGGAAGGATTTCCAGGAATTCTCTTTCTATCGATTACCGCGGCGACTCTCCCATGTTTACACTAGTCCGTAGGCTGCTTCAACTGTCTCGTCGGGTACACGTCCTCCGGAAGCGCGTACGTGCGTGCCGAACGGCGCCGGGCACTGGAAAACGATACCGCCACCGAGTCTGATCGATGCCGGCATTCTCGCAGACGAAATCGAAGACACCGTCTGCTTCCTGTTCGGCAACCACAATCTCAATCAGTCGTGCCAGTATGGGTTCCGGAAGCTTGCCCGGCTTGGTCTTGGCTTCGGCCAGAATCGAGCTGCCATAGCAATGTGAGCTGTTGGCGCAGATGACGTTTTTCTCAGCTCGCAGCGCCTTCAGCAATTCCAGGTCGGTTCCATTGTCCGGCATCACACAGGTGATTAGCTTGCAGGACTCTCCAGGGACAGGGGGTGTCCCGTGCAAAGTGTTCATAACAGGGATTCTCTCAGGCGACCCGCTTCTTTCAACCTGTCCATGACCGAGTCGGGCACATAGGAGGCGAGCTTGTCCACGGGCGTGATGTACATGAATCCCGCGCCGGGCGCGTCCATCCCTCCCGCCCTGAACATCGCCTCGAAGACGATATCGCGCTGGTCGGTGGACACCATCAGGCTGATGACATCTTTCTCCGCTTCCACGGCGACACCGAGCGCACCGAATCTCTCGCGCGCCCCGTGCCCCCTGGCGTGATACCCGAAGGCGCCCTTGACGCCCGCATCCCGTGCGGCCAGGAGCATCTTCTCCGTCTGACCCGTGCTGGAGGATACACAGCACGTGATCATGCAAACGTCCGTCAAATAAGTAATCTGGTTCATACGACTGCCTGGACCTCTTGTTCATGTGAAACGACAGGCGCCTTTTTCGCCGCCTTGACCTCGCGGCTCGCCTTGTAACGCGACCACAGACCCGACAGCATCACTGTGATGATCGGTCCGATCGACGCCATGCAAAGAATTCCGAACCCCTCGACCGCGTGGGTGGCGTTGCCGAACCCCAGCCCCATCGCCAGCACCAGCGGCACCGTGATCGGGCCGGTCGTGACGCCTGCACTGTCCCATGCGACATTGACGAAGGTCTCGCTCGAGATAATCGTCAATGCGATCGCTACCAGGTAGCCCGGAACGATCATCCACACCAGCGGCAGATTGAAGATCAGTTTGCACAGACCGGCAGCGATCCCGAACGCGACACCGATCGAAACAGCATTGATGAGCGTCTTCTTCTTGAACACGCCCTGAGTCAGTTCTTCGGCAGTGACGCCAAGCGCATTGAGCGCCGGTTCCGCGATGGTCGCGCCAAAACCCAGGCACCATGCGAACACGATGGCGACCGTTAGCCCGACACTATAGACGTAGATCGGCGACCGTGGCACCGCTTCGATATCCATAAATGCTGACGGCACCAACCCCCCTGCATTAGCACCCAGTTTGGACAAACCGTAGGTCAGCCCGATATTGAATATGCACATGCCGATAACCGCCAGGCCGATGCCATAGAACATCTCACCCTTATTCTCGAGATCCTCGCGCAAAACCAGCTTCTGCACGATGAACAGGAAGATGACCAGCGGCAGGATGGCGCGGACGCCGAGGATGATTTCGACTCCCGGGCTGGTTTCGTGCCAGGGCAGCTCAATAGTGCCGGCTGTCTGCGCGGCCACTCTGGCCGCCTCGATGATTTCCGCGGGTGTCAATATCGTCGATATATAGAACGAAAGGAGCAGCACCGCCATGACCGGGAAGAGGGACGCGAGTGTGACGATGCCGAATCCGGACAGCCCCGAATCGCCCTTGCCGCCCGCGGCAGCGATACCGATTCCGAGTGAAAGCACCAGCGGGACTGTTACCGGACCTGTCGTGACCGCACCGGCATCCCAGGCCAGACCCAGGATCGCAGTCAGGTTCGGATCGGTTGAGGCATAGATGGTGAGGAGCAGAACCGGCGCGAGCGCCATGTAGATCAGCGGCTTCAGGCTCCAGCCATAGAGGAAGCGAAGCGTACCGACGACGGCCGCAAGACCGACTGCCGCGCCGATGACAAGGACCAGCGTGCCCGACCAGTCATTGAGTAGCGCATAGAGATAGGGTGCGCGTTCGACCGAGACATTGCCGCCTGCCGCCTGTAATGCCCCGATTGCAGGCTCCGCGAATGTCACTCCGATGCCAAGAAGCATGGTGATAAACAGCACGACCGGCAGGGGAGATCTTCGTGGCAGGCCGCTGCCGATCACCTCACCGAATGGCATGAGACCCAGCTTGAGGCCTTCCATGAAGAACATCAGGCCGACAATGACGGAGAACAGGCCGCCGGTAATAAGCCAGGAGTCCTCGACGATCTGATCCAGTATCAGTAGCTGAAACAACGCCAGGTAGAGGGCCAGTGGCACAACCGCCTTGATCTGATCCATGAAGCGGACGGAGACATAGGGCTGGATCAGCTTGAGGCTTTCGGCTCCGGTCAGCTTGAACGGTTCGGTCGGGACCGGTATCAGGTTCCCTTCGGCGTCCTTACCTGCGACGGGCGCGACATCGTTGAAACTGATCTCGGCGTTTCGCGACCAGAAGGCGCGCTGAAAATCCGAGTAGCGAAAGGTCTTTGCCATGAATCGTTCCTGGACTAGTGCTTGCGCGATGCTACGACTGAGTGGGCCGGCGGGATTTTCGAATGATAGCAGGAAAGAATCGGGACATGGTTTTCTGCGCGGCAGGTAATAGGCGGGCTAGTTTCCTTCGATCTCGAGTTCCAGCAGTAGCTGGCGGATTTCCGGATTATTCGGTATCAGTTGATCCAGCTTGCGGGCATATCGCATTGCGTCGTCCGGATTGCCCGCGTCCCGGTTGATAGTAACGAGGCCAAGGAGAACATCCACATTTGCGGGATGGCGCTCGTGTGCATGGTCCAGCACCGTCAGGGCCTGATCCGTCCTGCCGTGCGAATTCAATGCCACCGCATATACGTAGCTGTATCGGGCATTGTCCGGAGCCCGCTGCGCGGCCTCGGCCAGTTCCGCCACCGCATCTGCGGCCTGACCCTGGCGGATCAGGGACAAGCCGAGGGCGTGGCGCATGTCGGCGTTTTCGGGGTTGTCCTGCAGGCCCAGGCGAAGCAGCTCTCCACCTTCTTCTTCGCGCCCGCTCGTACTCAACAACTGCGCCAGGTTGACCCTGGCGGGTATGTACCGGGGCTGCAGCTTCAGGGCCTGGCGATAGGCAGCCTCGGCCTTTGTGTCGTCACCGACGCTACTATAAAAGCCCCCCAGATTGGTCTGGGCTTCCGGGCGATCGCTGTTGAATTGTTGTGATTCGACGTACTCCATATACCCACGTTGCAGACGTTGCTGATCGACTTCACCAAGCTTACCCATCGGAATGCCGGCCAGCACGCGCGCTGCCTCAATGCGGACAGCCCTGACCTCGTCGTCCAGCAATGGGAAGGCTGCGACGCGCTCCTGTGGACCCAGATATTGGAGAGTGTCCAGGGCGCCCATGCGGACGATCGCGTCATCATCGGTAAGACCGGCCTGTAGAGCCGACAGCATCTGCGGGTCCTGATTCGCGCTGAGATGGGCGAGGGCGGTTGCCCGGGCAATATCGGGCAAATCCTGGCTCTTGAGTAATGTCGTCAGCCGCCGGCCCGCGCCCGGAAGCTGATGCCGGGCGGCGGCAAATGTCGTCGCATATTGTTGCAAGCCTTTTCTGCTCTTGCCGTAATGTTTCGCCAACTGGTCGGCCGCCCATTGCGGTGACTGCTCCGTATGGCAAACATTACACGCGTTGGGTGTCCCCAGTGCTACCGAAAGATCGGGGCGGGGAATTCGCATGCTGTGATCGTGGCGCGGGTCGACGACCATGTAGGTCTCCGGTGGCATGTGGCATTCCACACAGCTGGCACCGTCGCTGCCTTCCTTATGAAGATGATGGTCGCGGCTAGCGAAACGCTCAGCGTCATGGCATTGGTAGCAGACAGTTTCCCCCGGGACCTTCAGGTCGGCGGAGTGGGGGTCATGGCAATCAGAGCAGGTGACACCGGCCCGATACATCGCGCTTTGTTGAAACGAACCCCAGACATAGACCTCATCCTCGACCTGACCGTCTGCATGGTAGAGACCTTCGCTCAGGAGGCTCGGCCGGAAGGCGTCGAGGAAAGGGTCGCCGGCCTTGTAGTCGTCTGTAAGCTGCGCCCGGCGCGAATGACAATGGGCGCAGACCTCGATCTCGCGATTCGACGCCTTGTCGGTTGAGCGTTTTGCGGTGCCGGTCGCCGGGTCCATTTTCCAGGTGACGCCACGACGTTCGTCCAGCCGTGTCGTTAGACCCGAACCTTCCCAATCAGTCTTCGCTCCGGAGGCCTGCGCCTTGGCCCGGTTCACATGCAGCGACCCCGGACCATGACAGGCCTCACAGGAAACGTCGATCTCCGACCAGGTCGTGGTATAGGTTTCTGTTTCCACGTCGTATCCCTTGCGAAGGTTGGTCGAGTGGCAGTCCGCGCACATGTAGTTCCAGTTCATGTTCGGGCCGGTCCAGTGCAGCACGTCGTCGTGACGGACGGCATCTTCCGGACGCGTGTGGAACCAGCGCTGCCCACCTTCTTTGGCCGGGCGGCTGTCCCAGGAAATATCCAGCGTCTGAAGACGTCCACCCGGGAATCGAATCAGATATTGCTGCAGGGGATAGACACCAAAAGTGTAGGCAACGGGATATTCGTGCAGGGCCCCATCCGGCCCATCCGTGCGGACAATGAATTTCCCATCGCGACGAAAAAAGGTAGAGGTCACGCTGAACCATTCGAAACTGATATCGGCGAAGTCTCCGAGCACCGAGTCTTCAGTTGCTTCCATCATGGCCAGGTCGTGATGCGAACCAGTCCAGCGCTCGTATTGCTCCTGGTGACAACCCGCGCAAACGAGTCCGCCAACATATTCATCAGCGGATTGTTCGCCTGCGGCGCCTGTTTCAGCGGCGACAAGAACAAGGAACAGGAAAAAGGCCAGGTGGGCTGACCAGCCGGCTGTCTGCTTCCCAACGCGGGTCAATACGGCATACATCCCGCTATTGTACTGCAGCGCGATCATTGGGAATGCGATCGTATTTGCAATTGAATTGCACCCAGGCGGGAGCCTGCTCAACCAAGCCAGGTTTTCGCAGCAAAAAAAGCCCCGATCGAAACCGGGGCGGGGAGGAGTGAATCTGTTAGGGAACCTCTGATTTATTCTGAGCGAAGTAGATTGTGATTCAAAATGTTCAGATTTGAAATGCCCTTTGGGGGCAAGGCGCGAATCGCACGTAATAGCTGGCTATTGCAAAGATTTGCAACGCAGAAGCTGGGCACAAGGTACGAGTTCATGAGTAGATCAGAGGTTCCTTAAGGGAGGTAAGGCTAGCCGCGTTTTGCCAGCTTGACGGTTTCCGTGGCTGACTCGCCCGTTTCATCCTTTGCGATCATCACGGTCTGGCCAGGACGCAGGGTTTCGCCACCCCGCACCACGACGAGATCGCCGTGTCGTACGTCGCCACGCACCTCGATCAAAGCGCCGCTACCGATACCGGTCGTCACCGTGACTTGTTCGACCGTATCGTCCCCGTTTACCTTGAACAGGTAGGTCGAATTTTGTCTGAGTATCAATGCATCTCTTGGTACTGCGACTACCTGGACCGGCTTTGCCTCCGGCAGAGCAACCCGCACGGCCGAGCCGATGACCCAGTCGGACTCGTTCAGAGAGATACGCACTTCGATCATTCTCGAACGCCGGTCACCAACCGGAATGACCGCACGGACCTGGCTTGAAACTTCGCGGTCCCTGTCCCTGATCATCACATCGGTCCCTTGTTTCAGGAAACGTGCAACGGTGATCGGTGCCTGCGCCTGGATCTCGATGTTCTTTGTATCGACCAGCCGGACGACTTCGCTGCCCACGGACAGATATTCACCGGCGTCCCGGAAGCGCGCGACTATGCGCCCGCTGAACGGCGCCCGGATGCGTGACTTCTCGATTAGAAGCAAGATCTGTTTGCGGGAGACATTGGCCTGGACCAGTTCCTGTTCGGCCATGTCGCGCTGAGATTCGGTTTCGTCGAGTTCGTTACGGGCGGCAATGTTCTGACTCGCCAGTTTCTTTTGTCTGTCCAACTGACGGTTGGAGTACTTCAAAGAAGCTTCGAGTCGCTTGATGGTGGCGTCCGCGTATTGCAGTTGTAGTTGCAGGTCGTCGTCATCGATTGAAGCGATGACATCGCCTGCCGCAACTTCGTCTCCGACCTGCGCTACGGAAGTCAGACTGCCGGCGACTTCCGCCGCGATGCTCGCATCGTGGAGGCTGATGACGGTACCGGGCGCCAGGACCGTCGACGCCATGTCCAGCGCCTCGGCCGCGACGACTTTTACCGGCGCCGGTGGCGGACCGTCCTGGGCGTCAGCCGCCAGCGACCAGATCATGAGCAGCGCACCCGTACCTGCCAGGACCAGTTGTGACATCAGTTTGTGTTGCATAGTCATTCCTCCGGCCTTCATGCTGCGTTCTCCTGCCAGTCCGGACGCCCGGTTCGTGTCGGGGCCGGTCCTTCTTTGTAGCTTGCCAGGCGACTCTCGCCCACCCGTAGCAAGCTGGGTAGTAAGACAAGGGTAAAAATTGTGCTGACCGACATTCCGCCGACAATGACGGTGGCCAGTCCGCGATAGATCACACTGCCTGCGCCGGGCATCAGTACCAGCGGCAACATGCCGAAAAGGCTGGTCAGCGTGCTCATGAAGATGGGTCGTAATCTGAGGCGCAACGCCTGCTCGACCGCGTCTTCACGCGACAAACCTTCCCGTTCTGCCGTGCGGGTCTGGTGGACTAGCAAGATGGCGTTGTTGACCACCAGTCCCATCAGGATGATAAAACCGATCATCGAGAGCAGATCCAGCGGCTGGAAGGAGATCAGATTCAGAATCTGCATTGCTGCGACGCCACCGACGGTTGCAAGCGGAAGACAGAGCAGGACCAGGAAACTGTCCTTCATCGATCTGAACAAGGCGCTCATCAACATGAAGAGGACGAGCAGGGCGAGAGCGAAATTCTCCGACATATTGTCGATCGCACTGCTCAGGCTGTCGGCGCTACCGCCGTAAAGAATGGTGCCATCTGCCGGTAGCGAGTCGCGCAGCTGTGGCTCGATTTTTTCCTTGATGACCTTGAGCGTTTCTTCCAGCGACATGCGCTCGGGCGGGTTGACGTTGAGCCGTATGGTTCTGCGTCGATCCATGCGGTGGATCATGTTTGGACCCACTGTGCGTTCGATAGTGACAAGTTCGCCCAGCGGCAAGACCGCGCCTGACGGCGTGGCAACGGGGACATCGGCCAGTTCCTCCGGATTCTCCCAGCCCTCGGCACGCAGGATGATGTCCATGCGACGCTCGCCATCGAAGTGTTCGCCGACCCAGATGCCGTCACCCAATGCCCGCATCACCGATGCAATATCACCGCGGCTCCACCCCGACTCGATGATGCGCTGGTCGTTGGGTGTCAGGCGAAGTTCGGGTTGGGCAACTTCGAGGCCGGGCCAGGGCTGGACCTGGGATCCCGGCAGTTCTTGCTGCAACAGACCCATTCCGAGCCGACCGGTCTCCATCAGAGCGTCTGTATCGCGTGACTGAAGAAGAATCGCGATACTGCGTGATCCTCCAAACCCCCCAAACAGGTTGCCCTGTGCTGCAAAGGCCTGGGTATCAGGAAATCCAACGGTGATTTCCTCGCGGACCAGGCGCTGGAGTTCTTCAACCTGGCCCTGATCCCGCGCGCGGATGCCGAGAGTGCCGCCGCCAGGCCAGGTCAGGAAATAGTAGTTTTTCAGGGCCGGCTCTTTTTCTCCGGCCATGTAGGGTCTGAGTCGTTCGACCATCGGGGCGATGATCTCTTCCCTGATCAACTCGGTGCTGGCGCCGGGAGGAAAACGGAAGTAGGCGTCGACCGCATCGCGCTTTACCGGGGGGAGGTAATCGAGTTGCGGCATCATCATAAACGTGGCCGCGACCGGTATCGTCATTAGTGTCCCAATCAGGACCCAGCGTCGGGTCGGTGTTCCCGTGAGTCGTTTGATCTTTGCGGCCAGCTGGCTCCATGCGCCCGCATGGGCGTCTTTCAGCGGGACATCGGGCAACCATCGTTTTGCGGCAACGGGCAACACCATGACCGCAATCAACAAGGAGACGGTAACCGCGATCGCGATCGTCAGCGCAAGATCGGCGAATAGCTGACCCGCAGCATCCCTCAGGAATATGACAGGCAGAAAAATCGCCACCGTGGTCGCAGTCGAGGCCATGAGTGCACCCCAGACCTGGGAGGCGCCTTTCTGGGATGCTTCGTCCGGTGTTTCACCACGTTCACGCAGGCGGACGATATTTTCCAGAACGACGATTGCGGCATCCAGCACCATGCCGACCGCGAACGCCAGCCCTGCCAGCGAAATGACGTTCAGCGTCCTGTCGAAGACCTTCAGCACCACAAACGTGGCCAGAACCGAAATCGGAATCGCCATCGCAACGAGCAGTGTTGCGCGACCGCGTCTCAGGAACCACCACAGCACGCCAATGGCGAGAAATATGCCGATAAAGAGATTACCGGTGACGAGATTGATAGCGCGGTAAATAAAGACCGAGGCATCGAAAGACTGATGCATGGTGAGACCGGCTTCTTTTAACGGGCCTGCGCGGATTTCCTCGACGGCCGCCTTGACCCCGTTAAGCGCTTCCAGAACATTGGCGCCGTTCTCGCGATCGACGCGGATGGCGAGCGCAGGGTTGCCGTTCTGAATCGAGACATCCGCGCGATCAGCCAGGGCGATTTTGACGTCAGCGATATCGCCGAGCCTGATGGGCCGGCCATCGCGCCAGTCGAGAATCAGCTCACGGAGTTGTTCCGGGCTGTAGCGACCGGCGAAACGCAGCGTGTACTGACGTCTGCCGACATCGACAAAACCGCCCGATGCGTCGTTCGCACGACCCGCGATCGCGGCGACTGTCGGAATCTCGATGCCCAGTTCGGCGGCACGATAGGGATCGAATACGATCTGTAATTGCTCAATGCCTCCGGTCGTGATTGTCACGCCGGCGACGCCGTCGATGGCTTCCAGCCTTGGTTTGACCACTTCCTCTATAAGGGGCCGGTAGTTCTCTATCGGCCCTTGTGTGCCGGGCAGCAATTGCACAAAAAAGAAACTGAGCGCCTGGTTGGCGCCGCCGCCGCCTTCACCCATGTGAATGATCGGCGCGTCCGCGTCACGCGGGAGCGGCGGGAGTCGGTTCAGCCGACTGATCACCTCGATCAGCATCTGTTGCATATCGGTCTCAAGACCAAAGTTCAGTCCAACCCAGCTGACACCCGGATTGGCGTTACTTGACATGCTCTGGAGACCTGGCAGTCCTTGTAGTACTTCTTCCTGGGGTTCCAGCAACTCGGACTCAACTTCGCGGGGCGAGGCCGAGCGCCAGCGCGTCTCAATATTGATTTCGGGTTCTTCGATATCGGGGAAAAGCTGAACCGGCAGTTTGGTCGCGCTGTAGATTCCGAAAAACAGAATGATTGCCACACCCACGGCAAGACCGGCGGGGTTGTTCAATGCATTTCGTGTCAGATTCATCTGGTCGTCCGTATTGTCTGGCTCTGCCTGTCGTTCTTCCCGTTACGTGACATTCGCTACTTTTTCGAGGTTCCTCAACGCCGACACGTTTAACCGGGGTGCAATACTAGTTTGCGAGTTTTCGGTAAATCTTTCGGGCTCTCTGCCGCAACAAGTGTTCCTCTGGTCGCACCATCCGAAGAGTCCGGCAGCACTTCCAGTTCCGCGTCTATGTCTTTGACTCCATTGCCAGCCCCGGTTGTGCACGGCTGTTTCCTTTGGACGCAGACAGGGCTTCTTTCGTCGCACAGAGGGCCCGCCGGCAGCATCCGGACGGGTGTTTGGGGCCGGAAACACGCTGCATGGGCGGCCCCGGTTGTCGGCGCGGAAGGGCAGACGCTACCGGGTCAGAAACCGTGTGTGTTTTTTGGCGGGTCGGTGACCGCTCAGTCGTTCAGATAGCGCGCTCGCGCATGCTCCTTGAAGAAGCGTGTTTCCAGTGGCACGCCGCTGATCTTTCGTATCAACTCATCTGCATTAATGAGACGACCCTGGCCATGAATATTGGCGCGCAGCCAGTTTAGCAGGGGTTCAAAATTCCCCTTGGAAATCGCAGCGGGAATCCCGTCATCGTCAGTCAGGGCCGTTGCGTACATCTGCGCGGCGGTCAGCGCACCGAGGGTGTAACAGGGAAAGTAACCAAAGATCCCGGCGAACCAGTGGACATCCTGCATACAGCCGTCCCTGAAATTGCCCTCGGTACTCAGCCCGAACGATGACTGCATGTGTTGGTCCCACGCATCCGGGATTTCCTCGACGCTCATCCTGCCGCCAAACAGCGCTTTTTCAATCTCGTAGCGAAGGATGACGTGCAGGGGATAGGTCAGCTCATCTGCATGAACGCGTATGTAACCATTTTCAACATGAATACAGTGTTGGTGCAGATTGCCCGCGCTCCAGGCAGGATCTTGCGCCGATACAGTCAACGCCTTACGGATAACCGGTGTGGCATAACTCAGAAAGCCC
>PVMK01119331.1_pt1 | contig 13238 bp, 13 predicted proteins | sample 1853481 | NCBI WGS metagenome assembly PVMK01 (sample SAMN08533507, study PRJNA380276) | Marine sediment metagenome, whole genome shotgun sequencing project.
TACGATACAGAAAGTGGCGTTGATTAATTGATTGTGAAACAATCGGCATCCGCCTGAAACGGAAAATCACCGCGCAACTTGCCGACCATCGCAAAGTCCAGTTCAACCACTTCGCCAAGCTCTTCCCCACCCAGGTCAGCAACGCAAACACCCGCGGGATCGTGCACCACGCTGCGGCCGGGATATTGAAAACCATTGCCGTCTTCACCGACCCGGTTGACGCCGATCACCCAGGCTTGATTCTCTATCGCCCGCGCTTCGAGCAGGGCAGACCAGTGAATTACCCGCCGCGATGGCCAGTTGGCCACCAGCAACATCAAATCGTAGTCATCGCGGTTGCGGCACCAGGCCGGGAACCTCAGGTCGTAGCAGATCTGTAAATTGATACGCCAGCCACGGTACTCAACGATCACGCGGTCACTGCCTGCTGCGTACCTTTGATTTTCGCCTCCGAAAGCGAACAAGTGGCGCTTGTCGTAATAACTGACATCCCCACCGGGGGTGACGAATAGCAGGCGGTTATAACGCTGCCCGTCAATTTCTATCACCGCGCTGCCGGCCACTGCGCATTTGTGCCTGGCGGACATCTCCCGCATCCACTTAACAGTCGCCCCCTGCATGTCTTCGACCGGAAGGTCCGCATCACCCAGAAATCCGGTGGTGAACGTTTCCGGTAGCACCACGAGGTCGAATCCACCTTCGATGCGGGCAACCATGGCTTGCAGATGTTCGCGGTTTCTGGCCGGGTCTTTCCAGCAAAGTTGCGCCTGTACCAGTAGTGCTCTCATGTTGTTCATACCTTCAATAGTAAAGCATCCATTGATTTCGCTGTATCAGGCAACGAAAAGAAAATGTTCGCCTTCGCTCAGCTCGCGCTTATGCATGAATTCCCGGATTTTAGCGCGAGCGCCCGCCGCGCCAACGGCGACCAGGATGAAAGCATCATCCATCCGATCAATTTCCTCGATCGGCCACACCGGTAAACCCCGTTTCTCACCGCCGATCCGCCTGGGATGCACTTCCAGAAATCCGCGCACCCGGGTGCCTTCCTCCAGCAACAGATCGTGCATCAGGCGCCCACTGGGCCCGGCGCCCCACAGGACGACCGGTCCTTTACCGGACAACCTGTTGGTTGAAAGAAAATGAGCCTTGGCCGCCTGAAAGCGCCTCAGGTCATAGCGTTGATCAGTGCGGGTCAACCGCTTGGCGTGTTCGCGCCAGTGCAGCAGTATGTGTTCCGGCTTGCCCATTTTCATCCCCAGGGCATCAGCCCGCAGAAACAGGTCATAGTCTTCCGGCCAGTCCGGATCCCGATAGCCACCCAGGCGCAAAATGGCAGCGCGCCGGAACATGGCGGTCGGGTTGGGAATGGGACTTTCGATAAACATTTCCCAGTGGATTTGCCCGGGTGAACGGCAGGCATTCAGCCAGGCCTGGTAGCGCATATTGCCTCCTGCAACCTCCCCATCAGTGAATATCTCCACGCAGGCGCCACATATATCGACGTCCGGATGAGACTGGAAATACCGGTATTGCTGCTCGATGCGCCCGGGCAGCGAAATATCATCCGCATCCATCCGGGCGATGAATTCGCCACGGGCACGAGACAGCCCGGTGTTGAAAGCGCTGCTGACACCGCGCCCCCGGTTCTCCAGCAGAAGCAGCCGTGGGTCCACTGTTGAAAGTTCGCTGATGGCGGCATCAACGCTGTGATCATCTACCAGGATCAACTCAAGCGAGGAGAAAGACTGCCCCAGGATGCTCTCGACTGCGGTCTCAAGGTAGTCTCCGCCATTGCGCACCGGCATGATGACGGAGACGACCGGGTTCATCCGGGGCTATGCTCTCAGGCTTCCGGTCTCATGTACGGGAACAGCAGCACATCCCGGATTGAAGGAGAATCGGTAAAGATCATCACCAGCCGGTCGATGCCGATACCCTCACCCGCCGTCGGCGGCATACCGTACTCCAGGGCCCGGATGTAGTCAGCATCAAAATGCATGGCTTCGAGGTCGCCGGCGTCCTTGTTTTCCACCTGCGCCCGAAACCGTTCCGCCTGGTCTTCCGGATCATTCAGTTCGGAAAAGCCGTTAGCAATCTCACGGCCGCAGATGAACAGTTCAAACCGGTCGGTGACCTCGGGGTTGGCATCGTTACGCCGTGAAAGCGGCGATACCTCGGTCGGGTACTGCGTGATAAACGTGGGCTGCAACAGGTGTTCTTCAACGGTAGCCTCGAACAGTTCCGTCAACAGCTTGCCCGGACCCCAGTTCTTTTCCGTGTGGATTTGCAGCTTATCGCAGGCTGCGCGCAGGAAATCCGTATCCCACAGGTCAGCCCCGGCAAGGTCCGGGTTATAACGCCGCACTGAATCCTCGACACTCAACCGTTCATACGGACCACTGAAATCAATTTCATCTCCCTGGTAGCTAACCGCGTTGCCCCCGGTGACGGCCTGCGCCAATCCAGCCAGCATACTTTCGGTCAGGTCCATCAGGTCGGAGTAATCCGCGTATGCCCAGTAAAATTCCAGCATGGTGAATTCAGGGTTATGGCGGGTAGAGACACCCTCGTTACGAAAATTGCGGTTTATTTCGTACACCCGGCCCATACCGCCGACGATCAGGCGCTTGAGATACAACTCAGGCGCGACCCGCAAAAACATTTGCAGGTCCAGCGCGTTGTGGTGGGTCACAAAAGGCCGTGCCGTGGCGCCGCCCGGTATCGGGTGCATCATCGGTGTTTCGACCTCAAGGAAATCCCGCTCCGGCGCTTCCATGAAAGAACGGATAAAGGTGATAATCTTCGAACGCGTTCTGAACACCGAGCGGGAGTCCTCGTTCATGATCAAATCAACGTAACGCCGCCGGTAGCGCATCTCGGTATCCGTCAAACCATGATATTTTTCCGGCAGGGGCCGCAATGATTTGCTGAGCAGCCGAAGCTCGCTGGCGCGAATCGAAAGCTCCCCTTTCTGGGTGCGGACAATACTGCCGCTGGCGCCAATGATGTCACCGATGTCCCAGTGCTTGAATGCCTGGAAAAGGCCTTCGGGCAGATTGTCACGCTGGATCATCAACTGGATCGAACCGCTACGGTCCTGCATGAGGACAAAAGCAATTTTCCCCATCACCCGCTTGGCCATCATGCGCCCGGCCAATGAAAACTGTTCTTCGACCTGCGCCAGTTCCTCGGCGTCACATTCGCCGAAACGCTCATGCAGTGCTCCGCTGGTCGTGTCCTTGCGGAAATCATTGGGGTAGGCCTGCCCGGCTTTACGCAAGGCGTCCAGCTTGCTGCGCCGCTCGGCGATCAGGCGGTTTTCGTCGGTTTCTGTTGGTGCTGCGTTGTGGTCTTTCATGTCGCTCATTCTGTCAGATTTTTCATTTGTATATTCGCGAATAAATTCGCTCCTACGATGGTGGCTATAAATTCACCTGTAGGAGCGAATTTATTCGCGATTTTTTTGTTCGCGGCTAAAACCGCTCCCGCGCCACGATCAAAGCCCCTGCTTCAGCGACGCTGCCACAAACTGGTCAAGGTCGCCATCCAGCACGCCTTGCGTGTTTCCGACTTCAACCCCGGTTCGTAAATCCTTGATCCGGGACTGGTCCAGTACGTAGGACCGGATCTGGCTGCCCCAGCCGATGTCCGACTTGGAATCCTCCAGTTTCTGGTGCTCCTCGTTGCGTTTCTGCATTTCATGTTCATACAGGCGGGCACGCAACTGCTTCATCGCGTGATCGCGGTTTTTGTGTTGTGAGCGGTCATTCTGGCACTGCACGACGATTCCAGTGGGTAGATGGGTCATCCGGACCGCGGAATCGGTAGTATTGACGTGCTGCCCGCCCGCCCCGGAAGCGCGATAAACGTCGACCCTGATGTCCGCGGGGTTGAGATCGATCTCAATATTGTCATCCACTTCCGGCGAGACAAAGACGGCGGCGAACGAAGTATGCCGCCGGTTGCCGGAGTCGAACGGAGATTTGCGCACCAGCCGGTGTACACCGGTCTCCGTGCGGCTCCAGCCGTAGGCGTAGTCACCGATTACGTGGATGGTGGCGCTTTTGATGCCGGCGACATCGCCTGATGAAACTTCGATAAGGTCGGCTTTCCAGCCGCGTCGCTCCGCCCAGCGCAGATACATCCGCAGCAACATCTCGGCCCAGTCCTGGGCCTCGGTGCCGCCGGAGCCGGCCTGGATATCGATAAAGCAGGGGCTGGGGTCCATTTCCCCGGAGAACATGCGCTGAAATTCGAGCTTCTCGACTTTTCCCTGCATTTCCGCGAGATCACCACTGACTGACTCGACGATTTCCTCCTCCTGCTCTTCAATTGCCAGCTCAAGCATCTCAGCGGCGTCGCTCAGGTCACTACCAAGTGCGTCCAGGGTGGTAACGATGGTTTCCAGACGTGCACGTTCACGACCCAACTCCTGGGCCTTTTCCGGCTGGTTCCAGATTTCGGGATTTTCCAGTTCCCGGCTTACTTCCTCGAGCCGGTCGCGCTTGTTTGCGTAGTCAAAGATACCCCCTAAGCGCTTCGGATCGGCGCGTGAGGTCTTCTATCAGGTTTGTTTGCAGGTTGGTTTCCAATGCACTGGTCCAGAGAAATTGAAGGGCTGCATTCTACACAATGACATTGCGGGTTTATACTGTGCTAGTGTAGTTTCCTTGATTAGCCCGCTAAACATGTCGAAGGAAAACCAATGATTAAAAGACCAGTGATTTTTGTTCTGAGTGCACTTGCTGCACTGTTTATCATGGCACCAGCCGTTTCCATGGCCGAGGATTCTCCGCCGCCACTGGTCGAAATGTGGATCGTCACGCCCAAGGCGGACCATGGGTCTGAATTCAACAAGGCGATTGTCGAGCACATGGCATTCCGGTCAGAGCACGGTGACCCCCGCAAATGGGAAGCGTACACCCCTCTGCTTGGTGACGAACTAAATCGACTGGCCATCCGTTTTTGCTGCTTCAACTGGGCCGACCAGGATGAGTACCGTGCATGGAGTGATGAAGCCAAGAAAATCAACGAGCATTTCGAGGCGCAGGTTGCACCGCATACCGAAAATTGGGAGCACTATTTCGAAACCATGGACTGGGGAAATTCCAACTGGGTTGAAGAAGGCGAATCGTACAAATTATTCGCCGTTACCGAATTCAAGCTGAAAGCAGGTCACAGCGCGGACTTCGATGCCGCCCGCGACAAGATGAGCCAGATTGCACTGAACCAGGGTTGGGCGATTGACCATACCTGGCTGTGGGCTACAACCATCGGCGGCAAGCCCACGGAAAGCATCATCATTCCGCACAAGAACTTTGCCAGCATGGACCGCGGCGAGGACAGCTTCATCCGTTTCCTTTCCAAGCACATGGGTAAAGAAGATGCTTCAGCACTCCTGCAACAGTTTTCCGGCGCCACCTGGGGTTCCAGTTTCCAAATCTGGGAACACCAGGAAAAATACTCCATGAGCAGTGACTGAGCCGGATCAATTCAGGCAGGAAGTCCGCGCCTGGCTGGAGGCCAATTGCCCCGCCTCGATGCGGTCTCCGTACCGCTCTGAAGCCGACGTGTGCTGGGGCGGACGGGACTTCAGCTTTCAGAGCGAGGACCAGAAGCGGTGGCTGGAACGGATGGCCGCGCGTGGCTGGACCGCACCCTCCTGGCCCCACGAATACGGCGGGGGCGGTCTTGGCCGGGAACAAAGCAAGATTCTGAAGGAAGAACTGGCGAGGATACACGCCCGCCCGCCCCTGATGAGCTTTGGAATCTCGATGCTGGGCCCTGCCCTGCTCAAGTTTGGCTCCGAAGAACTAAAACAACAACACCTTCCGCCCATCGTCCGGGGGGAAATCCGCTGGGCCCAGGGCTACAGCGAGCCCAACGCAGGTTCTGACCTGGCCAGTCTGCAGGCTCGTTGCGAAGACATGGGTGACCACTACCGGGTGACCGGTTCCAAGGTCTGGACCTCCTACGGTGACCTGGCAGACTGGATGTTTTGCCTGGTCCGCACCGATTTCGAAGCGAAAAAACACGAGGGCATCAGCTTGGTGATGTTCGACCTGTCCACGCCAGGCATTTCAACCCCGCCGATCCGGCTGATCAGTGGCAAGTCGCCCTTTACCGAGACCATCCTCGATGACGTACGGGTAGAAAAAAACCAGGTCATCGGTGAGTTGAACCAGGGCTGGACCGTGGCCAAATACCTGTTGACCCATGAGCGTGAGATGATTGCCGGAACGGGTCTGTCGAGTGCCGGCAGCATGCCGGTCGGCAAGACTGCCGCTCACGTCATGGGCACCGAAAATGGCATGCTGCACAATGCCATGCTGCGGACCGACATTGCACGGTTCGAAATGGACGTGCGTTGCCTGGAGTTGACCATTGAGCGGGCTCGTGACGAGGTCAAGGCCGGTGTGAGCCTGGGCGCTACCTCTTCGATGTTTAAATACTACGGCACCGAACTGAACAAGCGCCGCTACGAACTGCTGATGGCCATCAACGGCAACGAGGCGCTGGACTGGCAAGGTGGCGAAAGCCAGGACGGCCTGCTGCCAAAATCCTGGCTTCGAAGCAAGGGTAATTCGATCGAAGGCGGCACCTCGGAAATCCAGTTGAACATCGTTGCCAAGCGGATACTTGGACTGCCGGGTTGACCGGGCAATATCGGAGGCCGCAATGGCGCTCGTATTAAACGAAGAACAATTAATGCTCAAAGACGCCGCCCGGGATTTCCTGTCGGAGCGCGCACCCCTTAGTCACCTGAGAGAGATCCGCGACAGCGGCAATGTAGATGGCTTCTCCCGCGAACTCTGGATGGAAATGGTCGAAATGGGCTGGGCCGCCATCCTGGTGCCGGAAGAATACGGTGGCCTGGGATACGGATTTACCGGCCTTGGAATCGTGCTTGAAGAAAGCGGCCGGACCCTGACACCCAGCCCATTGTTGGGGACGGCCATGACAGGCGCGGCTGCGCTGATCAGGGCGGGTTCACCAGGGCAGTGCTCGGAAATACTTCCCTCACTGGCCAGCGGTGAAAGACTCCTGGCGCTGGCCTGTGATGAAAACAAGCGGCACGAACCCGACCAGGCAGCCACCGAAGCCGTGGAAAGCGCCCGGGGTTTCTGCCTCAGCGGTACCAAAACAGCGGTTCTCGATGGCCACGTTGCCGATACCTTCATCGTCAGCGCCTGGACCGGAAGCGGAATTTCACTGTTCCTGGCGCCGGCCGACACCAAAGGCATCACCGTTAAACGCTACCCCGTGCTGGATACCCATGCTGCAGCGACGCTCAGATTCGACCACGTCGAGCTGGATGCTGACAGCCTGCTTGGAAACCTCAACCAGGCTCAACCATTGCTGGACCACATCCTGGACGTGGCGCGCATCGGCGCCTCCGCGGAGATGCTCGGCATCGCCCAGGAATCGTTCGAACGTACGCTCGAGTACCTTAAGCAACGCAAGCAATTTGGCGCCTTGATCGGTAGTTTCCAGGCCCTTCAGCACCGGGCAGCACATCTTTTCGGAGAAATCGAGATGTGTAAATCCCTGGTGCTAAAAGCATTGCAAGCGCTGGATAACAACGAAGATGAAATCGCTGAACTCGCGAGCCTCACCAAGGCCAAGTTGAGCGAGACAACACATCTTGCAACGACCGAGGCAATCCAGATGCACGGCGGGATCGGAATGACCGATGATTTTGATATCGGGTTCTTTCTCAAGCGCTACCGGGTTCTGGAAACCCTGTACGGCGACCGCTACTTTCACCTGGACCGCTTCGCGCGCCAGCGTGGATATTAAAAAACACCAGGAACCATACAATGTCAGAAACCATCAAAGCCGCAGATCTTGCTTCCCTTAACGGCCAGGATCTGGAGCCGTCATCCTGGCTGGAAATTACCCAGCAGCGCGTGAACCAGTTGCCGACGCGACCAATGACCACCAGTTATCCACGTGGATCCGGTGAAAGCGGCGCAAACCCCTTTCGGCGGACCGATTGCCCACGGCTTTCTGACTTTGTCACTGCTGCCCTTCCTTACCGGGGAGAAATCCAAACAAATTGATGGGCTGGTCATGGGCATCAACTACGGCTCCGACAAGGTCCGCTTTCTTCAACCTGTCCGGGTTGGAAGCCGGATCCGGGCGCAGCAGAAAATCCTCGAAGTTGTGGAGAAGAGACCGGGCCAGTGGTTGACCAGGACCCTGGTCACCATCGAGATAGAGAATGAGCAGAAACCTGCTTTGATCTCCGAATACCTTGCAATGTTTATTGTTAAGTAGGAGTTGGAATGAGTATCAGAATGGACGGACAGGTCGCTGTCGTTACCGGCGCAGGCCAGGGCCTGGGCCGGTCACACGCACTGGCTCTGGCCCAAAGGGGCGCCAACGTGGTGGTCAATGACCTGGGTGGACCGGATGGCGTATCCCCCCACGCAGAGGCCGTAGTCAAGGAGATTCGCGACGCAGGAGGCACCGCCACAGCCAATGGAGCCAATGTCGCCGACTGGGACCAGGTGCAGGCCATGATTCAGCAGGCCATGGACACATGGGGTCGTATCGACATCCTGGTCAACAACGCAGGCATCCTGCGCGACAAGTCCTTTCTGAAAATGTCGATGGACGAGTTCCGACAGGTCATTGATGTACACCTGATCGGATCCGCCAACTGCACCAAGGCGGTCTGGGAGTTCATGCGCGAGGCGGCCTATGGCCGGATCGTGTTTACCAGTTCCAGCTCCGGCCTGTATGGAAATTTCGGCCAGACCAACTACGGCGCGGCCAAGATGGCCATGGTAGGCATGATGAATACGCTGCATCTTGAGGGCGCCAAGTACAATATTCATGTGAACTGCCTGGCGCCCGTCGCCGGCACAGCCATGACCGACGGCCTGTTACCGGAACCTGTCTTCAAACTCCTGACGCCGGAAACCGTCAGCCAGGGCGTGTTGTTCCTGTGCAGTGAGCAGGCGCCCAGCCGGGTGGTGCTGGCCGCAGGAGGCGGCAGCTTTGCGGTCTTCAAGGGTTACGAAACCAGGGGCATAAACCTTGCGCCTGACAACGTCAGCCCCGAAGGCGTGGCCGTCGCATGGGACCGGATTTGCGACGAAACGGACATGCGGGTGCCCCAGGCCGGTTTCGAGCAAACAGAAAAATTTGCCCGCCAGGCAGCCGAAAAGCTCGGCCTGAAACTGTCATGAAAGCGCTGGTCTGCAAGGAATTCGGCCCACCGGAAAAACTGGTCATAGAAGATCATGATGATCCAGTTCCCCGGGATGGCCAGGTACTGGTGGATATCAAGGCAGCCGGCATTAATTTTCCGGATGTCCTGATGATTGGCGGAAATTATCAGGTAAAAATTCCACCACCCTTCGTGCCGGGAGGAGAAACCGCCGGTATTGTCGAAGCTGTCGGCAATGGTGTCAGCCGCTATAAGCCCGGGGACCGCGTCATTGCCATACCCCCCGGCGGCGGTTTCGCCGAAAAATGCGTGCTGGCGGAGAAACTCTGTTTCCCCCTGCCCGACAACCTGAGCTTCGAACAAGGCGCCGGTTTCACCATCACCTACGCAACTTCCTACCACGCATTTCGCCAGTGCACCGAGTTAAAGGCCGGTGAGACCGTGCTGGTCCTGGGTGCTGCCGGTGGTGTCGGAATCACCGCGGTAGAGATCGCCAAGAGCCTGGGCGCCCGGGTCATCGCTGCTGCCAGCAGCGAGGAGAAACTGCAGTTCGCGCGCGAGGCCGGCGCGGACGAGACCATCAACTATTCTGATACCCCGCTGAAAGAGCGCGTTAAAGAACTCACCGGCGGCAAGGGCGTTGATGTCGTCTACGACCCCGTAGGCGGTGAACTTGCCGAGCAGGCTTATCGCGCCCTGGCCTGGCACGGCCGCTACCTGGTGATCGGATTCGCCAGCGGCGACATCCCCAAATTCCCAATTAATATCGCCCTGCTGAAAGAAGCCAGCATCATCGGCGTTTGGTGGGGCACCTGGGCAAACCACAACCCGGGTGATTCTCTACAGAACATGGCGGAACTGGCCGCAATGGTAGATAAAGGCACCCTGAATCCACGGGTAACGGAAAGCTATCCGCTGGCACGCTACGCAGAAGCCTTCACCGCCATCACGGAGCGCCGCGCCAGGGGCAAAGTCGTCCTGACCATGACGTAACACGGAACCAGAGCCCTTGCTTCGAATCGGCGGCCTGTTGGCGTTTTTTCGCGAATGAATTCGCTCCTACATTAATCGCTGGCAGTGTTCACCCAGATGTTGAGTGGCGATTCCGAATGTTTTGAAGCGTTCGTCCTGGGTCTGGCCCTGGAAATAGCGGTAGTAGATTTGCTGCAGGATCACTGCAACGCGCCAGTATCCGTAGACCAGGTAGAAGGTGAAATCAGATGTATCCAGCCCGGTTTTTTCCTGGTACAGGTCGAGAATTTCCTGGCGGGTCAACATCCCTGGCGCGTTTGAGGGCTGCATAAGCAAGCTGCGCAGCTCAATTGGGTCGTCCGCCTGCATCCAGTAGGCCAGTGAACTGCCAAGGTCCATCAATGGATCACCCAGGGCGCAGATTTCCCAGTCAATAACCGCCAGTATTTTGTGCGGATCGTGGTTATCAAGGATGACGTTGTCGATCCGGTAGTCGCCGTGCAAAATGGAATGGCGACTGCTTTCCGGCGGCATATTGTCTACCAGCCATTGCCTTACGCCCGCGAAGTTATCGACATCAGGCGTGATGACCCGCTCAAAGCGCCGGTTCCAGCCCGTAACCTGGCGCTCGACATAGCCTTCCGGCTTGCCAAAATTGCCCAGGCCGGCTTTGATGTAATCCACCTGGTGTAACTCAATCAGCTTTTCCCAGAACCGGGTGCAAAAATGGCGGCTGTCCCGGGCTGTGAAATTCCACGACGAAGGAATCGTATTCTTGATCAACTGCCCCTCGACTTTGCGCATCACGTAGAACTCTGATCCGATGATCGACTCATCGTCACTGTACTGCAACATGTCAGGCACCGAAGGAAAGACTGGTTTCAGGTGACTCATGATCCGGTATTCGCGAATCATGCTGTGTGCCGATTTTGCCTTGGTCCCAAATGGCGGGCGACGCACCACCAGGTCGTCGTTTTCATATTCCAGGCGATAGGTCAGGTTCGAATTACCACCCGCAAACTGGCTCACTACCGGATCGCCACACAAGCCCGGAATGGCTTTCTTCAAATACCGATCAAGGGCTGCCCAGTCCAGTTCTTCCCCGGCCCGGACGGCTGTCGCCGGATTGCCAATCATGCTACTCATCATCAACCCAGAGACGCCCCGCCATCCATTACCAGCGTGGTTCCGGTGGTATATGCGGCCTGTTCAGACACCAGGTACAAAACGCCGGCTACCATGTCTTCGGGCTGCCCTGCCCTGGGCACCGGCAAGCGGGACAGCCACTTCTGGATCGAGGGATCTTCGACCAGGGCCGAAGCGAATCGGGTTTTCACCACCCCGGGTAATATCGCGTTGACGCGGATGCCCTGCTGGCCGTATTCCTTGGCGAAGCCCCGGGTCAGACTCACCAGGCCCGCCTTGGTCATGGAATAGACCGCCTGGCCGGGCAAGGGAATCAATGCAGCAATCGAGGCCACGTTGACAATGCTGCCGCCTCCACTCTGGATCATCAGGGGAACCGCCGCGCTGGTCATGAAGTATGGGCCCTTCAGGTTGACATCGACGGTCTTGTCGAACGCCCGTGGCGACAGGCCGGTGGCGGGGCCATAGTAAGGATTGGTTGCCGCGTTGTTGATCAGGATATCCAGCCGGCCGAATTCCTTGCTGACAAACTCGAACAACGCTTCGATTTCCTTCAGTTTTCCAGCATGGCATGCTTGCGCAACCGCCTTGCCCCCGCTGCCCACGATCGAATCTGCTACTTCCTGCGCACTTTCCACACGGCGACTGGTGAGCACCACCTGCGCGCCGCAAGCAGCCAGGCCCCTGGCGATGGCTTCGCCAATTCCGCGCGAGGCGCCGTTGACGACGGCGACTTTTCCATTCAGATTGGTTTGATTCATTCATTTCCTCCGGCCAGGCTCCGGCGAAACCGGCGCATGCCACTGATCCAGCGGTCGTGATCGTCCGCTTTGCGTTGAAAATAATTCGATACTTGTGGGTGGGGCAATACCAGGAAGCGTTCCTCCTGGATCCCAGCCAGGATACAATCGGCAACGTATTCAGCGCTGAGAATACCGTCCACGTCGTTACCGCCGAACCCGCTACCGCAATCCTCGATTCCGGTGTCTTCGTCGATACCGATCATGCGCGTGGCCACCGCCTGCGGGCAAACCAGGCAAACGTGAATTCCATCGTCACCGTGCGTGATAGCCAGCGATTCAGAGAAACCCACGGCGGCATGTTTGCTTGCCGTGTAGGCCGCCTCGCCGACCTGGCACAGCAGGCCGGCTGCGGAAGCGACGTTAACCAGGCAACCCCCGCCCTGCTTCTTCATGCGCGGAACCATAACCCTGGCTGCGTACACATGGGACATCAGGTTGATATCCAGACAGGCCCGCCAGTTCTCGTCAGGAGCAGAGGCAGCGCCATCGGGCCCATCGCCAAAAGCGACCCCGGCATTGGAAACAAAGATATCGACCGGGCCGAGTTCGCTTTCCACCCGTTCCACGGCGGCAATGATTTCCTGCTCACTGGAGACATCCACCTCAAGAGCCAGGCCATTCACCTCGGACGCGACTTTCCTGGCGCCTGCAAAATCGAGATCAGCAACGGCAACCCGGGCGCCTTCCAGCGCAAGTGCCCGGCAGATTGCGCGGCCGATACCATGAGCGCCCCCGGTAACCAGGACTACGCGATTGTTAATTTCCATCAGGTCTCCATCAAACGGGGGTAATTTCTACATGCTAGCAAGCACGCAATCAGAGGTACAATTGATTCTTATGGACACCACAAATTCCTTGCACGTTCTGCTGACCAATGACGACGGCCACCAGGCGCCCGGCATCCAGACCATGGCTGCGATGATGAAGTCCTGGGGTTACCGGGTCAGCATGGTCGCGCCAAGCAACGAGCAGAGCGCGACCAGCATGAGTACCACTACCCGCAGGAATCTCGCGCTGGAAGAAATCGAAGAAGGAAGCTGGCACCTCGATGCCCAGCCAGCCGACACCGTGCTGGTTGCGCTGCGGCACCTGTTGGTTGAGGATCCACCCGATCTGGTCCTCTCGGGAATCAACTT
>PVMK01126750.1_pt1 | contig 13237 bp, 12 predicted proteins | sample 1853481 | NCBI WGS metagenome assembly PVMK01 (sample SAMN08533507, study PRJNA380276) | Marine sediment metagenome, whole genome shotgun sequencing project.
ATGGGGTGTATTTGTTTGGAAAGAATTTGCTGGTGCCAATCATAAAACCAAAAGGTTAATCAGCCTTATGTTTGGGTTCTTTATAATTGGACTCGGACTAATTATTTACGCTAGAATAAAATAGAGATTATGAATAAAGTTATAGCTGTAATAGGAAGTTCAAATACAGATCTGGTTTTTCAAACAGCAAAATTCCCACAACCCGGTGAAACTGTAATAGGAGGAGAGTTTAACACATTTGCTGGAGGTAAGGGAGCGAATCAAGCAGTAGCTGCATCCAGATTGGGTGGTGATGTTTTTTTTATAGCAAGAGTTGGGAATGATGGTTTTGGTGATGAATCAATAAAGGGGTTCTTAAAAGACAATATTCATATAAAATATGTTTTTAAAGATGATAATTATCCAACAGGAGTTGCCTCTATAGTAATTGATGATAGTGGACAAAATACCATTGTTGTTGCTCCCGGTGCGAACAATCAATTATCTGTTGCTGACATTGATAAATCGATGGATTCCATTGAAAATGCATCCATAGTTCTTATTCAATTAGAAATATCCATGGATACTGTAAGATATGTGCTGAATAGATCGTCAGATTTGGGTAAAAGAGTGATTTTAAATCCTGCGCCGGCGCAAAAAATTGGGGATAGTTTATATTCAAAAATTTATCTGATTACCCCTAATGAAACAGAAGCTTTTTTATTATCGGGCATCAAGGTAAACAGCACAAAAACGGCGTCTAAAGCTGCGGATGTTTTTATTGAGAAAGGGGTGAAAAATGTTATTATTACCATGGGTGAAAAGGGAGCTTTTTTTAAAAATAAAAAAGAGCAATTTCATATTCCTGCAAATAAGGCTCGTGTGAAGGATACAACAGCCGCCGGTGATATTTTTAATGGTGCATTGGCCGTTGCTCTTGCTGAAGGAAAGAATTGGAAGGAGGCTATTTTATTTGCAAATGCTGCCTCAGCAATTGGAGTGAGCCGCTTGGGAGCACAGGCATCGGTTCCATATAGAAAGGAAATAGAGAATATGAAAAATTAAAAATGATCAATTATGAATATTAAATACGCGAGCAAAAAAGAATATTTAGTTATTTTATTGATGACCATATCAATGCTCTCTTGTGTTAATAAAGGAAGCGAAAAGAAGGAGCAGATAATTAACACAATGGTGGATCCTGGACTAGTTTATGAAATCTATTCGCCCAAACCAACAGATAGAATAATTTCAAGATCGGAATATGCAAATAAATTATATGGCTTTTGGTTGGGGCAATGCATTGCCAACTGGACTGGACTTGTAACTGAAATGGATAAGATCGGGAATATTGGTGATATCAAAACAGGAGATTTTTATACCAGAGATAATTGGGGTAAACCCGATCAACCCAGTATTTGGGCAGATGGTGTCCCAAGTGATTTATCTCACAATATTGATTTTGTGTTTAGGGGAGAAGACGAAATTTGGGGTGCCGATGATGATACCGACCTGGAGTATATGTATCAGCATTTATTATACACAAATAAAACAAGTGTTTTAACAGGCGATCAAATAAGAGATGGTTGGTTGAAGCATATGATGCATGATGAGGAGAATTTTTTATGGGTTTCTAACCAAAAAGCATTGGAGATGATGCTGGATGGTTTTGTACCTCCCGCAACGAGCGATCCTAAAAATACTACCGATAGTATTTACAACAATTACTATGAAATGATTGATGCGCAATTAACTACAGAGATTTTTGGTTTTTTTGCCCCTGCGAGACCTGATATTGCTTTAAAGATGTCAAAACTACCTATACAAACTACAGCCCGTGAAAATGCGGAGTGGATTTCTGAATTTTATGTGATCATGTATTCTTTAGCTTCTTATGTTGATCAGGATTTATCAATGAAGGAAAAGGTAATTTGGATGGCGGATGAGGCACGAAAAAGGTTGCCTAATGATTCCTATTCTGCCAAGATGTATGATTTTGTAAAAAGTAAATATGATGTAGATGTTCCGTGGGAAGAAGCAAGAGATGAACTCTATCAAAGATACCAGGTAGAACAGGAAGATGGCTATGATATGACTTCAAAAAATATATACTGTAATGGCTGTTTTGCGGCAGGAATAAATTTTGGATCAAGTATCGTGAGTCTGCTATATGGAGAAGGGGATATAAAAGAAACCATTAAAATTGGTGCCTTGTCAGGATGGGATTCTGATAACCCTACCGCTACTTGGGGTGGACTTTTGGGCTTTATGATCGGTAAAAAAGGGGTTGAAGAAACCTTTGGAAGGAAATTCTCGGATAAATTTAATATTCATAGAACCCGGGTTAACTTCCTTAACGATGGGATGGACAATTTTAATAATATGGCACAAAAAGGCATTTACATTATTGATAGAGTAGTGCAGGAAGAAATGGGAGGAGGCGTTGATCTGCAAAAAAATATCTGGTATATACCTAATGTTGAGCTAGATATTAATCCTGGAGACTGATGCATATTCAAACAGAAATTTATTCGAGCAAGATGAGAATTTTATGCACTGCTTTTTTTGTTTCGGATATTAACATATTATAGCTTAACTAGAATGAAAAAACAATAGGATCCTCCAAAAATCAAGTTATCCGTTTTTTTTACCTATGCGAACAAATAATTAGATATATCGAACTTTTATAAGCCTTAATAAAACCATTTTCTCTTAACTATTCAACATTCCCTTGAGTTCAGGATCTTTGTTTCTTAGATCCAAGCCTCCTTCATAAACCGATTTTAAATTCACCAGATAAAAAGACCATCCTGTATGGCACCCTAACCGAACATTTTTCTTTGATTCTTCATCTGTAGGTATGTTTTTTTGAGTTAATTCTACAATAATATATTCTTTTACTTTCGTAAGTTTGATTGTTACTAAACAGTCACCTGCGAAGGTGAATTGAATAAGGTCATTCCCATTAGCTTCTGTAATTTTACCTTCTTCCACAATATCATATAAGTACCACGACCATCCATAAGTATAGTTTTTTTGGATGTAATTTTCTTTGTCGACTAAATTCTTATCCTCGTCAAAATAATCGGCATTGCTTAAAAACCACTTTTCAATTTCTGAGGATTTTGTCCAGGCATCATACATTGTTGGCATCTTGGATTTCACAGCAACTTTTCTTGTAAATGTAGTCCAGTCAATATTGTTCATCTGTTTAAAATTTTGTAATTGGTTGGTTATAAGTTCGTTTGAATTTTTTCCCCTCGTACCAAACTTTAGTTCGGACGGGTTTTTTTCATTTCTTTTGCCACTGCTTTGGCGTTATAATCATCTGATTGTTCCAATTCTTTAATAATATTTTTATGATCGATATCGTTTCTATTTTGCGAAAGCTTAAAGGCTGCCTGAAACTTTGTGATCTCTATCTGAAATCCTACAATTCCTTTCATCATCTCCATAGTTTTTGCAGATAACCTATCTACGACTACAGGATCTTTTGAATGTTTCTCGTATTTATCAACCAGCCGTCGCATATTATCGATCAATGCCTCTCCTTCCACTATTTTTATTTTCCCATAAACATGTATTGCGATATAGTTCCATGTTGGCACACTTTCTTTTTGATACCAGGAAGAGGAAATATAGGTATGAGGACCCATAAAAATGGCCATGACATCATCATTATCTTTAAAATGTTTCCATTGAGGATTTGCTCTTGACAGATGACCAGTTAAGATGTCTTTGCCTTTCTTATTCTTATCTAAGAGCATGGGGATATGTGTTCCTTGTAATTTTTGATTACCCTGATGTAATAAAATTCCGAAACCGTTGTTAAATATAAAATCCTTCACGGCTGCTACATTTTCGTTTTTAAATCGATCTGGGATATACATGGAATGTTATGACTGTCTACAATAAGATTATACATCAAGAAATTATAGACTAAGGTAAGAAATATTTCATATTTGATTTTAATAAGGGTATCAACACTTCTAATTTGTATGCTGGGATATTATAAATAGGCTTCATTGCTATAAAAAAAATAGAACACATAATTTAATATGTGTTCTATTTATTCTATAATCTGTCGTTTAATTTTGTTTTTTCGATGTTTAATTTGTGTAAATTTTGTTCTAATTCTAATAAGAAGATTTTCAGCTCTAACGAATGAATAAGCAGAGCCTTATTTTTTTTCTTTTTCATAAATACCAATGTGCGTTTAAGATAAATATTATTATAAATGTACAATTGGAAAAGTGTTATAGCAATTACATAATAAACGAGTGAAACTTAAATTTAGTATGCTAGTTTCTTATAATTGGCAATATTTGATCTAGTTAAAGTAGGTGATATTGCAGAAGAAAATTTTTGTACACACTGAGTTTTAGTTGTTTATATAATAAATTTCTTAAACAAGCCTTTAATTAATGGAATAATGCAGTTCATAAGTGTCCTTAAACCGGAAATGCAACTAATTTATTTTTTTGATCGTGGCATCACCAATAACGATTCCTTTATTTACTTTAGGATCACCGGAATATGCAATATTTGCCTCACCATATGAAGTTACTTTCAGATCATCGGCAACCATAAGGCGAATATTGGCTTCACCATAGGCGGTAATTTTTGCAGTTTTTGTTGATACATTTGGAATATTAACTTCACTTTCGCCATAGGCAATAATTTTATGCCTCCCTATAGAACCTGATTTAATTTCTAAATAGCTCTCGCCATAAATGGTTGTATTGAGGTTGTTCAATTTCACTTCGTTCAACATCACTCTGGATTCACCATAGACGGTCAATACAAATTTATCAAGTTCCAAAAGACTTTCGCATACAAATTCTTGTTCGCCCCGTAAAGAAAGTTCTTTTAAGTTTTTGTAGGTTACAGTTGCCTTTACTATGTTCCCGTCATAGATAGATTTCTTTCCGTTATAATCGTCAGATTTTTTCGATTTGGTAACCGTTTTAGCATCTTCCAAATAAATACGAAGCGTTGATCCAGAAACCTCAACATTTAATTTGTCTTCTGAAACACTAATACTTTCTATACTAACTGATTCCTTATCTCCCTGTACAAAATTCACTTGTATATGCGGACTTACAATAACTTTGTCAAAATGTTCAACTGGAATGACTTTGGTTTGTGCTATCAGACTACTGTAATTAGAGATCAATAAACTAAAGATAATTAGGATTAATAATTTTTGAACTTTGGTGTTGTTCTTAAATGAGGTCATAAGTTTGGTTTTTAAGGGACAATCTAAAAATTTCTTTATAAATTCTTTTTTACAAAATTAGTGAAATATTGATTCATCACGGCAGGATTATAACTTAATAAAAATTCAGATTTACTAAGTCGTACAAACTCTATAGTTAAGGTATAGTTTTGATACTTTGTAGGTTTGTATCCTAACATTGTTCTATATTTAGAATTAGTTAAAATTCGTCGGCTAAAATAATTACTGAACCATGAAATCCAAAATTACTATATCATTTTTTGTTTTAATATTTTTCTCGTATAACTTAAGAGCTCAAGAGAGACAAAATTCTATTGAAGTAGAAATCTTAACAGAGGACGGCATTAAAATTAGTGGCAGCTACCAATCTCCCAAAGATCAAACAAAATTGACCCCTGTGATAATTCTTATTCACCAGGGCGGTTCTTCAAGAGCAGAATGGTTAGAATTATCGCTCTGGAATAAACTACTTGATAAAGGTTATGCATTGCTGGCCTATGATATTAGACAACATGGCAAATCATCTAATGATGAAGGTGATCTTATGGATTTATTTAATAACCCGGACAGAGCTCCTCTCGATTTATTAGCTGTGATCAATTTTTTAGAAAATGATGAACGAGTTGATTCTAAACGCATCGGAATAATAGGAGCTTCTATTGGAGCAAACCTGGCATGCGTTGCGGCATCCGTGGATAAATACCATATAAAATCTGCCGTTTCCATTTCGGCTAAAACTTCTGCAGTACAAAACTTGAGTGGTAAGAAAGCTCCCATTTCGCCAAATGATGTTTTTTATATAGCCTCAAAGAATGAACAAAACGGTTTACGCGAAAAATGGGCCTACGAGTTGTACGAGAGCACAACTGGCAATAAAAAAATTGAGATTGCAAAAGGAGACAAACACGGATCATTTATTTTAAAGGATTCTAAAACCTTAGAAAATAGCATTATAGAATGGTTTGAACAAACCTTATAAATTTTATTAATTTTTCTTAAAATAGCATTAGTACCAATTTCTTTATTCGTTTTTTCATTCTCCTTGAAAACTCACCTCCTTAGATGGTAGCTATGTTCTGACGGCTAAGCCTTGACCCCAATAACTGATAACAAATTAAGAACAAGCCTTCCTGCCGTAATTAGGCAGGGAACAAGGATTTTTGATTTCAGAAGTTGAATTAACGTCAATGAAATCAATTAAACCTGTCGGCCAAGGCAGGTCTGCGTCATCTGCGAGAAAAGAAAGCAATTACTGAAAATCGATTAACACAAATCAGAGAAGTTCAGTACATATTTGATACAACCTACAATGGCTAGCCAAAACCAATTTACTAGAAGGTGTGAATTTTACTATTTTGAATCCTTTCTTTTGTTACCTAAGTAATTGATCTCAAAATATTTATAAATAATTTCGCAAAGTTGTTTGTAAGTAATTAAAAGCGTATCCGCCTAAATATGTAGTTATTAATCAAATAAGAATTAAATAATGACATCATATTTAACTAAAATTATTTTTTTATTGCTTTTACTATTAATTGGGAATAAAGCATTTAGTCAGGAAAAAATTGCACTTGAAAAAGTTAGAGCATTTCAGCTTTTGGATTCTTTATGGGAGAACCCCACAAGTTTCTTTAATATTAATGATAGCAATTGGAGAGAACTTTGTGCTAATTTGGATCATATTGATCTTGATGATCTGAATAGTGTATCCCATTCCATATTTTATGGGCAGGATGCAAAAATCTTAAATCACACAAATGCCTCAAAAGGTACTTTAGGTTCTATGAATAGTAGAGCACAAAAGAAAAAGGGAAAAGTGTTCAGTAAAAAAATTAGAAATGGATTCCGTAATTACGATAAATATCCTGATCATAAGCTGGTGCTTATGGAAGGTGATTCCTGGTTTGAATATCCCTTTTTTCTCAAGGATATAACAGATAATCTTATAGATAATGAAAACTTGGCAATTTATAGCATGGCCTCTGGAGGTGACTGGGTTTCAAACATGATTTCGACACAACAATATCAATTTGAATATCTAAAATTAAAACCGGATGTATTTATCATAAGTGGTGGTGGTAATGATATTTTAGGTGATAATCGACTGGCAAGTTTTGTTAATTATAAGCCTATAGATGCGAATGCTGAATTTTTAGAAAATTATAGAAACTATGTCATTTTACGCTATAATTCAAAACCGGTACCCATGTGTAATGCAACATACTGCCCGATTGAATATCATGACTATGAGGATGTGATGCCGGAATTGAATAGCCTGATGGACAGCCTTACCTTAGAGCATATTGTAAACGGAAGAAGGTATCTTAATAAAGGGTTTTATCGCTGGTTGGTTTCGTTGAAATTAGAGTATAAAATGCTTATAGAATCCCTTAAGAAAATAGATGAAGAAAGATTTAATTCTTTAATGATCATTACTCAGGGTTATGATTATGCCATTCCAAGCATTAAAGAAAGATTTGGAAAAAGCATGTTTGTAAAAAACGGCAAATGGATAAAGGAACCCTTGATGATGAAAGGTATTACTGATGAACAAACCCAACAAGACATAATTATGACAATGATATTTGATTTTAATGAGATGATCATAGAGCTTGGAAAAGAATTCGATAATATTTATCATATTGACGCCAGGGGTTTTACACATTACCTTGAAATGAAAGACCATAAAAAAAAGGGGGAATATTGGTTTGATGAGCTCCACCCTAAATCAAAGGTTTTTCAGGAAATATCAAATGCATATGAAGCGCTTATTTTTAATGAATTTAAAACTCATCATAAAGTGGTGAATGTAATAGAGTATGACAAATTAGAAGGAAAGTATTAATCTTCAGGAGTATAGATAAACAGATCACATAAATAGAGAAAATGAGGAGTTTTTGGATCAATATTAATGATATGATCGTCATTTATTTCAATTTCATTAAACAGGAAAGTATCTCCATATAAGTTGTAAGTAATTAGAATAGTTTTCGCCTATACAGGAAGTACAATCAATAATAATTATCAAACCATTTTATATGAATATGAATGATAAAAACAACAAATACTTTTGCGTTCCTGAAAACGATTATCCAAGGGTTGTTGTGATAGGCGCAGGTTTTGCAGGGGTTAATTTTATAAAAAAACTAAAAAACAAGCCTGTTCAGGTTATATTAATTGATCAAAACAATTATCATCAATTTCAGCCCCTTTTATATCAAGTTGCCATCAGTGGATTAGAGCCTGATTCTGTAGTGTCTCCAATTAGAAAATTATTCAAAAGCTGTATTAATATGATTTATAGAATGGCGAAAGTAGAATTCATCGATACGGTAAATAATTGTGTACAAACTAATATTGGACGCGTGATTTATGATTATTTGGTCATAGCAACGGGTAGTTCAACAAATTTTTACGGTTCGAAAAATATTGAAAAAAATAGTATAGGATTAAAAAGTATTAATGATGCCATTAATATTAGAAGCTGGATGTTGCAAAATTTAGAACAAGCAGTTGAAGGATGCAATCTAAATGAAAAAGATCCGCTGACAAAATTTGTTATTGTAGGAGGTGGACCAGCCGGTGTGGAAATGGCAGGAGCTTTGGCAGAGTTTAAAAAATATTTATTGGGTAACGATTATCCGGAAATAGAGTATAATGCTATGCAGATCTGTTTGATTCAATCTGGGGATCGAGTATTGCCAACGATGTCTAAAAAAGCATCCAAGCATGCCTTAAAAGTATTGAAAAGATTAAATGTTGAGGTATTGCTCAATAGTACGGTGAAAGATTATGATGGATATAACGTTACAGTCATTACTAAAAATGGCAAAAAAACAATACATGCAAATACTTTGATCTGGACCGCCGGCGTCAAAGGAAATACAATAAACGGAATTGATGAAAATAGTATAGTTTTTGGAAATAGATTATCGGTAAATAAATACAATCAAGTTATTGGATCAGAGAACGTTTTTGCAATTGGAGATATAGCTGCTATGATCAGTGAGGCAAATCCAAAAGGACATCCAATGGTGGCACAGGTAGCTATTCAACAAGGTAAAATCCTGGCACAAAATTTACTTTCAAAAATAAACACTGGAAGTTTTAAAATACCTTTTGAGTATAAAGATAACGGTTCAATGGCAACTATTGGGAAGAATGAAGCCGTGGCAGATCTGAAAATAACTTTTTTAAATGGACGATTGGGCTGGCTTTTATGGTCAGCTATTCATCTATTTTCGATTACCGGATTCAAAAATAAATTTAAAGTTAGCCTGAACTGGATGATGAAATATTTTACCTATGAAAAAGCTAATCAACTGATTATAAGAAAATATCAAAGAAATAGTTCTTGAAAAATTTAAACAAGTGAAATATTAGTTGTAATATTGATTTCATTTTTATTAGTGAAACTTTATTTTGAAAAGCCCATAAGGTGTATTCAAAATAGCTAGTTGAACTAATCCCGCTTTTTCAGTGGGATCTTGGTTTAATACAATTTATCTTATATGAGACTTGCTTCAATTGATATTCTGAGAGCGCTTACTATGGTAATGATGATCTGGGTTAATGACTTTTGGACATTGACAGATGTTCCAAAATGGATGGGGCATGCAGCAGCTAGTGAAGATTATATGGGCTTTTCAGACATTATTTTTCCACTATTCTTGTTTATCGTTGGGCTTAGTATTCCCTTAGCCATTCAGAATCGACTCGCTAAAAACGATAGCAGATCTTTTATAGCAAAACATATTCTAATAAGATCATTATCCTTATTATTGATAGGTGTTTTTATGGTGAACTATGAAACGGCACATAGTGAGAGCATTATTATTGGTAAGAACTACTGGGGCATTTTAATGGCTTTGGCTGTAGTACTAATTTGGACAAATTGGAGGCGGAGCCCAATGCCAAAAAAATGGCATGGATATCTTCAAATAGGAGGGATCGGTATACTTGTTTTTTTAGCAATTATTTACAAAGGAGGAGCTACAGGAGAATATTGGATGACCACACAGTGGTGGGGAATTCTTGGTCTCATAGGTTGGGCATACCTTGTCAATGCTTTGGTTTACTTATATTCCAATGGAAATTTAGTCATAATGATCTTTTTATGGTTAGTTCTAAACTCGTTATCTGTATTAAGTCATAGTGAACTATCATTAAATTTTAACGATTTTCTTAGTCATTTTTCTACCATTCTTACAGGAACAATACCCGCATTTACGGCAGCCGGTATTGTGGCTACCATTACATTTAAGAAGCTTTCGGATAATAATATGAAATGGGCCTATCTTAGTTTGATCATTTTAGGAATAGTAAATATAGCTTTCGGATTAGCAACTAGACCGGTCTGGGGAATCTCTAAAATTCAGGGAACACCCTCATGGTTGGGTATCTGTACCGGAATCGGATTTTTACTTTTCGTAATCTTGTACTATATCGCCGACGAAAAGAAACTAACTAATTGGGCAAAAATAATTGCTCCGGCAGGTACAGCTACACTAACCTGTTATATGATTCCTTATTTTATCTACCCCATACACGGTCTCACCGGTCTAAGACTTCCTGATGTGCTAAATACAGCCGTTATAGGTCTCTTGATTTCTTTAGGTTTTGCTTTATTAGTTGTTATTTTTACCGGTTGGTTGGAGAGAAAGGGATATAAACTGAAGCTTTAGATTTAATTAAATTGCGTGGAGTTATTTATATAGATTTTTGTTTGTACCTTAGTGAAAATCAATACTTATATAAATTTTGCATGTATGAAAAAACTTACTTATTTATTCTTTTTGACATTTTTTTATACACTTTCTACGTTAGGTCAATCTGTATTTCCCGTTATAGGATTTTGTATTGGAGCTCCTAAAAAGGAGAAAGTGGATGAATTTGTAAAGTTCATTGAAAAAGAACTGGCTCCAAATGGAGTTAATACGCTAATACTTAGGGTAGATTATAATTATGCCTATCAATCTAGGCCGGAATTACAAGGTGAGAATCCACTTAGCAAAGAGGATGTAAAAAAAATAGTGGAAGTATGCAAAAAGAACAATATTGATGTTATTCCTCAAGTTAATCTTTTGGGTCACCAAAGCTGGTCTACTAAACTTACTAAATTATTAGAAGTCTATCCGGAGTTTGATGAAACTCCACATGTAGAAATGCCTGAGGAGTATGAATGGCCTAATGAAGATGAACTGTATTGTAAGAGTTATTGTCCACTACATCCGGAAGTACACGACGTTGTATTCGACCTGGTGGATGAAATTGTAGAGGTATTTGAGGCAAAAGCATTTCACGCCGGTTTGGACGAGGTATTTTATCTGGCCGATTCGAAATGCCCGCGCTGTCAGGGGATGGATCCCGGGGTATTATTTGCAGGAGAAGTGAGTAAAATAAGTCGCCATTTAGAGGTAAATGGGGCTAGATTATGGATTTGGGGTGATAGGTTGATCGACGCTTCAACTTCCGGTATTGGTATGTGGGAAGCAAGTATGAATAATACCGCGAAGGCAATTGATATGATCCCGAAATCAGTTGTTATTTGTGATTGGCACTACGTAAAAGCAGTTCCCACACCTGCTTATTTTGCACTGAAAGGCTTTGATGTTATTGCCTGTCCATGGAGAAAAGCGGATGTAGCAGCTGAACAAGTAAAAATGATGTACGATTTTAGAAGGAATTCTACTCCGGAGATGAAAGATAATATTTTAGGTGTTATGCAAACATCCTGGACTTCAGCGGAAGGTTTTATGGATAAATACAACAAGCCTGAGCTTGATAATGATGAAAGAGGAAGCGAAATAGAAAGTTTTAAAGCAATGACAGAGACTATAAAAGAACTTGAAGAAGCTAATAAATTATAGGATTGAGATCATTCAGCCTTTGTTAGTGCTTGTCTGCCGAAGGAGGCTTTTTCAACAACAAATGGATTTCTAGTCTTGCTAAATAATTCATTTAGATTCATAAATTATTATAGGAAGACCTTAATTGTGCTTTGGTTTTGTGCTATTTGCAAGGTGATAATTTTTGTAATTTTGAAATGGAATTCTTAATTGATTAAGTAAACCTCAATGATATTTCTTAAAAAACTTTTCCGGCTTGTAATTTATTTAGTATTGGTTATCATCTTTATTATTGTAGTAAGGGCCTGGGATTCTCAATCAATGCCCAAATTGTATCCTTGGCACACTATCAGGACCGATAAAGAATTATTGATTGCAAATAAATACGATAATATTGATTCCTATTTGAAAGATGAGGATGCATATATTCGAAAAATGTTTACCAAAGTAAAAGATTCAGCAGCTGGTAATTACAATCGATTTAATCCAAGAAGTACTGCCTATCCACTTTCTAAGGATGATAATTTAAATGCGTCATTTGTATATGATCCTGGTGTGCAAAACACCAAAGGGGTTATTCTTCTTTTGCACGGTCTGTCAGATTCTCCTTATCACATGCGTGCTTTGGGCCGGGTATTTAAGGAAGAAGGGTTTTATGTGCTCGGGTTACGATTACCGGGTCACGGCACTTTACCTTCGGGTTTACTCTACGCTACTTGGAAACAGTGGGTTAAGGCGACGGTATGGGGAGCGAGGCAACTTCAAAAAATAGCAAATGAGCGCAACAATGTACCATTTTATATGGGTGGTTTTTCTACGGGTGGGGCATTGGCACTAAATTACACTTTTAAATCGCTGAACGACAATAAATTGCTAAAGCCTGAGAAGCTGTTTCTCTTTTCACCTGCTATTGGAGTTGATAAAATGGCACGTTTTGCAGCCTGGCATAAATCGTTGAGCTGGATGAACTATTTTAATAAATATAGCTGGTTGGATATTTTACCCGAATACGATCCAGCTAAGTATAATTCGTTTACCAAAAATGCAGGTCGCCAGATATATTTACTGACATTAGAGAATAAGGATCTTGTGCAAATAATAGCCAATACGAATCAACAAGATGAACTTCCTCCTATAATTACCTTTCAATCTTTGGTTGATGACACCGTAA
>PVMK01121854.1_pt1 | contig 13236 bp, 11 predicted proteins | sample 1853481 | NCBI WGS metagenome assembly PVMK01 (sample SAMN08533507, study PRJNA380276) | Marine sediment metagenome, whole genome shotgun sequencing project.
ACTTCCTCGTGTACGATCCGCTTCCGGAGCTGCGTCAGCTGTCGATTCCGGTGCTGGCGCTCAACGGAGAGAAGGACACCCAGGTGCCGGCGGCCGAGAACCTCGGTCCCGTGGAGGATGCGCTGCGCGAGGGAGGGAACAGGGACGTAACGGCAGAGGTCCTTCCGGGCCTCAACCACCTGTTCCAGACGGCCGAGACGGGGTCTCCGACCGAGTATGCCGGAATCGAAGAAACGATGTCGCCGGCAGCCCTCGAGATAATAGGTGACTGGGTAGCGCAAATGACCCGCATCGAGTAACTCTCCACGTTCGTTTTCCGGACGGATGGCCAATTCACCAGGTCAGGGAGAGTCAGTGAGCAGCGCGACGGACGCCAACGCCGGCACATCCACCGTCGTTCACGCGCCTGACGATCCGAAGGGCCTCTACCTCGCCGTTCTGTCGCTGGCCGCGCTCGGGGTCGTGTACGGTGATATCGGCACGAGTCCGATCTACGCGTTGCGAGAGTCGCTTCACTCGTCTCACGGGATCGAAGGGACCGCCGCCAACGTCCTCGGCGTCCTGTCGCTCATCTTCTGGTCCCTCATCCTCGTAATCTCGGTCAAGTACCTCGGCTTCGTCATGCGCGCCGACAACCGGGGCGAGGGCGGAATCATGGCCCTCACCGCGCTGGTCTCGCCTCCGGGGGGCGAGGCGAAGGGGTCCCGCAAGTGGCTCGTGCTTGCTGGTCTGTTCGGGGCGGCGCTCCTGTATGGCGACAGTATGATCACGCCCGCGATTTCGGTGCTCAGCGCTGTCGAGGGACTCGAGGTGGCGACTCCTGTCTTCGGTCCGTACGTGATCCCGATCACGATCGCGATCCTTGTCGGTCTTTTCTCGATTCAGCGGCGCGGGACAGCCAAAGTAGGCGCCCTGTTCGGGCCCATCGTTCTCATCTGGTTCCTGACGCTGGGGGTTCTCGGAGCGAGTCACATCGCGGACAACCCGGCCGTATTCAAGGCGATCAACCCGGTTCATGCGATCGCCTTTTTCCAGCGCAACGGACTGCTGGGCTTCCTGGTTCTCGGAAGCGTGTTCCTGGTCGTGACCGGGGGCGAGGCGATGTATGCCGACATGGGGCACTTCGGCCGCCGCCCGATCCGACTCGTGTGGTTCCTCGTCGTTCTTCCGGCTCTGCTGATCAACTACTTCGGACAGGGTGCGATGATCATCGCGCACCCCGAGACGATCGAGCAGCCGTTCTACATGATGGCTCCACGCTGGGCCCTCTATCCGCTGGTCGGTCTCACGACGGTCGCTACCGTGATCGCGTCGCAGGCCGTGATCTCGGGAGCCTTCTCGCTCACTCGCCAGGCCGTCCAGTTGGGGTACCTGCCTCGGATGCGGATCTCGCAGACCTCGAGCCGGGAGATCGGGCAGGTCTACATATCGGGCATCAACTGGCTGTTGATGATCGGCGCGATCGGACTGGTCATCGGCTTCGGCTCCTCCAGTCGGCTGGCGGCGGCGTACGGTGTAGCCGTGACTACCGACATGGTGTTCACGACCATCCTGTTCGGGTACGTGGCCCTGCAGCGATTCCGATGGCCCACGTGGACCGTCGTACTGCTCGTCGTCGGATTCCTGGTCGTGGATCTCGCCTTCTGGGGCGCCAACCTGCCGAAGATCCCGCATGGTGGGTGGTTCCCGCTGGTCGTTGCCGGGGGCATCCTCGTGCTGATGACGACGTGGCGGATCGGGCGGATCATGCTCAGACGGCGACTCAGCGGGCAGGGTCTGCCGGTCGATCTGTTCGTTCACAACATGAAGCAGCATCCGAAGCACAGGGTCCCCGGCACGGCCGTCTACTTGCACTCCGGCATCCGGCAGACGCCGCCAGCACTCCTCCACAACCTGAAACACAACAAGGTGCTTCACGAGCGGGTCGTTCTGCTCCGCGTCGTTACCGAGGAAGTGCCGTACGTGCCGCGCGAGGAGCGGATCCGGTGCGACGACCTGGGGGCCGGCTTCTTTGCCGTCACGGTCAGCTACGGATTCAGCCAGGATCCACACATTCCGGCCGCGCTGGCCCAGTGTCCGACCGATGTGGGGATCGAGTTCAAGCCGATGGAGACGTCCTACTTCCTGGGACGAGAGAAGCTGATACCCAGGAAAGACCCGCCAATGCGCCTGTGGCGGGCGAGGTTGTTCGCGCTGATGTCACGGAACTCCCTCGGAGCGACGGACTTCTTCCGGCTGCCTCCCAACCGGGTCATCGAGCTGGGTGCCCAGATCGAGCTCTGAGCCGTGGTAGCCTGGGGATCGGTGAGCCTCTCCGAGCGTCTTTGGCTCAGACCTCCGGCTTCTTCTTTCGAGCCTTGATTCCCCGGTGCAGGTCCAGCGCCGTGCTCTCGATGTAATCCACGAGCACATCGCTGCCGCCTTCCTCCAGGATGCTCCGCGCCTCCGACCTCCGACCGACACCGTAGAGGTTCAACCACGCTTCGAAACGCCAGCCGATCCGGATCACCGCTCGGAGGAACATGCCGCGGCTCTTCGCCGGCATCACCATGTCCGCCAGCACCGCTGCCACCGCGAGGGGCGCCAGCACGATGTCCTTGAGTCCGTCGATAGCGAGCTTGAGCTCGAACACTCCGAGGTCGCTTGCGAGCCGCCAGCGACTTCGGTACCGCGGAAAGCCTGCCACGGACACATTGCTGCGTTGCGGTACGTAACTGTCGTTCATCGGATTGCCGTCGTCCGTTGGGGTGTTGCGTTCCGAGCCGAAATCTACGTGGTTCGAGCTGCCGGCGTTTCATCCTCCGACCCCGCCAGTCGCATTTCCCTCAGGTCTACGCCCGACGGGCGCTGGAATACCCGGAGGCCGAACTCCGGCACGATGGCCAGGATGTGATCGAAGATGTCCGATTGAATGTCCTCGTATTCGGCCCACTTCGTGGTGCTCGTGAAGCAGTAGATCTGGATCGGAAGCCCTTCCGGCGTGGGCTCACGCTGTCGGACAAGCAGCGTCATCTCCGAATTGATCTGCGGATGACTCTGCAGATATGCGAAGATGTAGGCGCGCAGCGTGCCGACGTTGGTGAGGCGCCGGGCGTTGACCGGGTCTTCGTCTGCCGCCTCGAGAGGCAGGTTAACGTCGGCCAGTGTGATTTCCTTTTCCTCAATGTACTCCCGCAGAAGGTCGAATCGCTTGAAGCGGTCGATCTCTTCCTCCGTCAGGAAGCGAATCGTCGACTGGTCCACGAGCAGGTCCCTGCGGATCCGGCGCCCTCCCGACTCGGACATGAAGCGCCAGTTTCGGAACCAGTCGGTGATGAACGCGTGGGTGGGAACGGCCGTGACCGTCTTGTCCCAGTTCTGGATCTTCACGGTGTGGAGGGCGATCTCGATCACGTCGCCGTCAGCGCCGTATCTCGGCATCTCGACCCAGTCGCCGATGCGGATCATGTCGTTGCTGGCGAGCTGGATGCTGGCCACGACCGAAAGGATGGTGTCCTTGAACACGAGCATGAGCACGGCCGTCATCGCGCCGAAGCCGCCCAGGAGAACGAGCGGCGACTGCCCGATCGCGATGGCCACGACGAGGATCGAGCCCATCACGTACATGAATATCTTGAGGATCTGGAGCCAGCCCTTGATGGGCCGGTCCTTCGACATGGGCAGGCCTTTGTAGATCTGCTCCACGGCGTTCAGGAAGCCGTACGCCGAGCGCATGACTGTCCAGACGATGAGGACGAGGGCGATGATCTCGACGAAGCTGTACACATTCGACGGCACGTTGGGAATGAGATCGATCCCGAAGTAAACGATGGCCAGCGGAATCAGGTGCGCAAGGCGCTGGAACACGCCGTGGTGCGCGACCACGTCGTCCCAATCGACGGGGGACTTCGCCGTCAGGCGCTCTACGAGACGAACCAGGTAACGCCGCGCGACGACGTTCGCGACCCAGGCAACGAGCAGAAGCGCCGCCAGGCCGGCGAAGCTCTGGATCGGCGGGTGGGCCTCGAGCCAGGCGCGGACCGACGAGGTCCACTCTTGTGCAATGTTGGTTTGCAGGGATCATCAGCATGTGTCGAGACTCCGTCGGATCTGGACGCTGTGCGCGGCCGTTCGTGGCTGTACTTTCCCAGCACCTTCGCAACGTGAACAGGATCTTGGCCGCCGGGACGAGTCCCGGCAAGGAGCCCGGATGATCAGGCCAGGCCATGCCCGACCCACTCTCGATCGGCGCAACTTCGTGCGCCGGTTTTCCGCGGGCGCCGCGGGCCTCGTGCTGAGCGGGGTGGGCCGTGCCGCTTCTGCCGATGCGGGAAACCGGATCGCCGCATCAGTGACGCCACTTCCGGAGTCCGGAGGGGAGGAGCCGCTGTTTCGCATCTCCCTGGCCCAGTGGTCGCTGCACCGGGCCCTGTACGACGAGGAGCTGGACAACCTGGACTTTCCGAAGGTGGCCCGGCGCGAGTTCGGCATCGAGGGCGTCGAGTACGTGAACTCGTTCTTCAAGGACAGGGCGCTGGACCAGGGCTACTTGATGACGCTCAAGGACCGGTGCGCCGCGGAGGGCGTGAAGAGCCTGCTGATCATGTGCGATGGGGAAGGCCGGCTGGGCGATCCAGACGACGCGGCCCGAGCGACGGCCGTCGAGAACCACTACCGCTGGGTCGAGGCCGCCCGGGTGCTCGACTGCCACTCGATCCGGGTCAACGCTGCGAGCGAGGGAAGTTGGGACGAGCAGCGCGACCTGGTGGCGGACGGGTTGAGGAGCCTCTCCGAGTTCGCGGACGGGTATGGGATCAACGTGATCGTCGAGAACCACGGTGGGCTATCGAGCAACGGGCGCTGGCTTTCATCGGTAATCGAGGCGGGTGACCACCCCCGTCTCGGCACGCTGCTGGACTTCGGCAACTTCCGGATCTCGGAGAGCGAGCGCTACGACAATTATCGCGGTGTCGAGCAGTTGATGCCCTACGCCCGGGCGGTCTCGGCGAAGACCAACGACTTCGACGATGCGGGTGATGAGGCGAACCTCGACTACGAGCAACTGATCCGCATCGTGCTCGACTCGGGATACCGCGGATGGATAGGCATCGAGTACGAGGGAAGCCGGCTGCCGGAGCCCGAGGGGATCCGTCTCACCAAGGCCCTGCTCGAGCGGGTGCGGGAGAAGTTGACGCCTGAATACTCCTGAGCCGGGACGGCTGTCCAACCGCCACATATTCCGTTTCTGGTCTCCTCTCGCCGCCACCTGGTTGATGATGGCGGCCGAGGGGCCGTTCCTTGCCGCTGTCATCGCGCGACTTCCGGACCCGAAATACAACCTCGCGGCGCACGGCGTGGCGTTCGCTTTCGCCATCCTGATCGAGGCGCCCGTCATCATGTTGATGAGCGCTTCGACGGCGCTGGTCGAGGACGCCGGCAGCTACCGGAAGCTGCGCAACTTCGCCAACGTCCTGAACATCGGATCCACCCTGCTCCTGCTGGTCGTGTTGATTCCGCCGGTGTTCGACTTCGTGATGCGCACCGTCATCGGTCTTCCGCCGGAGGTCGCCGATCTCACCTACGGAGCCCTGTGGTTCTTCCTCCCCTGGCCCGCGGCAATCGGCATGCGGCGGTTCGTCCAGGGGATCCTCATTCGGTCGGGGCGCACGCGTCTGGTGGCGACGGGCACGATGATCCGGCTGGCGGCGATGTCTGCCACGGCCCTCATTCTGGTTCTCGCCACGGACTTGCCCGGCGCCTGGGTAGGAGCTGCGTCATTGTCGGCTGCCGTAGTCACCGAAGCGATCGCGGCCCGGCTCATGGCATCGAACGCGATTCGCGAGCTACTGGCCGGGCCTGACAGGGCGGACGAAACCTCGGCGCCCCTCGGTTACCGCCGCATCTCGCATTTCTACTTTCCTTTGCTGCTCACATCGGTAATCGGGTTGATGGTGCACCCGATGCTCACGTTCTTCATGGTACGAGCGGTCTCGCCCGTGGAGTCACTGGCCGTGTTTCCGGTCGTGCACGCGCTCTCGTTCATCTTCCGGGCACTGGGGCTAAGCTTTCAGGATGCCACGATCGCGCTGTTGGGGAAGGATAATGAGCACTTCCCGGAGCTCGCCCGGTTCGGGGCCGGTCTCGGCCTGGCGGCCACGGCCGGGCTGGCGGCGGTGGCCTTCACGCCACTGGCCGATGTGTGGTTCGTCACGATCTCCGGGCTCGCTCCCGAGCTGGCCTCGTTCGCGCTTACTCCGACCCGGATCCTGGTGGCGCTGCCGGCGTTGTCGGTACTCCTCTCGTTCCAACGCGCCACCCTGATGCAGGCGAGGGTCACGCGCCCGATCACCGTGGCCACGATGATTGAGGTAAGCACGATCGCGATCCTGTTTGCCGTCGCGGGTTGGAAGATCGGGCTGGTGGGCGTGACGGCTGCGTTCCTGTCCTACGTAGGCGGGCGCGTCGCATCGACGCTGTATTTGACGTCCCGCGTACGTTCCGTGCGCGGAAAGCCCCCGGGCCTGACCAGGCCGGCCCGGGGTCCCGAGGTCAGTCCAGCTTCTTCACCCGGATGTTGCGGAAATAGACGCTGGTGTCCCAGTCATGGTTCTGTAGCCCGATGTAACCGCGATCAGCGAAGTCGCGGATCTTGCCCCGGGGCTCCGCGTGCCAGTCGATGACCTTCTCCCCGTTCAGGATCACCGTGATCAGGTCACCGACGAACGAAATCTCCATCTCGTGCCACTGGCCCGGAGGGTGCTCACGGTGTCCCTCCGGCGCCTCGGCGTCGAACACTCCGCCTGTATGCTGGATTGCGGCGGTGCTCGGCGCTTCCGCGTCGTAGACGGCGCCCGTCTGGTGGATGGTCTCCAGCGCGGTGTCGTGAATCTGTATCTCGAAGCTGTGGTAGATGTAGTCGTCGCTGACCGGGACTTCGGGCACGCGAAGGAAGATCCCCGAATTCGACTCCGGAACGGAGGTCATGAACTCCAGGCGGAGCACGAAATCGCCGAGCGGCTCCGTGTGCCACAGGAGGCCCATCCCGCCGTGTGTGGCCAGGATGCCGCTGTCGTGATCGAGCGTGAACCAGCCCGGTCCGTAGTGGTTCCATCCGTGCTTGTGGAAGCCTCCGTTCTCCCATTCGCCGATCAGGGGAACGAAACCATCCGCCAGCTCTACCTCCGTGATGCTTGCCACCGGCCCATCCGTCTCCTGCGCCACCTGCGCCTCCTGTGCATCCGATGCGGACTCCGCGGCAGAACCGTCGCTGGCCCGGTCCTGAGACCAGGTCATCACTCCCAGAAGGGCCGCCGCGGCGGCCACGAGGACGAATACCAACCTCCGTGCGTTCATCAGTCTCTCCCTGGATTCCACTCGCCGCGCGCCACGGCCGGGACGAACGTCTCGAGGTCGGGTGGCGGGAAGGGGATCGTGCGCTCCTGCTCGGCGCTCATGTAGGCTGTCATCAGGAGTTCCGTGACCGCGACGCCGTCGCTGAAGTTCTCGTCCGGACGCCGGCCCTCGCGGAACGCTTGCACCATATGCCGGTTCTCGCCCGTGTATCCGTACTCGGCTTCCTCGTCGGCGACGATCGGCATCACACCGGTCTCGGCGTTCTGTTTCTCGACCAGATCCTCGCCGGTATCGCCGACGACCTCACGGCTGAAGAACACCTTCGGCCCGGCGTCCAGGGAGTTGATCTCCATCGAGTACTCGGGGCCGAGGAGCTCCATGCTGAGCCTCAGTCCGGCCCCGACGAAGCACCACGAGGTCGTGACCTCGACGATACGCCGGCTGCCCTCCGGGTCCCGGTACTCCACCAGGGCGTGCGCGAGGTCCTCGGCAGGTCGATTGGCGTACTCGAGGCGTCCGTTGCTCATGTCGGCCAGGCGTGCCGCGTACTTCGGGATCTGCCACTTCAGGCAGTCCGTGTGCGCCGTCACCTTGACGGGCGTGAGGGTCTCCCGGGGAGCGCCCGGTTGTGTCAGGAGGAAGCGCGCCACCTCGACCGAGTGGCACATCATGTCGTTGAGCACGCCGCCGCCCTGGAGCTCGCCCTCCCAGAACCACGGCATGTGCGGGCCGCGATGCTCCTCGGCCGAGCGGGCCAGGTACGGCGGGCCGGTGAGCGCCGCCCCACGGGCCCACACGATGTTACGCGCCCGCGCACCACGCTCGGCGTGTAGAGCTGGTTCTCGAGGTAGCCGTCCAGCAGCCCACCCGCTGCACCAGCTCCAGCATGCGCCTCGCTTCGGCGGCGTTCCGGCCCAGGGGCTTCTCGCACGCCACCCCCACCAGCTCTCCCTTTCCGCTCTCGATCGCCTCGACGATTTCTTCCATCACCTCGAGGCGCGTGAAATTGGGGGCGCAGATCCAGATCGCGTCGATCGCGGGATCGGCCACCATGTCCGTGATACTCTCGTAGGCCTTCGCGTCTCCGACACCTAGCTGACGCGCCAATGCGGCCGCCTCCTCCGCGGTCGGGTCCGCGCGGCTCACCACGCCGAGCACGTCCGCGTCACGCACGCCGACCCACGAACGGATGTGGAAGCGGGCCACGAACCCGCCGCCCACGAATCCGACGCCCAGTCTATCTCCACTCATTCGAATCGATCTCGCTTTCTCGGCTGAGCTCCAGCCCCGCCGTCACGCGGCATCGGCCGCCACGGGTCCGCTTCTTCGCGGAACCAGATCAGGAACGCGGCCGCGCAAACGATGGTCAGGGCGCACGGCACCAGGAACACGTGGGTCCAGTTCGTGACGCCGTCCGTAGTGAACCAGTCACGCACCCCGCCCGCGAACAGGCTGCCCAGGAATCGCCCGAGACCGAGTGCGATGATGGCGATCAGGCTCTGGGCGGAAGCCCGGATGTCGGGTGGCGCGACCTTGTCCACGTAGATGAAAGCCGCGACGAAGAAGAACACGTAGCAGAAGCCGTGCAGCATCAGGGACGCGATTACGAGCCACGCCGGGCTGCCGATCGCGAAGATGATGTAGCGGATCGGCCACGCGACCACCCCGATCGCCAGTGTCTTTCGCATGCCGTACTTCTTGAGTGCCCACGACAGCATGAACGCCATGACGAAGATCTCGGCGAACTGTGCGATGGTCATCACGGCCGGGATATTCCGGCTGGACACCCCTATCGTCGCAGACTCGAGGAAGGGGGCGGTGAGGATGTAGTAGAACTCCAACTCCGTGGCGACCACGAATGTGATGCCAACGAAGACGGCGAAGTCCTTCACCTTCAGCATTTTCACCGATTCGAGGAACGCCCAGGGGCTCACGCCTTCCCTCTGCGGCGGAGTGTGAGGAAGCAGGAACGACTGAAGGCCCATCACGATCGACAGGATCCCGGCCAGGAACAGCATGTCACCCGCCATGGCCGGCAGCACGTCGCTCTCGCCGAACCACCGCCAACCGGTGAGCATCCAGCCGGCTGCGATCCAGCCCAGCGTCCCCCACACGCGGATGGCTCCGAACTCCTTCTCGGAGTCGTCCATGTTGGCCATCGCGATGGAGTTCGTGAGGGCCAGAGTGGGAGCGTACAGGAGGCAGTAAACCAGCATCAGCACGAACATGGTGTCGAAATCGGCCGTACGCGCCACGACCATCAGCACGATCCCGCCGGTGAACGAGAGGAACCCGATCACCCGCTCGGTCGCGAAGTACCGGTCGGCCACCTGGCCTCCCAGGATCGGCGCGATGATCGTCGCCAGCGGAAGCAGAGCGTAGATCCAGCCGACCTGTGCGCCGCTGAAGCCCAGGTCTCCCAGAAGGTGCGAGGAGAGCACCGGGGCCCAGGCGCCCCAGATGGCGTACTGCAGGAACATCATCGCGCCGAGCTGGACCTTGCGCCCCCGGGTCCAGCCGCCGACCACTCCTGCCGGCGGGAGAGAAGATGTCTGGCTCATGCGGGCCTCAGACGATCTTGCGTTGGAACGGATCCCATGTCACCCGGCGGCCTTCCAGGTACGACTTCGTGGCCATGTGACAGGTGATCGCCTCCTCGATCCCACGATCGATGTTACAGCTGGTCTCGCCACCGTAGCGGATCGCATTCAGCCACTCGCGCAGGTGCAGGTAGTAGGTGCTGACGCGCTTTCCGCCCCGGTACGTGAACAGCAGCCCGCGGCTCGCGAAGTACTCCTGCGTCGGGGTCGTGACCGCGTCCACGCCCTTGAAACCGCTCTGGTACGTGAGCATCGGGCGGTCCGTCTTCACCATTCCTTCCTCGAGCATCTCCTGGTATCGGGTGGACGAGCCATCCGCAGTGACCTTGAGCCGCGTGCCCACTTCCATCGACGCGTCGTGACCCATCATGACGATCCCGCGGTTGCGGCCGTTCGCGAGCGTGGCGCTGTACATCAGGGTCAAGTCGCGGTCGGGATACTCGAACACGGCCTGCCACACGTCGGGCACGTCGCGCCCGTCCTTGAAGAAGTAGATGCCGCCTGAAGCGGTGGCGGAATGGGGGATGCCGAGGTCCAGGATCTGGTTGATCGCGTCGTACTCGTGTGACAGCAGGTCACCCGCCAGGCCCGTGCCGTAGTCGTACCAGCACCGCCACCGGAAGAAGCGCTCCAGGCTGAACGGAACCTGGTGCCCCGCGGCCTCCTGGAAGAGCTCCCAGTCGATCGTGCGCGGGTTCCCCTCCTCGTGGATGTCCCACACCCAGGCGCCCCACGGATCGTTCCGGTTCGTGGTGGTCTCGACGAGCGTGATCGGCCCGAGGATGCCCTTATCGATCACGTCGCGCGCCTTCCCATGGCTCTCCATCTGGCGGTTCTGGTGCCCGAGCTGGAACACGATTCCGGAGCTCTTCACGGCCTCCGCCATCGGCCACACGTCTTCTTCGGTGCGGGTCATGCACTTCTCGCAGTACACGTGCTTGCCCATCTGGGCCGCCGCGACCGTGATGCGGGAATGCCAGTGATCGGGTGTTGCGATGATCACGGCGTCCACGTCCGGGGCGGCGACGAGCTCCTCGTAGTGCCGGTATCGCCTGGCCGGCTTGAGCTGGCGGGTGTCGCCGCCCGGGCGGATCGGCTGCGTGGAGGCGGCGATCGCCGCCTCGGCCCGCACATCGAAGAGATCGCACACGGCCGTGAGCTCGAGATTCAGGTTCTCCTGTTCCAGCCACTCATCGAGCCACGTGTCACGCGGGTTCTCGATTCTGGCCTCGCGGCGCGCCTGGATCCAATCGGGGTGCGCGAAACCGAGGCTGCGCACGAGAGACGCACCCTCGCCACCGTACCCGATGATTCCGATCCGGATCTTATCGGGGTGGGTGCGCGTCTCGAGCTCCGAGAACACGGCCGCGCCCTCGTCCTCGATTCCCAGTTCCGCCAGCAGGCGCTCCCGTTCCTCCCTCGCCAGTCCCTTCCGGCGGAGCGCGGTGTAGCCGAGCGCTCCGAGAACGGGCACCGTGGCCAGGGCTTTCAGGACGTCGCGGCGACCGATTCCGCCCGAGCCGGAGCTCGCCGGGGGCTCGGTGGGCGGCGGCGGATCGCCGGCGGGCGGCTCGGCGGCCGCGACGTCATCGTCCACCAGCTGTTCTTCCTCTGGGCCGTTGGCGCCGTCGAAGAGCTCGTCGTCGCTGTTTCGAATCTCGTCACTCATCGTTCGTCCTCCGTGCGATTCCGCGTGGGCGTCATGCGTTGGATTCCTGGACTGCGGTGCCGGTGCGAAGGATCCGCACCAGCCGATCCAGTCCGACGATGTGCCCCGTCGAGAAGAACAGGGTCACGAACAACGCGCACAGCTCAATGAGGGTCTTGTTGATGATCATGTAGGCGCCCTCTGCCGGGATCGAGTAGACGAACCCGGGCCACGGCGGAGTCGCGACGTAGTACAGGAAGAGCATGACGATCCCGAAGACGGTCGCCGTGCGGGTGAGACCTCCCAGCATCAGGCCGAGACCTACCAGGATCAGCCCCCACACGTTCAGGGCATCGACCACGGCCAGGGTGGACGGGTTCGACGCGAGGTCTACGAACCACTCCGACAGGAAGCCCTGCGATTGGTCGAGGTAGCCCGCTGATGTCCAGTACGCGTTCGCGGCCTTGGAAACGCCCTCGTAGAAGAAGTGCCATCCGATGGCGAAACGCAGGGCCACCAGTGCGGTGAGCTGGGGGCCAGAGTAGTCGGATCTCATCAAACACCTTCCTCCTGGGAAGTGACGGTCAGTGAAGTCCAGCCGGCCGAGATCTCCGTACGGCCTCCGGCGTCGATCACCATGCACTCGAATCCGGGAAGGGAATCGATGAAGCGTACTCCCTCCCGAGGTGACATCAACAGTGCGGCAGTGGCCAGTGCATCCGCTGCGAACACGGTCGGTCCGGCGACCGTTACGCTCAGCACGTTGGTTGGAGAGCGCCCTGTCCGGGAGCTCACGATGTGATGCCACGAGCCCTCGGGATCGTAGCGTGCCTCGTAACCGCCTGAAGTCGCGACGCCGCCTCCGCTCAGGCGGAGCGCCGCCGGGAGGATCCCGCCGTGCCGCGGGTCGCGTACGGCGACCATCCACCCGAGGTCGTCCTCGCGCAGCCCGGAGGCCCGGATGTCGCCTCCCGCGTCGATCAGGAACCGTTCGATGCCGTGCGCCTCGAGCACCGCGGCCATCGCGTCGACGATGTAGCCCTTCGCGATGCCGTCCAGCGTAATTCCCATGCCGTCCCGCTCGAACGAGATGTGCCGGGGCGAAACGCGAAGCGCATCGGCTCCGATTCTGTCGAGCGCATCTCGCCACTCGCCGGAATCCGGGACTCCGCCACCCGCGACCGCCTCTGAGCGATGCAGGAGGTCCACGAGCGGCTGCACGGTTACGTCGAACGCTCCGGCACTCGCTTCGTGGACCGCGGCCGAGCGGTCGAGCAGGAGGGTCAGCTCCGGCGGCGGACCAGCCAGGCGTCCTTCCCGGTTCAGAACGCTGAGGGCGGAGGTCGGGTCGAAGCGGTTCAGGAGGCCGATGAGGCGCTCCATCTCCTCGTAGGCGCGGCCGGCCGCATCCTCGAGGAGATGACGTGAATGGTGAATCGCTGCGATCGACACCCGGGTGCTCATGGCCCGCCGGTCCACCACGAGCTTGTGGTCTCCGGATGGCAGAATCGTGTCCTCGATGCACTCCGGCACAGGCCGGGCGGGCTCGAAGCCCAACTCGAGAAGTGACGCCATCGTCCCGGGGTCGCGTTCCCTGCGCTGGGGTCTCAAAGGCTCAGGCGCGTACCACCGGTTGCAGCCGAAGTGTCCGGTGAG
>PVMK01118245.1_pt1 | contig 13235 bp, 13 predicted proteins | sample 1853481 | NCBI WGS metagenome assembly PVMK01 (sample SAMN08533507, study PRJNA380276) | Marine sediment metagenome, whole genome shotgun sequencing project.
ATAGAATCTACCACCTTCCCAGGCGATATTGATAAATATAAAGCAACGTTTCCTCAGTTAACAGTGCATAAAGATGTCTTTTTTGTCCACGATGGAAGGTTTATCACTTCTGCCGGTGGAGCTCGCTCATTTGAGGCTGCGCTCTACTTAACCGAGGTGCTTTACGGCAAAGAAATAGCTCAAAGTATTGCCGGAGGACTGGTAATCGACTGGAATCTCGAAACTGTACCGCACATAATCGTAGAATAATTACTTTCTTATGTGACCAAAGGTGTTTAATAAAACATCAAATCAGTATATTTTTGTAATCCCAAACCTGAAGTAGAAATAATGAGTCAGTTAGAAGAATATTTTGCTAAGTACCGCAGCAATATAATTGGTGTAGACCAAACCTTTGAGAGCCCATATGGTGAACAGAAAATCGTATATGCAGATTGGACAGCCAGTGGAAGACTATATGAACCAATAGAAAGGAAATTACAAAAAGATTTCTATCCGCTTGTGGGCAACACGCACACTGAAACCAATATTACCGGCTCATCTATGACGCTGGCATATCATAATGCGCTGCATATTATCAAACATCATGTAAATGCCGGTCCTAATGATTTAATTATCTCCACAGGTTCAGGAATGACTGGTGTAGTAAACAAATTTCAAAGAATTCTTGGTTTGAAGGTCTATGAAAAACATAGAAAGTTTATTGACCTGCCAATTGAGGATAGACCTATGGTGTTTATCACGCATATGGAGCACCACTCTAATCAGACTACCTGGCTGGAAACTATTGCCGATGTTGAGATTATTAATGCTGATGAAAATGGCCAGGTCGACCTCGGACACTTTAAAGAACTTCTGGAGCAATACAAATATCGGAAGGTGAAATATGCTGCTGTAACTTCTTGCTCAAATGTTACAGGTTTAATTACTCCCTACTTCGAAATGGCAGAAATTATTCACGCTGCTGGAGGACATATATTTGTAGATTTCGCTTGTTCTGCGCCATATGTTGATATTAACATGCATCCGGAAAAAGAAGAGCAACATCTGGATGCCATCTACTTCTCACCCCATAAATTTCTTGGCGGGCCCGGTACAACCGGTATATTAATTTTCTGTAAGTCATTATATAACAACACGATACCCGATAACCCGGGAGGTGGTACAGTAGATTGGACCAACCCTTGGGGTAAACATAAATACCTCGATGATATTGAAATGCGTGAGGATGGTGGCACGCCATCATTTCTACAAACCATTAAATCTGCGCTCTGTGTAAAACTTAAGGAAGAGATAGGCTCAGATAATATGATTGCCCGTGAAAAAGAACAGATGAATGTGCTTTGGCAGGGAATGAAAGAAATTCCTAATTTGCGCTTACTTGCCAGCAACCAGCCAGACCGCTTGGGTGTTATTTCATTTTACATTGATGACCTGCACTATAATCTTGGAGTGAGATTACTGAATGATCGTTTTGGCATTCAGGTTAGAGGTGGGTGTAGTTGCGCCGGCACATACGGCCATTATCTTCTCCATGTAGACCATGAAACGTCAGACCAAATTACTGAAGCTATCTCGCAGGGTGACTTATCGGCAAAACCAGGATGGATTCGCTTATCGATACATCCAACAATGAGCAATGATGAAATAAATTATTTGCTTGCTTCAGTTAAAGAAATGGCCGAAAAGTTTCCTCAGTGGGCCGAAGATTACGAGTACAGTTCAAAAACTAATGAGTATGCTTTCAAGAAAGCGGAGGTGGCAAAGGAATTACAAGAAAGAATTAATGCGCTCTTTGAGACTCCCTTGGTTTAGTAAAATTTATAATTAAGATCTGGCCATAATAAAACCAAGCCAGGCTAGCGCCACACCCAGTACCAAACTAAGACTTACATACCAAAAGAGCTGATAGTAATTGCCATCTTTTATCATCTGCAAATTATCAAAAGCAAAGGTTGAAAATGTTGTAAAACTACCACAAAACCCTATTGCCAGAAATAATCTCCACTCCTGGGTCATCCATTGATAGCGTTCGGCAAAGCCGAAAATTACTCCGATTATCAAGCTGCCAATAATATTAATCGCAAATGTTCCTAACGGGAATATGGTAATAAATCTGTTTAACACAGCATTTTGAATCAGATAACGGGAAATACTACCGGCAAACCCTCCCAGGCCAACAATTAAAACTTCCTTCATGCTTGACGATTAACGATAATCATACACAATCATAATTATTTATTCCGCTTCTGGGGTAATTTATTCTTTAAATAATTAACTACTTCCCGATAATGAGAATTTTCCTGAATGCTCATTTTTATAGTTCTGGTAGGAAAAACTATCTCAAGTTGCTTAAAAATGCCTGTTTTTGTTTGAATTATTGTTTCTTCCCAGTGCTCCATTTCATCAAGTGGCGCCCTGATGGTACGGAACCGTAATGGGTACCAAACCTGGATTTTATTATTGCCAACGGAGATAATCTTATAGTTGAACATTTGCCGCAACATTAAAATATGCGCTATAAGTAAAAAAACAATGGCCATTAAATAGTTAAAAAACCATGTACTGCCTTGGGCAATTAGGGTGAAATTATAGCCTCCAAGGCCAAAGCAGATTACAACAAAAAATCCTATAGCAAATAAGGCGCGGGATTTGGGTTTGAAACTATCATTTAATTGTTGGTAATTTATGTTGCACAAATATCTGTTAGTAATAGGGAAAAACTCACTGAATTCCGCACTAAATTCATCATAATAAAGCTCCAATTCTTCAACTCCATGCTCCATTTGAGAATCAAATTTAGCCCGGCTGGCCATGCCTCTGAGCACCCTGCCTATACCTTCAAGATGAGCGTAATTCAGTAGCCAATTTTGCGGAACCATGTACTGGAGCATATACTTTATTCTTTCGGGTAATACTGCTTTATGATTTTCAAGGTTCTTGTAAAGCCAGGCGGTGTACTCAGCAAGGGCTATGTTAGAATAATCATGCCAATTTTTTGCCAGGAAATGATCATAATAGATATCTATCAGAACGCCGGAATAATGTCCGTATCGGTGATGAAGTTTTGCTCTACTTGCCTTATGCAATGGATGATTATCTGTAAACTCATCGATGAATCGATGCAGAATAATACCGCGCCTGATATCAGCTGAGAAATCATTCATCGTCTTGCCTTCACAGCATCAGCTATAAAATTACCACAAGGATTCCCTCATCTTCCCCGACAAATATGCGTGTGCCAAATAGTTCACCTAACAAAAATAGATTGAAAATGTTTAAATACTGCTAGAATAATCTTCATTCAAAAATCAATTTTGATGAAGACTTGATGCACCCTAAATCTGGTAATTCCAGTTAAATTTATCTTCTACTTTACCAGTCTTAATATTATTCAGGGCCTCCAGCACTTTCGTAGAAAAATTCCTCTTACCCATATCCAGATGGTAGTCATTATCCTGATGGCCAATTACCTCAATATTAGCAATAGTGGCGGCTGTGCCAACTCCAAATGCTTCCTGCAATTCATCATTCTCTATGGCACTAATTAATTCATCAACAGCAAAAGGCCTCACTTCTACTTTCATTCCCCAGTCACGGGCCAAGTCAAGTACACTAGCTCTGGTAATTCCATTTAAGATGGTGTCTCCTACCGGAGCCGTGATAAGTGTATCATTGATCACGAACATAATATTCATGGTGCCTGACTCTTCAATAAACTTATGGTTCTGTCCATCAGTCCAGATAAGCTGATCATAACCGTCTTTCTGTGCCAGATAGGCTGGATATAACGATGCTGCGTAATTACCTGCTGTTTTGGCAAAACCAGTACCGCCCTTCACAGCTCGCGTATAATGTTCTTCAATTCTAACCTTAACAGGTTTCGAATAATAAGCACCAACAGGACAGGTAATTATCATAAACCTATATGTATCCGAAGTACGAATGCCAATATATTCATCTGTGGCAAACATAAAAGGGCGAATATAGAGAGATGTACCTTCAATATCCGGCACCCAATTTTGATCAAGCTTAACTAATTCATGCATGCCATCCATAAAAATCTCTCGCGGGATCTCCGGCATCATAAGACGTTTTGCTGAGATATTCATCCGTTCAAAATTCATTTCCGGTCTGAAAATCAAAACCTCTTTATTTTCATTTTTATATGCTTTGAGACCTTCAAAAATGGATTGCCCGTAGTGAATAGCCGGATTCGCAGGACTAAGACTTATATTTTGATAGGGTACAATTTTAAAATCCTTCCAGCCATTACCATCATAATCTGCTATAAACATATGATCTGAATACTGCCGAGCAAATTCGATATGATGGAAATCCATCTCTCCCACCCGCGATTCTTCAACTTTATTTATCTTAATATCTAATGTATGTACCATTTTTTCCATGCCTTATTGGGATGCAAATTTACTAAATAACGATGTTGAAAACTAATTTTCGGGCTTCCAAGGAAGTTCCTTAGCGCCAACAGATTGAGCTATATGCCGGCTAAGGACAAACAAATAATCAGAGAGCCGATTAAGGTAAATAATGATATTTGGATTTACTTCACTTTCCTGATTCAAGGCTATAACCAGGCGCTCTGCCCGTCGACAGACTACCCTGCCCAGGTGACAAAATGAAACATGCTGATGTCCACCAGGCAAAATAAATGATGTAAGGGCAGGTAGTGCTTGCTCCATTGTATCTATTGCCTCTTCTATCGCTTCTACTTTGCTTGGATGGATTATTGGCAGTTTAATATCTTTCTTTTCAGGATCGGCAGCGAGATGCGAGCCAAAGGTGAAAAGCTGATTTTGAATTTGTTCTAAAATTGGACTATTGATTTCATCCTCAATGGTATCCCTTATCAAACCAATATGAACATTTAATTCATCAATGGTACCATAGGTTTCTATCCTTAAAGAGGCTTTGGAAACCCTTTTTCCACCCCATAGGGATGTAGATCCTTTATCTCCTCCTTTGGTATAAATTTTCATTAATCAATAAACACTAACCTAAGAAAAAGGTGTTGCAGTAATAGCAGCTCGAATATCCTTATTAACTTCATCGCTTTCTATTAATCCATCACGCAACTTAATAATACGATGCGCATAGTGAGAAATATCATCCTCATGGGTGACCATAATTATGGTATTGCCGCCATCATGTAACTTCTGGAACAAGTCCATTATATCATATGAAGTCTTAGAATCTAAGTTACCTGTAGGTTCATCAGCCAGTATTATGCTTGGGTGGTTTACCAACGCCCTTGCTATGGCCACACGTTGCCGTTGTCCACCAGACAGCTCATTTGATTTATGCTTTGCTCTATCAGCGAGACCAACATCGTCAAGAGCTTGCATGGCTTTTTCTTCACGATCATATTTCCCGTAACCTGCATAAATCAGGGGCAAGGCAACATTATCCAGAGATGAGGCTCTTGGCAATAGATTAAATGTTTGAAACACAAAGCCAATTTCCTTATTGCGAATCTCAGCCAGCTCATTTTCCGTAAGATGACTCACGTCTTGATTATTAAGCACATATCTACCGCTGGTAGGTGTATCCAAACACCCGATGATATTCATCAAGGTAGACTTTCCTGAACCAGATGGGCCCATAAACGCAACGTACTCCCCTTTATCGATAGAAATAGTGATACTTTCAAGTGCATGAACCACTTCCGTTCCCATTTTATACATCCTGGCAATTTCGGTAGTTTCAATCATTTTTGTCATTGGCCGGGTATTTAATCTGTTACTTTGAGTTTAGACACAATTATAGGACTATTCTTGCCCACATTTTGTTACAAATCAAAGAATAAATTCTCTATTATAACAATACATTTTTTTTAACGGTTGATTAATCAAGAAGTTCTGATTCTTCTATATTACTTAGTTCTTTTACTTTTTTATCATATTCGTTTTTAAGCACCAGATAGGATTGTCCTGAAAACCTTTGGCCATAATCAAAAAGGGCATTTTCAGCAAACTGATCAAGCCCAACATCCAGCGCTTTGAGAATATATGCCTTCATAAGACGTGGTGACTCAGGGTTCTTCTGAACTGCATTCGCCAGAAAAGAATAACTTCTGAAAGGATCTTCATCAGTTTCAAAATAATCAACCCCAATTAGAATGGCATCGGCAAAAAATGGGTTGTCCTGGCCCATTTGAATATAAGAAGTACTATCCAGGGTCATGCCGGCAAGATGGTTTAAGGTGTTTTCTAGTAAATATTCATCCTCACCAAAGCTGAATAATGAATCAAATTCACTTAGTTGCTGTTGAACATTTTCACTATCTTGATGAATTATAGCATGTAATATTAGGTACTGCCTGAATTGCTCTTCAGATAGTTCTAAACCCTCAATATTTTTCAGCATTAACGAGGCTCCATGCTGATTATCGTATAAATGGTAGAACTCAGCTAATTCCATGGCTAATTCTATTCTCAAACCTGGATTTCCTATTTCTACAAGCAACTCATTTTCTGCGGTCTCATCCATATAAAACCTATTGTATCTGCCATAGACGTACCTTTTTTGATCAGTATCCAAAACAGGCTCTTCAGCATAGATTGTGGAGAGTATTTCCCCGGCTGTGGTTGATAAAAATTCATCATCAATATTCGCTGCCTCCTCCCAGAAAATGAGAGCCTTTTCGGCGTTGCCATTTTCAAGATATGAAATTGCCAGTTCTAAGGTTAGCTGTCCATTATTAATTTCAAGAAAGACATTCGCGGCCTGTTCAAATGACCCCACTGATAAATAAATTTTACCCAGAGTCAATTTTGCCCGATCTCCCCACTTAGTTGAATTAGAGAGTAAACTAGATAATCCTTCTATCGCACCTGCATTATTACCCAGCCTGTGAGCCGCTAGAGACCAACTATAAAGAAGCTGCTCTCTATATTCTTGATCGGTAGTACTATCTACCAGCACTCTAGCAGATATCAATAAACTATCTGTAACCTTAGGAGAATTTGTTAGCAAGAAATTATTTAGCAAAACCATATCAAACATATGATTTGCATTGTCCATGACAGGCATCTGCTCAATATAGCCAAAGGCCGAGGCATTTGCTCTCCCGGCTCTATCGAGGTTACTGAAAATTGCTGCCGAGTCTTGCTCTAGTGAAACATTATACCTGGCACTATGCGCCAGTCGATTATTTTTTACCTGCTTGTCTTGTGTACCTGCGAGCTGAAAGTAGTAGGAAGCTGAATCGATTATTTTTACTTTCTCAAATTGCAGAGCCAGGTTGTTATAGAGATGAATATTGTCAGTCAGAAGTTCATTGCCGGCCTGTAAAGTAAAGAGGGCATTATAGTACTCCTGCTGTAAGTTTTGCAAGTTCGCCTTATTTAACACCGTTTGGCTGGTAGGCTGTTGATCCATTGCCTTGCCAAAGAGATCGATTGCTTTTGTTGGCTCCTGGGCACCAAGTATCATACCCAGCGAGTAATTCGACTTATGATTATGATAGGCAAAGCCATCACCAATTTCATAATATGCAGCGGCCACATCAGTATAACCATTTGCCAGCGCCATGTCGCCCTTAGCATTATTATATCCACCAAGACTATACCACACCGGGTAATCGAATCCTCTGATAGCAAATAACCCTACCACAATCATGATAGCCATTAAACGGTAGGTTAAATAAGGCAAGTTAGTAGGATTGTATAATATTTTTCTTATTTCATAGCCCTTTTCAATTAACGGAATGAAGTTGTACAGTATATATAATAAAAAAGAAATACCAATTGCCAAATGGGCATAAATAATAATATCGCCTAAAACCTTTATAAGAGGATCATTTAGTGCCATCATGAAAAATACAATGGTTCCCATGCTTACAATGGCAATTACTAAGTAAAGAATAGGCCACAAAGCTTCCTGTTTTGAGGCGCCGGCATATAGTGTAGCGCGGGTACGACTACCCCAAACAGCTAAAATTGCTGAGATAACCAATAAAACAAATGGATCTATTGAAATTAGCTGCCAATCAATATAATGAGCAGTATATAAATACGACAGTAATATGTTGGCCAGATAGATTAAGGTAATAATTAGGAAGTGTCTTAGTTTGGTAGAGTTTGTGATACCATCTGTCCCAGTAATGAAATTAACAAAAAGTGCCACTATCTCATGCGCTATAGTAATAATAAAGAGGATGATAAGTATATAGGGAGCGAGTATACCATAGTTTAACAAGGTTGTAAATGGATACTCAGTCTCACTAAAATAGTAAATCATACCACCAACAACTGCCAATGCTATTGCCAAAACCAATAACCTATTTAAAAAGCCCGTACTTGACTTAAATGCGTGTAAATAATAGCTTGGCGTAAGCAGTATTATGAATATCAGGATTAAGACTTTAGTATTAGACCAGCCAAATAATTGCACGGCACCAACATCTAGCAGAACAAGGAATATTAGCATGAAAGCCATAGCAACCAGGTACCATATCCTTTTAAACATAGTTACCAGGCTAAGGAAAAGAAGTACCCCTGTAGCTATTACTACCATTAACACTTTAGTTATTAGAGTAGTATTTGGCATATCTCCACCAGCAAACAGTTCCGTAAGGACTTTTTTGTCTGCCGTTATCGAAAAACTAAATGGCCCTTTAGAAAAAATACTATAATCTACCGTAAAAGATGATTCTTGGGTGAGTACATGCCAATCCAATATACTTTCTGCGCCAATTAATTGTAAAGCCAGGATCGCTATAATGAGAGCAAAAAATACCACCAGAAGAGGCCAAAATATAATCTGGTATGGCCGTTCCCAGGTTTGCCAATAAAAAAGTTTACTCATTATTCTTGTTAATTACTTTTGGCACAACAAAATAATTACCTGATTTGAGTTTAGCATTCTGCAACGCCTTTTCTACAGGAATATTTTGCTCATCCACATCCTTTCGCACCCTATTCTTCTCGCTGGTCATGTGGGTAATTGCCTCTACTTTAGAAGTATCGATTTCACTTAGTTTATCCACCCACGCTAAAATTGCTGTCATATCATTCTTAAGCTTCTCCCTTTCACTATCCTCGATCTTTATGTTCGCCAACTGGGCAATTTTGTTCAGGGTATCGTCGTCTATTATCATAATTAAACTCCTCTATACTTTAGCTTATATATTCTCTATTGCGAGAAAGCAATTCAGTTTGAATAATTTTTTGTGTCATATCCCTTAAATCAGGAATATCTGTATCCGTTAAGTTTGTTGTTTCAATAGCCTTATGAACCACAATATTAAGATAATTACTCTTAAGCAAGTATTTACCATCATCCGGCAATAGTCGCCAGTTAAAAGGAAATGTTACCGGCACGATCGGGACACCTGTGCTTATGGCAGCACGAAAGGCCCCATCTTTATATTTTTCCTGGTAAGGTGGATCTGTTGAACGTATGCCTCCTTCGGGAAAAATAAATAACGACTTGCCCTTCTCAATCGCCTCAATGCTCTTGGCAATTACACCCGCTCTATCCCGTAAACTTGCCCTATTAACAGTTATGTGCAGGGACGTAAAGAAGTAACCAAATAGCGGAGCTTTTTCAATAGATTGCTTACCCACAAAACAAGCATCATTGGCTACGAGTGGAAAAGTAGGTATGTCAATAAATGAAAAATGGTTGGCAACATAGATACATGGCTTTGTTAACTTTTCTTCATTACGATCTTCCGTTTTAACTCTTATGCCTATTAGTGGAAAAAAGATAACTCCCCAATGGTGAGTTAACTTATAAGCATATTTATGCCACCTCTCTTTCTGGGCAAACAGAAACAGAAAAGGAAATGCTACCAGAAAGCTAATTACAAAGAGTACGACAGCATAAATTGTGTGCAGCCATCTAAAAAGTATCATACACCGGTCATTATTATGCCAAAAATAAGCTACTCGGTTTAAAGAAAAAATTGGTGAGAAGTACATTCATAGATAATAATGCGGAATAGGTAAATTGGTACAGGTTAATAGTAATAATATTGGCTTCTCACGTCTGATGATAATTAGCCCTGAAGATTCGCCACTAGAAAACAACTACGGTTTTGCCAGGTAATCCTGTATTTTTCATCTGTTTAATAGCATTGCCGATTTGTTCAAAAGGATAACGTCGGCAAATCAATGGCGATATATTATGTTGCTCAACAAAATTTACCATGGCGGCAAATTCTTCATCGTTGCCCATAGTTGATCCCTGAATTGTCCCCTGTTTCCAGAATAGACGATAAAGATCAAGGCTGGTAGGTAAGCCATTACTGGCACCGTAAAAAACGATTTTACCACCTGGATTTAATATTTTAATAAGATTATTAAATTGATCGCCGCCAGCGCTATCAATAATAAGGTCGTATCCACCGTCGCGCATAGAAGCCTCTTGAATCCAATTTTCATCATGATAATTAAAGCCATGAACAGCCCCTAATTCCTGAGCTTTAACCAGATTGCTTTCATGCCCTGAAGTAATAGATACTATAGCCCTAAGTGCTTTAGCGAAGAGAAAACCAAAATGTGCTACTCCACCGCCAAATCCAGAAATCAACACCTTCATCTTACTATTGATTCTGCCATGATGTACACAAGCCCGGTAGGCCGTAAGTGCCGCCAGTGGTAAGCCTGCTGCTTCATCAAAGGTCAAATGACTTGGTATGTTACTAAGTCTGTCTTCATTTACAACAACATATTCTGCAAAAGTACCATTAGCCGGCATCCCCAATATCCTGTAGTCTTTGCCTTGAACAAGCGGATTATCTCCCCAATTAATATTAGGATTAATTATTACTGCCCTCTCCTGCCAGGTTTTACTTACACCCTCACCTATTTTATCAACTACCCCGGCACCATCTGAGCCAAGTATAACATTTGACTGAATATCAGGATATTTACCTACACTAATCCAGTAGTCTCTTTTATTTATTGAAGCAGCTTTTAATTTAACCCTTACTTCCCCTTCACCTACTTCAGGTTCGGCTACTTCTTCGATAGAAATTTTATGATTTTCCCTAACAACCAGAGCTTTCATATGGCGCCATATTAATGACTATAATATTACAAAAAATAGGGCACTCCGTAATAGGATTTACCTTGAATTAGACTAAAAAAAATAATCCAGGCATTATTTGTTCAACATACTTTTTTCCATCACCCTGGCCTTCTTAAAAAGCACATTATTCTCTATATGGATGTGCATCCGTAAATTTCTATCGAGCGCATGCAGTTCCTTATAAAAATATTTCAAGTCAGCATCGTCTTTATTACAAGAATAATCATTGGTGATATCACGTAACCGATCAAGTTTAGTAGTTGAGCTTTTATGATCATCTAACATTATTGCCACGCTTTTTTTAATCTTACCAAATGAGGGTGGTTTTGCTACTTTACCTTGTAATACCATGTGCTCCATATATTCCAGGTATGGAAAAAGCACCTTTTCCTCTTGCACCATATGTGGTGCTAAATGATTGAAAATCCCCAGCAGGTGTTCATGGATCTTGTCGACAGATTCAGATTTGTGCTGCGTATGAATCTTGCGAGATAAGGCGGTTAATTCGCTAATCTTATCTCTGAGGTATTCATGATATTCATTTCTGATTACCTCACTAATTTCGGTTAGTGAAAGATCGTTAAAATTAATATTACTGGCCGGTTCATTTTCAATGGCTATTTCAAGTTCATCTAATAACTTGGTCAGGTCAACACCTGCACTGGCCAGAGATTCACTTAATTCAAGCTTGCCAGACCAGAAGTCAAGGTTGTACTTCTCAAAAATGTCGGCTGTTGAATTGTGCTCACTGACAATATCAGCCAGGGATTTGTTGTTTAATTGAGTCATAATTGTGCAAAATGTGCTGTAAAGTGTCTTAAAAATTCAGGTTCGTAGGTTATTTTAAATCCTTTGCTTAAAGATTTAGTCTCCAGAAGCTCCGCAAAAGTTTCTACTACATAATCTATATGGCTTTGGGTGTATACTCTCCTGGGAATTGCCAGGCGTACCAAATCCATAGGGGCAGGTATTAATTTTCCATTATCATCATATTTACCAAACATTACCGAGCCAATCTCAACAGACCTGATGCCTCCTTTAAGGTATAAATCAGCAACCAGGGCCTGACCGGGATATTGGTCAACAGGAATATGATCATAAAATGTGCGGGCATCAATGTACACCGCATGGCCACCTACAGGTCTAACTATAGGCACGCCTAATTCTATTAGCTTTTTACCAAGATAACCGGTACTTACGATGCGGTAGTTAAGATAATCAGGATCGAAAACTTCTTCTAAACCAATGGCTATGGCTTCCATATCTCTACCGGAAAGACCCCATAGGTTACGAATCCTTCGGTTATGATTAGCATATTAGTACAGGCATCGGAAATAGCCTTGTCTTTTAAAGCAAGAAAGCCACCCATATTTACCAAGGCATCCTTCTTGGCGCTCATAACACAGCCATCAGCCAGCCCACACATATCACGGGCAATATCTTTATAAGCTATATCCTGGTAGCCCTCTTCTCGTTGAGCAATGAAAAATGAGTTCTCCGCTATCCTACAAGCATCCAGTATAAACAAGACTCCGTATTTATCGCAAATTTGCCTTACCTCCCTGGCATTTTGCATGCTTACGGGTTGTCCTCCTCCGCTATTATTTGTTACAGTTAGAATTACTGCCCCAACATTTTCAGCACCAACTTTCAGAATATTTTCTTCAAGTAAATCAAGATCTAGATTACCCTTGAAAGGGTGCTCCATTTCCGGATGTTGGCCAATTTCTGTCAGGCAGTCAATAGCCTCAGCGCCCGTTACTTCAATATTGGCCCTGGTGGTATCAAAATGAGTGTTACTCAAAAAGGTCTTCCCTTCACCTCCTAAATATGAATAAAGAATCCTTTCTGCAGCCCTGCCCTGATGTGTAGGCAAAATATTTTGAAAGCCCGTGAGGTCAACAATTGCCTCGCGCATTCTAATCCAGCTTTTAGCCCCGGCATACGATTCATCACCCACCATGATGCCTCCCCACTGCTGGGCACTCATCGCAGATGTACCACTATCAGTGAGCAAATCAATTATAACCTTCTCAGAATCAAGCAGAAAAGTATTATAGTGGGCGTCTTTTAGGTAACCTTTCCGTTGTTCCTCGGTTGAAAGAGTAATGGGCTCAACCACTTTAATGCGGAAGGGTTCTATTATTGTTTTGGGCATTTTCTGCAAGGTTTCTTAA
>PVMK01121388.1_pt1 | contig 13235 bp, 10 predicted proteins | sample 1853481 | NCBI WGS metagenome assembly PVMK01 (sample SAMN08533507, study PRJNA380276) | Marine sediment metagenome, whole genome shotgun sequencing project.
GAATCACGAACATATCGATCTGCATTGCCTCGAGATTGCGGATGGTGTCGAGTAGCGACTCGCCCTTGGCGGTTGCCGAGGTATCGAGGTTGAGGCTTAGAATATCGGCTGAAAGTCTCTGCTCAGCGAGTTCAAAGGTTGAACGGGTTCGAGTGCTGGCTTCGAAAAATAAATTTGCGACTGTCTTGCCGCGTAAAATGGGCACTTTCTTGACCAGGCGATCCGTCACCGAGGTGAAGGATGCGGCAGTATCGAGTATCTCGATCAGAATTTGCTGATTTAAGCCTTCTATACTAAGAAAATGCTGGAGTTTGCCGTTCTCATCGAGCTGTATGTTAGTGGTCATTGGATTTGACCGTCAATTGCAGCGGTTCGGGACCATCCAGCTTTATATGACTGTTTGCTTCGAGGCGCATGGTTTCAGCCACTATATCGGCCTGAATCGGGATTTCACGTTCACCGCGGTCGATTAATATGGCAAGAATAATTCGTTGCGGGCGGCCATAGTCAAATATTTCGTTCATTGCCGCTCGAATAGTCCTGCCGGAATACAATACATCGTCGATCAGAATGATTGTTTTACCATCGATATTGGTCGGTAAACTGGATGGTTTGACGGTTGGATGTAAGCCGATCTTGGTGAAATCATCTCGATAAAAGGTGATGTTCAGGCGACCCAGGTCGGTGTCGGGCCTTATCGTTTGATGAACTGCCTGCGCGATCCAGTAACCGCCGGTTTCGATACCGACAATGATGGGTTGGTCAGCGGACGCAAGGCCCGGAGGGAAATAGGGTTTCAGTGCTTTCGTCAGCTTTTCAATCAAACTTTCGACTGAGGGTATAGCCACAAATATTCCACGCATTGAACTCGGGACGCTTTATAGCACAAATTTTGTCGACATACAGCAATTGGCCGTTTTTTTCTGGATTAGCAAAATAATGAGAATGATTCCCTGGTGCTTATAAACTGCCGGGAGTGTCCTGCCGCAGTTTGTACTCGCGTAACCAGGTTTCGGTGATTAATACTGCCGAGAGGCTATCGATTTCGGGCTTGCTTTTGCGTTTGCCACTTTCGATCGCGATTACGTAAGCCTCGCGCGTGGTCAGTCTTTCATCGATTAACTCGGTATCTATTTGAAATCTGCCCTGAAGCTGCCGACTAAACCGACTGGCCTTGTCGGTCATGACCTTAGTCTCGGGGAACTCTGATGTGGGCAGGCCAACGATAAGTTTCTGTGGCTTCCATTGCACGATCAAGTCTGAAATAGCCTGCCAGTTCGGTTTGTCTCTGAAGGATTTGATCGCGGCCAGGGGGCTGGCCTGGGAGGTTAGTGTTTGGCCAATGGCTGTACCTATCCAGTGTGTGCCAAAATCGAATCCGATCACGGTTTCAATTTTAAATGTCATTTCGTATCGGCTTATGCCGAATAGGATCAGGCATTACCAGTGACGGGTGAAAGCATACTGATATCAAATCCCAGTGTGTCGAACGCCATTTGCCATTTATCGTCGGAGTTTTTATGGAACAGTAGCTCGGTACCGGATGAAGAAGTGAGCCAGGAGTTTTGCTGCAATTCGGATTCCAGTTGTCCGGAGGCCCAACCGGAAAAACCGAGTATCACCAGGTAATCTTCCGGCCCCTTGTTTGCTGCTATTGCCTCCAGCACATCCATCGAACTGGTGAGATGAATGCCGGGTGACACTTCAACAGTTTTTTGCCAGTTATGCGCGGTGGTATGCAATACAAAGCCCTGTTCAAGCTGTACCGGGCCGCCGATGAAGACCGGCTTTTGATTGATCGACTCATCATTGCACTCGATATTTAGCTGGTTAAAAATTTCACCAAGGGATTGCGTGGTCTGATGATTGACCACCAGTCCCATACTGCCATTTTCATTATGCTCGCATATGTAAACAAGGCTCGATGCGAACAGGGGATCCTTGATTGCAGGCGTTGCTATCAGGCATTTATCAACCAGATTGGATTGTTCCGCTTTCATCGTGTGTTCTCCTTACAGGGATATGACCCAGGTACAGCTAATCTTATCAATATATTGTGGCAATTTTAAATTCATCAACTAATCAGAAATTTCCTAATCTAAACTTCGCCCTTTGTACTCAGGCGGTTGCTGTTAAACTCCCAGGTTCTGATGATGACGATTTGATCAGCACGCTCTTTCAATTCATCAGAAAATGGCGCAAAAGGCTCGGCCAGTTGCAAAATACGCCTGGCTGCTTCATCGAGAATACTGCTGCCCGATGAACGCGTGATTTTGACATCCAGTATTTCTCCCTCCGCATTGATTCGTACACTTAAACGCAGGCGGCCGTCTATATGTTTGATCATCGCTTCCTGTGGATAGTTCAAATTACCGGTATGTTCGATTCTATTGACCCAGTTAGCCAGATAGCTGGCCTCTACCGCTTTCCTGGTGCTTGCAGTCAAGGTGATTAATCTCGGTCGTTTGGCATAATTTATCGTCATCTGCCTGATTTCTGCCTGTAAACGCGCTATCTGGGTTTGGCGTTGTTCTTCTTTACTCGGCTGTTCTGTACTGGTTTCCTTTTCTCGAATCTGGGGATGTTTGTCAATCTGGTATTGAAATTCATCCTGGGTGATAAAATAAAGCCGATCAATTTCGAGCTGGTTGCGGTTCATTTCAATTCGCGCCAGCTCGGAAAGCCCTTGCTGGTCGAGCGGGGTGTTGGCGGATACAGGAGCGCTTGGCCGGGCTTTTTCCTCGGCATTACCGCCACCAGCCTGGTCTACCTGGGCGAGGAAATCGGGATTTTCCACTTCATCAAAACTTTGCGAATTAGCATGTATTACTTCGAGCGAGGGCAGAATATCTGATTTTGGTTTTTTGGAATAAGTAAAACCAACGCCAAGCACCAGGATCGCATGGATAATAAGTGCCAGAAACAGGGTGAAGCCGAGTCGATCGCTGGCGCCGATTCCGGGGTTACGCGTTGGTGAGCGATATGGGGGCTGGGTCATATTCTGCCAATAATTATGGGTGCTTCACCAGTCATTATACTGCGTAAAAATTTATTTTTTGTGCTTCAGTCAATAATACGAACCGGCAAATCTACAATTATCTCCAATTTATCGGCAAGCGAGCGCGAAATGATAATCTCCTGGTCTTCGCTGACGACTAGATAGTCGTCAACGCCCAGTGACTGTGCTAGCGATTGCGGATTTTCGAGACCGCCGATCATTAGCGTGGTCGCGGCGACGTCGGCGAGCACCGGATCGATAGTTAGAACCGTGGCCGAGCTGATTTGTGCCGATGGGCCTCCGGTTCGCGGGTCTATTATGTGGTGGACCCTGTTATTGTCTTTGCGATAAAAGCGCTGGTAGTTACCCGAGGTAAAGAGGCTATGCCGGCCAAGCAGTTCAATGCTCGCGATAGCACCGGGTTTGAATGGATCTTGTATTGCTATGCGCCATGCCTTGCCAAACTTGTTTCCGGAAGTGACCAGATCGCCGCCCGCATTTATAAGATAATGTTCGTATCCCTGTTGTTGTAAATAGGCGGCAATCAGGCCAATCGCATAGCCTTTGGCAATGCCGCCAAAATCCAGCTGTAAATGTTTATTGCTGCTGGTAGCCCTCTGGCCTTCTATTTGCAGGTCCAGCATGCTCGGCATGTCCTGCTGAATGGCAGAAATTAGCTCCAGATCCGGTTCCGACGAGCCGTGGAATCCATAGGCCGCGATCAGTTTGCCGAGGGCTGGATTAAAGAGTCGATTTGAGCGGAGATAGTAGCTGTGACTTAAATTAATCAGTTGGCTGAGCGATGGCGGAATGTCGGTTGCCTTTAAACTCACCAGTGATCGATTGAATCGGCTTAAGTCGCTGTCTTCCCAGGCATGCCAGTTCGCACGATAATCGGCTAATTGCCTCTCTATTTCGCCGAGTGTTTGTTCGGCCTTTGCCAGGTCATGATGTATCAGGCTAACGTCGATGATGGTGCCGAACTGCAAAATTCGCGCTTCGACCAGCTGCAACTGGCTGTCACAGCCGGCGAGCAGCAGAATTAAAGCCAGTAGTGGGCTAGCCCGCAATGAGTTGATCGATACAGCTGAAAAGGTCGGCGCTGATATTCAGATCGAACTCCTGGTCGAGTTCGCGGATGCAGGTGGGGCTGGTGACGTTGATCTCGGTGATATAGTCGCCAATCACATCGATGCCGACAAAAATGAGCCCTTTATCGCGCAGACTGGGTCCAATCTGGTCGCATAACCATAGGTCACGTTCGCTCAATGGTTGCCCTCGAGTAGTAGCTCCGGCGGCAATATTGCCCCGATTTTCGCCCTCTGCTGGCAGTCGTGCTAGCGCGTAAGGCACCGCGTTACCATTAATCAACAATATGCGCTTATCGCCATCACTGATTTCCGGGATATAGCGTTGCGCCATCGTAGACGCGGTTCCGAACTGGGTGACTGTTTCAAGTATGACATTCGTGTTGGTATCGCCAGCCCGAATTCGAAAGATAGATTTACCGCCCATGCCATCCAGTGGTTTGACAATGACGTCCTGGTGCAGAGCGATAAACTCGAGTAATTTACGAGGGTCCCGGCTGATTCTCGATTCGACGCAACACTGGGGAAAATAGCGGGTATAGAGTTTTTCGTTGCAATCTCGCAGGCTGCCGGCTTTATTAACGATCAGGGTGCCGTTTTCCTCGGCCTGTTCGAGAAAATAAGTAGCATAGATGTACTCGAGATCGAACGGCGGGTCCTTACGCATCAATATCACATCCATCTCATCGAGTCGGCAAACACCGGAATCAGTTTTGGTAAACCAGTCCTGGTTGTCGTCTTGCAATTGCAGACACTGGTAATGAGCGTAACTGATACTGTTATCCATATACAGATCGTCGATGCGCATATAATAAATTTGCCAGCCCCTGTGCTGTGCTTCCAGCAGCATTGCAAAACTCGAATCTTTCCAGGGTTTGATGGATTCGATCGGGTCCATGACGATACCCAGTTTAATATTAGTCCGCATATTTCAGATTGATGTGAATTGAGGGAATTGTTGCTCAACAGATGTGGAACAGTAGTAAGGAATTTGTACACCCCTGATCGGTAGCCAAAATGTTGTGACAGGGATTTTACTGAAATTCGAGAGCTTCGCACATCAAATTTACAAATATGGCGATAAATATCTCGCGGCAGTTGTTCTCGGTACCGGGCGATGCTTCGAAGGCTAAATTTCAATTCTGGGCGGTATCTCGGAGGGCTCGATAAAGAGTGATTCAGAGATTAGAAATTACATCAGCTAGTCATATTAAATTTATGGTTTTACATGGGAAACTAACTATAATCAGTAGGTGTTTAGCTAACCCGCGTATTGCACGAAGGCGGCACCTATATTGATGAATATTCCTATAATTCAATAATTTATCTGAGAATGTTGAAATGATTGTAAATGACAGTTTATACCTGGGCTTCGTTCTCTTCATGCGACAAGCGGGTTGACCTGGATCAGGCAAAACTCCTGGGGGAGAGACGTGAACGACAAGTCACAAAACGCAGCTGACACGCCTTGACCGGGCAGCTCTAAATGCCAAGGTGATGGTGATCGACGATAGTAAAACCATTCGTAGAAGTGCCGAGACTTTGCTTAGGAAGGCGGGCTGTGAGGTAGTCACCGCGATCGATGGCTTTGAGGCCCTGGCAAAGATTACGGTTCATAAACCGGACATCATATTCGTTGATATCATGATGCCGAGACTGGACGGCTACCAGACCTGCGCCTTAATCAAGAACAATCAAGCCTTCAAGGCAACTCCGGTCATCATGCTGTCGAGTAAAGACAGTATTTTCGATCGTGCGCGCGGGCGCATTGTCGGTTCAGACAAATATCTAACGAAACCGTTTTCAAAAGAAGATTTGATCAACGCTATAAATACACACGTGGGCAAAACATGAGCCTCCTGCCGGTATCGAGATTTACAAAGGTAGTGCCGGAATGACGCATGTCCTCATTATTGACGACTCGCCGACCGAGGTGCATGTTTTCAGGACGATTCTCGAAAAACATGAAATTCAGGTGTCTGTTGCAATCGATGGTGACCAGGGTATAGAAAAGGCGCTCGAAACAAAGCCCGACTGTATTCTCATGGATGTGGTAATGCCGGGAAAGAATGGTTTTCAGGCGACGCGTGATCTGAGTCGAAATCCGGAAACATCCTCCATTCCGGTGATCATTATTACTACCAAGGATCAGGAGACTGACAAGATATGGGCAATGCGCCAGGGCGCAAAAGATTACATCGTTAAACCCGTCAATGAAGCCGATCTAATCGAAAGAATAAATAAAGTGCTGGGCTAACCGCCATGTCGATTACCTCTCCCTTCAAACTATTGCAGGCGCTAGATGCGAATTGCCGCAAAAACGCCAGCGGATTACCGGTGAATAAATCGGTGGTGGACGAATGGACGGGTATTGGATTCAAGATTAATGGTATTCCGTTGCTGACTAAAATGGACGAGGTAACCGAAATTTTGCCACTGCCGGAAACCGTGCGAGTGCCGGGAGTGAAACATTGGGTCAGGGGCCTGGCAAATGTTCGAGGCAATTTAATGCCTGTTCTCGATATGAACTCCTTTCTGTTTGGTCAGGATACTAAATTACGCAAGGAAAGCCGTATTTTGATTATTAACCAGATGGGGCTGGTTGCCGGTTTGCTGGTTGATGAAGTATACGGTTTAAGGCGTTTCAAGCCTGAGGAGTGTCGGGACGAGATCGACCCTGGTGCCGGGCCGGTGCGAGATTATCTAAGTGGGACTTTTGTCGATCAAATACAGCGATGGAATGTGTTTAGTATCGATAAACTGGTGAATACAGAGCAGTTTATTAGAGTGGTATGAACCTCTGCATGGGACATAATGGGAGTCAGTGAGGGGCCGATGGTAATGTCGAAGAAATTAAAAGCATTGCTTCCCGGTGGTAGCGTCAACCCGCTTATTGTCCCGGGCAACACGGCTAAAGCCTCCAGGAAGAAAGTCATTTTGACGGGTGGCTTACTGTTGCTGTCAATCCTGGTTATGGCTGCGCTGTTGAGTCTCGAATCCGTGCTTTCAAGACAAACTAAAACCTATCATTCGATTGTTCTCGAGCTACAGGTTGTTTCACAACAAATTGCGAACAATGCGCTGGAAGCCGTGGCTGGAAACACGAAGGTATTCGCACGCCTGGCGGACAATAGAAATCGCTATATAAATTCCCTGCGCAGCCTGGAGGAGGGTAATAGCGCCCAAAATTTACCACCATTGTCGGTAGATTTTTATAACGAATTTTCTCAGCTTCAGAGTCTGTGGCGGGGGTATGACAGTAGTATTAATATCGTGGTAGGGGCAAAGGTTCCAATCCGAACCGTGAACGAATACGCTACTTTGATCAGTGAGTCTTTACCCCAATTAGTGAATCTATTCGATGGAATCATCGAAGACCTGGTAAAAAGCAAGGCCCCGGGCGGACAGGTAGAAATTGCGGTTCGACAGTTGATTCTGATTCAAGGGCTTGAGCACAGTATGCAGCAGCTACTGACTGGGGGTAAATCCGTAATAGCGGCGGCCGAACAGTTTTCCGCCGATGCAGAAAAAATTGAGAGGCAGCTTATCGCAATGTTGCAGGGAGACTCTGCGCAGTCCATAAACCGATTTGTAGACCAGGCCGCGGTAGCCAAACTGGTTCGATCTGCCGATTTATTCTCGGTGGTGAAAAATAATGTCATCGGCATACTCGATAATTCTCCCCGGTTATTCAAGGTTCACGAGGCGGTCCTCAATATTCAGTCTTTAAGCCCAGGCATGTTGGCTGCATCGGATGATCTTGTAATTGCAATTGCTGCGAAGGATTCCAGATTCCAGATTTTGTCATTTGTCGGGTATGGCTTTGGTGCCTTGTCACTGGTTTTCCTGGCGATGCTCACCGTTATGGTTACGCGGGAATCCCAGGGTCGACTGTCCGAATCGGAACAGCAAAATGAAAAAAATCAACGCGCTATTTTGCGACTGTTAGACGAGATGACCAATCTCGCCGATGGCGATCTTTCGACCCATACAACCGTGACCGAGGACATTACCGGCGCGATTGCCGATTCGGTTAACTATTCTATCGATGCCCTCCGAGACCTGGTTGAAACTATAAACAAAACCGCCGCACAGGTGGGGAGCGCAGTCCAGGTAACACAAACAACCACCGGTGAGCTTGAAATTGCGAGTATTGCCCAGGCTAAAGAAATTTCCAGTGCGAGTTCGGCTATTACCAATATATCCGAGTCCATGACAAGTATATCCGCAAAGGCGATTGATTCGGCCGAGGTGGCGCGCAAATCGGTAGGTATTGCGCATAGCGGCGGTGAAACCGTGCGCCAGAACATCGCTAGTATGGAAACAATCCGGGAACAGATTCAGGAAACTTCTAAACGTATCAAACGTCTGGGTGAAAGTTCGCAGGAAATCGGCGATATCGTCAATCTCATCACGGAAATATCGGACCAGACTAACATACTCGCATTGAATGCGGCTATTCAGGCTTCGATGGCAGGTGAGGCGGGACGAGGATTTGCAGTCGTTGCCGACGAAGTACAACGCCTGGCGGAAAGAACAGGTGACGCAACCAAGCAGATAGAGGCCCTTGTGAAAGCGATTCAGGCTGACACGAACGAGGCGACCATGTCGATGGAACAAAGTACCGCGAATGTGGTTAAAGGTGCCAGGCTTACCGAAAAAGCAGGTAGTGCACTGGATCGGATTGAACAGGTATCGATGAACCTGGCGCAGCGTATTCTTGAGATTTCCGATTCGACCAAATCTCAGGCCTCAACCAGTGTCAAAATCGCTGAAACCATGGGTGTTATTCAGGAAATAACGCAGAAAACCTCAGCAGGATCGGGCCGAGTATCGAAGTCGATCGGCAACCTTTCGAGCATGGTTGAGGCGATGCATAAATCGGTAGCGGGATTTAAATTGCCCGAACTGGAGCAGGCTATCAATACCATTGTTAATAGTGACGATCAGCTCGAAGCTCGGGATAAATAGAGGCCCCCGGATCAAACTCATGAATTATCAGCAAACCTCGATAAGGCATAGTGCGCTGGGATGGGTGAAGAAATCCATAGACGACAATCTGTCCGAGATCAAAGCCGACATCAAGCTGTATATCGAGGAAGACAATCCGCCTCTGCTCGACTCTATCAAGGAGCGCCTCGGCGTAATTCGCGGAGTATTGTTGATGGTCGAGCATTATGGCGCAGCCATGTTGGCCGAGGAAATGCTGTCGTTATGCGAATTTATTAGTGAACATAAGAAGGATAAGGGCGATCAATCCCTTGAGGTACTGTTACGCGCGGTGTTGCAGCTTCCCGATTATCTGGAACATATACAATCTGGTAATCGTGATATTCCAATTGCCATATTGCCGCTGCTAAATGATATTCGAGCGGTAAGAAATCAGGATCTTTTTTCCGAAAAATTACTTTTCCTGCCCGATCTGTCAATGCATTCGGATAGTGCTAAAGCAGACAGCATCGATGCTCACAGCAACCAGGCGTCGAAGATGCTGGCAAAAAAATTACGCCCGATATATCAGTATGGTTTAGTCAATATCATCCAGGAAAAATCCATAGAAGACAATTTGAGGCGCCTGGAAAAGGTTTGTGAAACCCTCGAAGAACGCTCGTATTCTGAACAGGTGGCGAGAATATGGTGGATTATTGGCGCATTGCTTGAATCGATTTCGCGTCAGCAACTTGAGTTGAGCGTATCAATCAAGAGTCTTTTGGCTAAGGTCGATGCACTATTTCGGGTAATTCTGATTATTGGAGAGGGAGGGTTGCTGCAACGGCAGCCCATCGATCTGATCAAGAATTTCCTTTTTTATATTGCCCAGCCCGAGTGCGACGGGCCCAAAACCCAGGCCATAAAAACGGCCTATCGACTCGAGCAATTTTTACCCAGTGAGGCCAGCCGCAGCAAGGTTCTGGATAATATTGCCGGCCCAAATCAGGCCTTGCTAAAGACTGTTGCAGAGGCGATGAAAGTCGACATCGAAACCGTAAAGTCTACCCTCGAGGTGTATGTCAATGGTGATTTAAGCAATCTGGATTTGCTCAAAGATGTACCGAAAGAGCTTCATATTATTTCCGATACCCTGGCGATGATTGGACTTGGTCGGCAACGCCAGCTAATCGAATCACAAATTCTTTCGGTGAAGACTATTTTGGATGGTGAATTTACCGGCAGCGAAGAAAAACTGTTGTCGATGGCAGCGGAATTGCTCCAGGTAGAGCAGGCCCTGAATATCATGCAAAACCGGCTGCCGGTGGATAACGAAGCGGCGGGTCTGGAAAGCGATGTATCAATAGAATACGAACAGGAGGGCGTATTATTCGCAGTGGTTACGGCGGCGCTGGACAATATTCAGAAAACCAAGACGGCAATTCTGGAGTTTGTCAAGGATTCCACGCGCAGTGAGAACATAGATTTATGCGTGGCCCTGATGGAAGAGACCAGGGGTGCGCTGGTGTTGCTTGACCACGCTCGTGCGGTAGCGGTAATCGATGGTCTGATCGAGTACCTGAAAGGCCATGATATTGTTGAGTTTATGGATTCGGCTCGACTCGACGCCCTCTCACAGGTGGTGGTAAGTCTTGAATACTTTCTCGAAGCACTGGGAGAAAAGCAAAGTGACGCTAACAGTATTCTTGACTTCGCCGATGTGCAGCTTCGGGAGCTACAATCAGGCATGGCCGCGGTGGCCGAAACCGCGGAAATCAGTCCGTTATTCACGCATAAGGAGACCGCTGCGGTACCGGAAGCGCCAATCGAGGTTGAAATAAACGATGCGCCGGGGTCCGAATCCGAAGACCCCGGTGAATTCCTGGAAGGGCATGAGGAAACGGTAGTAATCAATCTGGCAGACATCGAAAGCGATGAGGTTCCCGCTCCGGTAGCGTCAGATGGACTGGAGTTGACCGAGGATGAAGAAGAGTCGGCTGGGGGTCCGGGCTGGAACCAGGATGTATTGGATGAAGTGCTGGATGTGTCTAGCCCTGGTGTTGCCGCTGAGGATGCAGGGATGGAGGCAGAGCCCGCAGGCTCTGAACATACGGCCGTCGGGTCTCTGCAGGTAGTGCCGGTAAACGAGGAGGTAGAGGTATTAGTGCTTGGTAGTGATCCTGAGATTCTCAAAATCTACCTGCAGGAAGCCGAAGAAGAAGCGGTTAACGTTGATCGGTTGCAAAAGGACTGGTTATTACATCCAGAGGATGCGAATGCGCTAAATAATATCAGGCGTGCATTTCACACGATCAAGGGCAGCGGGCGCCTGGTGGGTGCGCTCAAAATCGGGGAGTTTGCCTGGGATTATGAGCAATTACTCAATCGCGTGATCGACAAGACCGTTTTGCCGGGCGATGAAGTGATCGATGCAGTTGGCCAGGCGGCGGTGGGCTTATCCGAACTGGTGACAGAATTGAAAGGCGGCGATTCACCCAGTGTGGATATTCCCTACCTGCGGGGTTTGGCCAGGGCACTTGCCGAATTTAAACCCGAGCAGGTTTTCAACGAACGTGCTGGAATACAGGGTGCAGCACCCGAATCGCCTTATGACAGGATTACTGAAACTTTTTCAGCCCTGCAAGTTTCCGCGGAAGATGATGACAACCCGGGGCCGGGGCAGGAATATGCTGTGGCCGAATGCGACCAGGCCGATTTTGATCCGGCCAGGGTTGGCACATCTGACGACTCGATAGAAACAGGGGTGGATTTAGCGCACAACCAGATTAATTACGAGGATCAGTCGGCCACTACCATTCCTGCCGACGAGGATAGCAGGGAGCCAGGACTGTTATCCAGGGCTGAAGGCTCGACAGCGGAGGACCCCCCGGGCCCTTTCGTAGAGGCGACAAAAACCCGCATACCTGGAGAAGGGGTAGGGAAGAGGGTACCCGGCAATCAAGAATCGGACGCAGTAACCGGCCTGTCGTTCGCCCCCGAACTTCTGACAATTTACCAACAAGAGGTCGAACAGCACCTAAGCACAATAAATTCCGCCCTTGAATACTCCGAAAAAGTTGGCGAGCTGATTCCGAGCGAAGATTTTTATCGTGCTTTGCACACAATTCATGGCGCGTCGCGTACGGCCGATATCAGTAGTATCGGCGAATTGTCGAGCTTGCTCGAAAAACCGCTCAAATCGGCATTGGCTCAATCCATGGGTCTCGATAATGAAATCGTGGCCCTCTATCGCACGGGTTACGAGGCGCTTCAATCGATGACTGCTGAACTGGTCGAAACCCGCCAGATACCACAAATACCGGTGGATTTGAAAATTAGCCTGGAGGCATTGGCCGAGGACCTGGAAGAACATACGGTGGAAATTCCAGCAGACGCAGATCAACCATCAGGCGAGTTCGTCGATACCCTGAATATGATGAATGATCGCAGTGACGCCGAACCGGATAGCGAACTGTTGTCTATATTCGTCGAAGAGGCGAAAGAATTGCTTGAAATGATCGATCATACGCTGCACGACTGGGCAGGGCAGGAAGCCGATAAGAACGGTTTGTTTGATTATACCCCGGTAATGGAACTGCAACGCTACCTGCATACCCTGAAGGGTGGTGCGAAAATGGCCGAGCTAGGGGAAATAGGAGACCTAAGCCACGAACTCGAATCCGTGTTCATCGAGGTGATCGATAACCGGGTCGAAAAAAATGAAGATTTGATCGAGTTATTGAAAGACAGTTTCGATCTATTGTACAGGCAGGTGATCGAGGCGCAGGAAATGCGTCCACCGAGCAAGTCAGCAGATCAGGTTGAATTGCTGAGAAAAATACGCCTGGCCGATAATACGAATCTATGCGAGGCAGTAGTGAGTGACGATAGCGATCTGGATAGCGAAGATATCAATATCGTCAGTGAGAATTTTGCCGATTATGCAGGCAGGGATTCAGACAGGCAGGCCCAGGAAGTCATCAAGGTCCGATCTGATCTGCTCGACAACCTGGTCAATTCTGCAGGTGAAGTCAGTATTTACCGTGCCCGTATGGAACAGCAGGTATCCGGCCTGGGTTCTTATCTTGGCGAACTCGATCAGACTATTTCGAGATTAAAAAACCAGCTTCGAAGTCTCGAAGCTGAAACCGACGCCCAGATTCATTTCGGTCATCGTGTTGATGAAAAATCGTCAGGAGATTTTGATCCGCTCGAGCTTG
>PVMK01189079.1_pt1 | contig 13234 bp, 16 predicted proteins | sample 1853481 | NCBI WGS metagenome assembly PVMK01 (sample SAMN08533507, study PRJNA380276) | Marine sediment metagenome, whole genome shotgun sequencing project.
CTGTGAAATGAAACATTGGTGCAATGTTCCGGCGTTCTTTGTTGATTTGAGACATCGCCCGCTGGTACAGACCGGGCACATAGGTGACACATCCAAACATTGGCCCCGGCCTGCCAGGACTGCTCCGCCATTGCACGTTGCTGTCGGTCGGTACATAGGACCAAGGTCCAATATTCGGTCCCCGCAACCCCAAGTAATATTCGACAATGTCTGCTGCGTCGAAACTCGTTTGTATTGAAGACGATGACAAGTCTGTGAGACGGGTTCTGAATTACCTCATGCAGAGGTGCAGCTACGACACTGGGGCGTTTGCGAGTGATCGTGAGTGTCTGGATGGATACGAAATTAATCAGGCGGAGGTTATTAATATCTAAGCCGTGCAACGAAGCTGATCTGTCGTGCGCAGTCGAATCAGTGATTAAGGCATGAGTCTTAGTAGGCCAATTTTATGTTTTTATCAATGTGTTCTAACGACGATTACCATCCCGGGTGCAGATCTGCTATCTGCCTGGCAGTATTTGTATTGTTGGGCGTTTCACCTGTCAATGCGCAGGAGGCCTCCGAGAAGGAGGTCAAATCGGCCGTCTCGTCCGGCATGCCAACGGCAGCTGTGCTGGACATACGCGACGAGAAAGTCCCGTTCAAGGCACAAAAAGGTGATTTCGTCGCGGTTCCAATTCCGATGTCGAATCCGACCCTGGGCACCGGGCTCATGGGCGGCGCGGCGTATTTCTATCCGCAAACCGAAGAACAAAAGGCAGTACAGTCCGCATCGTTTACCGGTATGGGAGGCCTGTATACGGACAACGATAGCTGGGCCGCCGGCATCGCTCAGCAGAGCTATTGGGATGAAGACAAATGGCGCTTCTTCGGTGTCGCAGCCTATGCGGATTTTCAAGTTTGTGCTGCGTGATCCGACTACCGAAGGCCAAACCGGGCTCAACTGGGATATCGACGGCGCTCTCTTCCAGGCAATCCTGTCAAGAAGAATCGCCGACTCATGGTACGTGGGTCTTCTGGCGAGATACCTGGATATTACGCAAGGCCTGGACACATCCCTTCCTCCACAAGAGTTCGGCGTTGAAAGCAAGATTCAGTCGACTGGCGCCGGCTTGACGCTTGAATACGATACCCGTGATGTGCCAACAAACGCATATAGCGGCAGCCGATTCGAGGCCAAGGCGATATTTAGCAGTGCGGACGGAATCGAATCGGAGACCTACCAGGGATATTACGTCAGGATGCGCAGCTATCATCAACTGCAGAAAGCGCCGATTGTCATCGCGTGGGATCTGTACGGCTGCGTGAAAGGTGGCAGGTTTCCGCTCTGGGATACCTGTCGCCTCAACCTGAGGGGATTCCCGGTGACTGATTACCTCGGCAAGCAGTCGATTACCGGGCAAATCGAGGCACGTTGGCGGGCATCCGAACGTTGGGGATTTGTGCTCTTTGGCGGGGCCGGGAGCATCAGTAATTCCTTCAGTGCACAAGGTGAAAATGAAAGCGTGCCTAGCTACGGTGGTGGCGTGCGTTTCATGGTGCTTAAGAGCAAACGCGTTAATTTGCGTGTCGACTACGGGCGTTCAGATGACAGCGACGCCTGGTACGTTTCTGTCGGGGAAGCCTTCTAGCCGATTGCTAATGAATACCATATCCACATTGAGGAGAAAGACATGCGAATCAAAACATCTAGCCAGCACGGCCTGACCTGGACCTTCGCGATTGCGGCGTTGTTCGCAGCGTTCCAGGCACAGTCGGAGCAGACCACACCCGCTGAAAACGGTAGTGACGTCAGCTGGCTTTACGTGGTGAGCGCCACGGGCGGAACTTTCGACGGGAAGACGATTGCTTTACACGAAGTGCCGCCTGCCTTGATATTTTCCGATCGACCCAACCGAATATGGGGTCATATGACCTTGTCGGAACTCCTGCCTATGGTCAAAGAAGGACCGGACAATTTCATCGTTAATCCGCCGAACGCCGTCCTGTCGACCTTCCGCGAGGGGGAGCTGCCGACCGAGGCGACCGTGATTATGCACGATGCCAGGATCGACGGCGCAAACTTGCTGTTTTCGGTGGACGTTCTCGAAGGATCTATTCCGGCGACCTTCGGGCCAGCGTCGTTGTTCGTGGACAGCCACCATGGCCACCATGCCGCCGGCGCCTTTATCGTTGGTGCCGCGGTAGGCAGCGCTGTGGCGGATAACAACGAACCCGAAACGGTGGTCGTCAGGGAGCCCACCTACGTCTATACCGTCGATCCGGCTCCCGCGCCAGCCACGGCGCAGAGCCGGCTCGCGGAGGCCCAACGCCTGTTCGAGCAGGGCCTGATCACCGAGGACGAATACACGAGAAAGCGCGAGCAGATACTCGCGTCAATGTGACAACGAGGAATACTCATGAAGACGATGAACATACGAAAGATTTTTGGCGTGTCAGGTCTTACTCTGAACAATAACCGTGATTCAGTGAAGTTACTAATCGCATGCATCGCCCTGGTTGTTCCTGCTGCGGCCGCGGCACAGGACGATCACAGATTCAGCCTAAGCCTCGGTGCCTTCGTTACAGATAGAGACAGTGAGGCGCGCGTGGACGCGGCCGACGGGACTCCTGGCATACCCGTAGATATTGAGGGGGACCTCGGTCTGGACGTCTCGGAAACCGTATTTCGAGTGGATGGATACTTCAAGTTTAATGACCGGCATCGAATTGATTTTAGCGTTTTCGACCTGTCGCGTGATGCCATCAGGCAGATCGATGCAGAAATCACATGGGACGGTGTCGTATTCCCGATCAATACGACCGTCAACAGTAACCTCGAATTCAATATTTACAAGTTAGCTTACACGTGGTCATTCTTCCGCCGGGAAAAGGGCTACCTGGGTATTACCGGTGGACTCTACGTCGCCGACGTGGCTGCAACTCTCTCTGCGGAAAACATTGCTGACAAAGCGGGTGGAGACGTCACTGCCCCGCTGCCCGTTATCGGATTGCGTGGTGAATATCGTTTCACGGATAAGTGGATATTTCGCGCAAGCGGGGAGCTATTCGCTTTGGAATTCGAGGCGATGGAGGGTTCGTTGGTCGACCTGTACGCCGGCATCGATTACAGACTGTTTGAACACGTTGCAATTGGCGTGGGGCTGAACAGCGTGAAACTTGATGTCGATGTCAGCGATAGTAAACTGTCAGGTTCTCTGGATTGGCAATACGACGGTGCCTTGCTTTTCTTCAAGTTTGATTTTTAGAGTCGCGTGCAACGCGTGCTGTGTCGATCATCTGCACGAGTGCCCCCCTTAACAACATCGACTGAGTTTGGGTGCCGTACACCTGGGTACATTTACGTAAATCAGAAACTATTGATGTACGCCATACACAAAAGGAAAAATTCAAGGGAGACAATAAACGGGATCATTCGACGGGCCTTACGAATGATTTCTTGTCTGATCGCAGTAATTGCGATTGCAGGTTGTGCGAGTGTGCCTCTTGATCGCCCAAAGTCCGCGACCTACGCATTCACCGACACTGAACAAACCTCACTTGCCGAATCTAGTGTCAACTGGAGAGCCGAAGATCCTGACCGGAACGGGTTCTATCCGCTAATCGAAGGCCTGGATGCATTCGGTACACGCCTGGCATTGATGGACCACGCTGAACTCAGTATTGATGCGCAGTACTTCCTCATGAAGCCTGATACAGCCGGTTTGGTGTTTTCGGCCAAACTAATGGAGGCGGCGGAACGTGGGGTTCGCGTTCGATTTCTGCTGGACGACATCTTTACGTCTGTCGATGACAGCGTACTGATAATGTTAAACGAACATCCAAATATTGAAATGCGAATTTTCAATCCTATTGCGCGTAAGGGCATATTTGCCTTCAATTATATTGGCCATTTCAATCTGGCCAATCGGCGCATGCACAACAAATCATTCACCGTAGACGGCCAGATGGCCGTTGTGGGCGGGCGTAATATCGCCGATGAGTATTTCCAGTTGGATGCCTCGGGAGAGTTTCTCGACTTCGATACGCTGGTTGCTGGCCCCAATCGTCAAGGACATTTCGGCGTCATTCGACACCTATTGGAATCATGAACTGGCAATTCCGATGGATGCTTTGTATGACGAATACGATGCCGATGAACTGGATGCCCTTACGCAGCAAAGTAAAAACACGTATGGCGGAGACTGGCGAATCAATTTACGCCGAAGCGATCCACACTGAACTGACTGAAAAGTTTTTCGGGACAGATATTAATCCCTATATCGCAGACGCCACAATGATCGTTGATGATCCGCAAAAGCTGCTCGAAAAAGTATCGCAGGAGCAGAAGATTGTGGCCACCGCGATCGCGCACGCACTGAATGAGGCCGAAAAAGAGATCATAATCTATACACCGTACTTTATTCCGGGAAAAAACGGTCTCGCACTGCTGGAAAGTATCGCAGCCAAAGGGGTGCGGATTGTGCTCGTCACAAATTCACTGGCAACCAACAACCATACATCTGTGCACTCGGCGTATTCGTCATACAGGAAACCCTTGCTCCAGGGCAGGGGTGGAGCTCTGGGAAGCGCGCGGCAACGCCGCTGAAATAGTACTGGACGATGGCACCAAGAAACTGGAACACCTCACGTTGCACACTAAAGGAATACTTATTGACAGGCGCTACACCTTCGTTGGATCACTAAATCTTGATCCACGCTCGATCGACATAAATACCGAAATGGGTGTGATGATCGACTCCGAGCCACTTGCCAGTCTACTGGCAGAGCGTGCTTTGCTGCACATTCCGACGATGGCTTACCAACTCAAGCTTGATGACAAGAACAAGATCAGTTGGCATGCGACTATCGATGGACAGCAAGTCGTGGAGACCAGGGAGCCACTGACCTCAGCCTGGCGACGATTTCAGGCATGGTTCCTGAAAATAGCACCAGAGAAACAACTGTAAATTGACCTGCAAATTTTCAAGCCTGGGTCACTGACTCGATTGCGCGCAACAGCACAGCTTCATTACAGGGCTTATTCAAGAAAGTGATGGCGCCGACCGATTCTGCTCGGGACGCATATCGCCTGTTGGCGTGCGCGGATATGAAGATCGTGGGAATGTTTCGACCGGACGCTCGTAACAGAGTGTGCAACTCGAACCCATCCATGCCAGGCATCGATACATCCATAATGACAACTTCTGCCTGATCGATCTCGTGTCCATCCAGACACTCACGACCGCTTGCAAATGCCAGGGTGTCGTAACCATGCGTACGCATAAGGCGAGTTAATGCTCTCCGTACGGGCGCTTCATCGTCAACAATACAGACGAGTTTCGGTGTACTAGCCATCGTCTAATATTAATTGGCGTTGCGGAAATTGAACATAGGACTTTGGTCCTACGTCCCGGTGCACAGTAACGTGCAATGGTCGGAGCAGACCAGGCAGATGTCGGTGCGAATGTTCGGATATGCACCCAAAAAGTCAGTTCGCCAATTACTCGAATACATCGCTCGATGCCCGCGCAATGCATGACGATATCGAAAGCCAATTGCCCGGATAAAAAGTTCACGAAAGGAGCGGTTATGACAATATTGTGGAAAATCGGTCGAATATCGGGCTCTGGCCTCCCAGCTTGGGCAAAAGTGCTCAGCGCTGTTGACTGCTCCTGTCACTTCTTCCTGTGCTCAAGAAATAGCTCGGAGTTGTCCATTGCACTGGGGTAAGCTCATTAGCTTGGCTGGTGGTGTCTTGAATCAAGCGGAATTTAACTGAACTATGGCCACACCCAAAAATTCTGGCGATGGGAAGCAGTTTCCGGGGACGGCGATGGCTGGCGAGCCTCGCTATCGTAACCTTGTGGACAATGCGCTAATTGTGATCGCCGACGTTTCAGTCGATGGCGATATCATCTATGGCAATCAGGCAGGCGTAAAGATGCTCGGATATGATTCCCTGGACGAGCTGCGGAAAGAAAATATAATCAAGTTCTGGCACAACCCGGAGCAGCGCGAAGGGTTCATTTCCAAACTACGTCAAGACGGTTACGTAAATAACTACGAAATCGAGTACCTGACCAAATCAGGCAAGATCGTCTCCACATTGGCGTCCGCGATCCTCGACGGCGATATGATTTCCATGGTCATCATCGACGTCACTAGGCGCAGGCAGGCTGAGGAGGCCGAACGAATCACGGCAGAGCGCTTCAGGCAGGTGACGGAGCACGCACAGGAATGGGTCTGGGAGGTGGATACTGAGGGCCTGTACACGTATTCGAGTTCCGCCGTAGAAAAAATTCTCGGCTACAAGCCCGGGGAGATAGTGGGTAGGAAGCACTTCTACGACCTTTTTTGCCCCGAAGAACGAGAGGTCCTCAAGTCCGCTGCATTGAGTGCTTTTAGTCAGAAGCAGTCGTACCTTTCGTTCATGAATCTGAATATCCATAAGAACGGGAACAAGGTGTGGCTCTCAACGAGTGGCATGCCGATCCTCGACGAGCACGGCGAGCTTTGCGGGTATCGCGGCAGCGATACGGATGTCACCGAGAGCAAGAAAGCGAAGGAAGAGCTACTCGTTAGCAGTGAAATCATCGCCAACATGATGGAGGGGGTCTGTCTCACCCAGGCTGAAGATGGGGTTATGGTCATGACCAATCAAGCGTTTGAGAGGATGTTTGGTTACGCGCCGGGCGAATTGAATGGTAAACACATATCAGTTGTCAATGCTCCGACTGACAAAAGCCCAGAAGAAACGGCCCGGGAAATTCTCTCAGAACTCGATAAATCCGGGACATGGCAGGGCGAAGTACTGAACATCAGGAAGGACGGTTCAAGGTTTTGGAGTTACGCCAACGTTAGCAGTTTTGTTCATTCCCAACATGGAGTGGTCTGGGTCTCGGTGCACACTGATATCACCACGCAAAAAAAGTCTGATACAGAAAAGGAAAAACTCCTTCACGACATCGGTGAGCGACTCAAAGAACTCCAATGTATGTATTCCATTTCAAATTCGATAACGACAAAAGAATCGATTGGCGAGATATTTCAGGACACCGTAGCTGCTATTCCACCGGGATGGCACTATCCGGAGATCACGCGAGGTAAGTTACATTACAAGGGTAAAGATTGGGTATCTGAATCATTCAAAGAGACTGAATGGAAACAATCCAGTGACATTGTAGTGGCTGGCAAGCCCTGCGGCAGAGTGGAGGTCTATTATCTGGAGGAACGCCCAACGCTGGATGAAGGTCCGTTCATGGCGGAAGAACGTAACCTGATCGACGGTATTGCACGCACGCTAAGCGAGACACTGGAGCGCAGGCAAGCTGAAGAAGATGTGCAAGAGAGCCGCGCGTTGTTCGATTCCTATGTCTCGGTAGCCCCTGTTGGAATTGCCGTACTTGATGCCGACTTAAAGTACTCAAAAATCAATGAAACATTAGCAGACATTAATGGTGTTAGCATCGACGATCATCTTGGAAAACGTCCCAGTCAAATAATGCGGGAAGCTAGGTCGCGAAGTCGATAAACGCATGCAAATGTTCTGCGGACCCATCAGCCAACTGTACATGAGGAATTAAGCGGCGAAACCTTAAGCCAGCCTGGGGTAACTCGCTGGTGGCTGGCGTCATATTTCCCAATACACGGAGTGTCTCAAGAGCCCACCGGCGTAGGCGCTGATTGTGGTCGAAATTACCGAATCCAAAAAAGTCGAGGAACAACTTCGTCAGTCACAAAAGATGGAAGCTCTGGGCACACTCGCCGGCGGCGTCGCCCACGACATCAACAATATGCTCTACCCGGTATTGGTCAATGCCCAATTGCTTCTGGACAACGTCGAAGTGATAGAAAGGAATATCCATTACTGACCGATGTTATCGATTCCGCAAAAAAGATCAAAGATCTGGTGTCGCAGATTCTTGTTTTTGGTCGGAACGGCAGAACCGGCGAACAAATTTGCGATTTCGTTTCGGTCGCCAACGAGGCGATGAGGCTTTTGCGGCCAGCGCTCCCCGAAACCATTAAAATCGAGCTAAACCATTCCATCGCAAAATTACCTGTTTTATGCGATGCCTCTCAACTCTATCAAGTGTTGGTCAACCTCATCAATAACGCCGAGCAGGCAATTTCGGGCATTGGGAAGATAGAAGTTGCCCTGGATACTGTAAATATCGAAAAACTTGAATGCATTCATGGGACATTGCTTGATGGATCGTTCGCCCGGTTGACGGTGACTGACAACGGGATTGGTATGGACAATGAGACCTGTGCAAGAATGTTCGACCCGTTTTTTACTACGAAAGACACAGGGCAGGGAACAGGGCTCGGACTTTCCACCGTATTTGGAATCGTTCAGAACCATGGTGGTGGAGTAACTGTCTCCAGCAAACTCGGCGCTGGAACGACGGTCGTGGTTTTACTGCCGATGGCTGAAGACGTCCCGGAGGAGTCACGCGATGCAAAAGTTGCTACCCCGGATGACGCAAATAACGAGAACATTTTGTTCGTCGACGACGTCGAGTCAATTAGAAAAAGCGCAAGGACTTGTTTGGAGCGGTCTGGATACAGCGTAATGACCGTTTCAAACGGGCAAGAAGCATTGGAAATATTCCTGGCAGATCCAGGTCGTTTCGATCTTGTGATGACAGACCAGACTATGCCCAAAATGACAGGTGAAGAACTTTCAATTGAGTTGCTCAGGCACAGGCCTGACATACCCATCATTATATGTACTGGACATAGCGAGGTTATTTCGCCTGAGAGCAGCAGGGAAAAAGGGATCAGGGCTTTCCTGCAGAAACCCGCAACGCCGGCGGAGTTGCGGCGAGTGGTGCGAGAGGTCCTGGACGAAGCAGAATCCGCGCAATCCAGTTAGGCACACGCAGCAAAATGCATTCATGCGCGCATTAAGCTCGATAAGCTGCCTTGCTCAAACTCCGCCTGATCACTGCCATTGACTTCGGCGTACTGTGCGAATTTCCTGAATGCGAGCGCTAGCAGGGCAAGAGCACAAAGTGACGCGACGCCATGATAATGCTGACCAAAGCTGCCCAGACCAGCACGCGGATCTCATACCAGGACAAGCGCAAATATACCGGGGGGGGTTGATATATAGTGCTCAGGTCCTTACCGCGGAAAACGACGCGAGGGCAGACGATTATCAACGAATGAAATCACTCTGTACTCATGCCCATACACGTATTCTAATTTTGCTTGTTCGATATTCGTATTGGACTTTGGTCCCATACGCGGCACAGGCAGGAACCCATTGCACTTTGCCATCTTGAGTAGATCAGCGAATGCCGTCAGCCAATTCCGAGATAGTCGCCAGGTCGACAACTGATTTGGCCCGCGACTTTCTCATGACCTGTCCGCGATGCGCCTTGACCGTTTTCTCGCTGATTTGCAACTGGTAGGCTATTACCTTATTCGGCATGCCTGTAACGACGTAATTCATGATTTCCTTTTCGCGCTCCGTCAGCGTCGCAATCTTTTCTCTTGCCCTCATCTGCCGGTGAAATAGCGCCCTGGCATGACGGTCTTTCTCAATTGCGTCTTCGATGACCGCAAACAAGACCTCATTTTCGACAGGCTTCGCTAAGAAATCCACAGCGCCGCTTTTCATCGCATTAACGCCGCTTTCAGTGTCACCAGCGCCGGTCATGAAAATTATAGGCAAAGTGTATTCGTGCTGATTGAGCTTGGCCTGCAGATCGAGCCCTGAATCTCCCGGCATGCGAAGGTCTGCGATCAGACAACCATAGCCGAGGTGATTTTCACGCTGAAGAAGATCCTGCGCAGATTCAAAAGTTTCGACCAAATAGCCGGCCGAGTCTAACAACCGTTCCATAGCTCTCAGAAAAGAGGGATCATCGTCGACGACGAAGACCGTTGCCCTCGCCGAATCATTCTCGAAATCGTGCATGCATTCGGTCATTGTTTTGGCGGGATTCACGTTACCAAGGCTCTCGATGCGCTGTTGATGTGCGATTAAAGACTGTCAGCTGTTAGCGCCTGCGATACAAAATCAATCTCGAAAAGAACGATCATCGGCATGCCGATATCGATCAAAATCTTGTTATCAGCGTATTCGAAAGTGGAAGGAGTTAGTACCTCGGTTTACCGCAACCAGCATCTCGGTTCACTGCAGCAATCCAGTCACATCAAGAAAGTGTTCTCGCTGTATATACAACCGTCGGCAAGGCCGGTCTATTCGATTAGCTCTTCTTCATTACCTTCAGCAAGCGGCAGGAATACCTCAACGGTCGTCCCAATGTCGGGCTTACTAGAGATGCTAATGCCACCCTCGTGGCTCCGTACTATTCCAATAACGGTGGACAGCCCAAGGCCTGTCGCTTGCGAGTGCGTGGTGAAGAACGGATCGAAGATCCTCGCAAGGGTCGCTTCGTGCATGCCTGACCCGTTATCGGTAACGACCAGTCGAGCGTGACCTCCAGATAGTATCGTCCCATCGAAGCACTCAAACCCTTTGAGCGTCACGTACTCCACAGTTACTTTGATTTTTCCAACACCCGTGATCGCTTGTACCGCATTGGTACAGAGGTTCGTCAGGACTTGTCGTACTTGCGCGGCATCGCAAAGAACAGACATTTTGTCGCTGCAAAGTTTTTCCTCAAATGTAATTGTCACTGGTGTGGCCGCGCGTATCGATTTCATCGCCTCACTGGTGAGTGCAACGAGATCTGAAACCGTTTTGGTGCTCTCAATCTGCCCGCTGTACAGACGGATTTTGGAAATAAGTTCTCCAGCCCTGTTTGCACAATCGAGTATTTCGCTTAGATCCGAGTATTCCTCGCTGCCCGCCTCAGCGTTGTTCAAAAGTAAATTGGTGTAAATCACCATCGGGTAGAGAATATTGTTGAGTTCATGGGCAATCCCGGAAGCCATTGTGTCGAGCGGGTTCATTTGCCTTGATCGTTCGGGCTTTCTATCCATGACGTTAATTCCGGTTAGCGGCGCTTGCTGATTTTGGACAGATCTACCAGGTAATTCAGACCTACTGACGGGCGATGGTCGTAGTCGGGCAATCCAGCGAAAGCCAACATCAAATTTAGTATTAATTACGGGGGGACAGGACAAATGTAATGAACTGGCACACCTAATCAGTCCCTGCGTTCAAGTGGGATTCTGCTATGTGGAGAGGCATAGGGCTATAGGACTTTGGTCCAATAGTATGGCGGAGTTATCGCATATATGGTTTGGACCAAAAGTCGGTACCCGGGAATAGACTCTGCTGGTGCTCAAGCAACAGTAATGTTGAAAGAATCGGGAGAAAGACTATGTATGCAGCTTCAGCAAAAAGCAGATCCGTAGGATGCGATGTCCAAAGCAAATAATCTTTTCCTGGTTTTTTTGTTCGTGCTGTTCACTACCGGCACCGCACTGGGTCAGGAGCCTAGCCAGGAGGAACTGGCCAAGCAGTCGCAGAATCCCCTCGCCAGTCTTATCAGCCTTCCGCTCCAAAACAACACCAATTTTGGGATCGGACCTGAAGACGAGACCCAAAACGTCTTAAACATCCAGCCGGTCTGGCCATTTAAGATCGGTGACAAATGGAATCTGATCACGCGGACGATCGTACCGCTTATATCCCAGCCGGATATCTATACCGGTGGTCAGGGCACCAAAACCGGTGTTGGGAATACAACATTTACAGCCTTTTTTTCACCAAGTGCACCCGCCAAGCTGACCTGGGGCGTCGGCCCGGTCCTTGTGATTCCAACGGCATCGAATGATGCACTGGGACAGGACCAATGGGCTGCCGGTGTGGGTGTCGTCGGTCTGATGATGCCGGGGCAGTGGGTCATCGGTTCGCTGATCAGCAATGTCTGGGACGTCAACGGTAAGCAGCGGGTCAACTTCTTTACGTGGCAGTATTTTATTAACTACAACTTCAAGAAAGCCAAAGGGTGGTATTTCACCAGCGCGCCCATAATGACGGCGAATTGGGAGGCAGAGAGTGGCAATCAATGGACCATACCAGTGGGCGGAGGATTCGGAAAAATATTCAAAATCGGCAAGCAACCTGTCAATGCCCAGGTGCAGGCGTTCTACAACGTGGAAGTACCGGAAAACGGGCCTGACTGGCAATTGCGTTTGCAATTTCAGTTGCTTTTTCCGAAGTGATGGGAAAGGAAGTGATGGGAAAGCGATGGAAAAACGGAAACCTTGCCGAGCTGATACAGCTCGGAATAGTTGCCAATATTTCATAAATCATTAATAGAGGATGTGACGATGAAGAGAGTACTCAAACGATATGTATTGCAAGTACTGGTTTTCTATCTGGCTTGTTCGAGCAGTTCGGTATTTGCACAAGACCGCCCTAATATTCTCGTGATCTGGGGTGACGATGTTGGCATCACCAATATCAGCGCCTACAGTCGCGGCCTGATGGGTTACCAGACACCCAACATCGATCGGATTGCCAATGAAGGTGCACTGTTCACCGATTATTATGCGGAACAGAGCTGCACGGCTGGCCGGGCGTCTTTTATCACCGGCCAGATTCCCTTTCGCGTCGGTTTGTCGAAAGTGGGCCTGCCGGGCGCCAGGCAGGGGATTAGCTTCGAGGACCCGACCATTGCCGAGCTACTGAAACCGCATGGATACGCGACCGCTCAGTTCGGCAAGAATCACCTCGGTGACCGCAACGAGTATCTGCCTACGGTGCACGGTTTTGATGAGTACGCCGGCCTGCTTTATCACCTGAACGCCTTCGAAGAGCCGGAAAGCGTAGATTATCCAAAGGATCCCGCATTCTTCGCCAAAACTGGTCCTCGAGATTCGCTGCACACCTGGGCGACTGACAAATTCGACAAGACGGAAGACCCTCGCTTTGGCGTGGTAGGCAAGCAGAGGATCGAAAGCACGGGGCAAGTAAACACCAAGCGCATGGAAACCTACGACGACGAGACCATAGCGCAGTCAATCGACTTCATGCAGCGGTCCATCAAGGACGACAAGCCATTTTTTATCTGGCACAACACGAGCCGCACGCATATGTACACTCACCTGCGCCCGAAGTATGCCGAAATGGTGCATGAGAGGGGTCTAATGGGTGCGGCCATGACCGAGTTCGATGACGGCATCGGTGTGCTGCTAGACGAGTTGGACAAACTTGGGATCGCAGAAAACACCATCGTAATTATCTCCAGTGACAACGGTGCCATGGAATCCACCTGGCCTGATGGAGGCAGCCAACCGTTCCGCAGCGAGAAAGGTACTGCCT
>PVMK01115487.1_pt1 | contig 13233 bp, 10 predicted proteins | sample 1853481 | NCBI WGS metagenome assembly PVMK01 (sample SAMN08533507, study PRJNA380276) | Marine sediment metagenome, whole genome shotgun sequencing project.
CGATAGTAGTTATCGCTATAGCAATGATCTTAACCAATAAATCATTGCTATAGCGATAACTACTATCGCAATTACTAATATAATTGTGATCGGTTCCATTTGTGCCTCTTAAATAGTGTCAGTAGGTTCTTCTTCTACTGTTACATTCCTCAAAAGGTTTAATTCCTCAATCAATTTTTTATTCTTTGATCTCAAAATCCTAGATGTATTCTTTGCCGACAGTATTGAAGTAACGGCCATTAGAAATCCAATTACTAATCCAACACCGAATGAAATGAGCATTATGTTTGCAACTGCTGTCTGATCAGTTTGTTTAAATAAAAGGTTTACTGTTGCTTCATCGTTATTGTTCATTAAAAAGTAAACAAGTGCAAGTATCACTAAGATCAGAACTAACATTTTAATTAATTTCATTTTATTTTCCTTCTATTTGACCCTTTAAAGTTACACCATGAGCAGCAGTAATTCTAACCGGAATGATATCTTTTACATTAGCTGTATCTTTTTTGAATATCACCCATTTATTTGAATCTGTTCTACCGCTCCAATACTCGTTTGATTTTTTGCTTTTTTTCTCAACCAGCACATCCATTACGGTATCTATCATTTCACGATTCCGGAACAATGTGTGTTGTCTTTGCAATTTAATTAATCTATCTAATCTATCTTTTTTAACATCTTCATCAATATGATCATCGTATTCAATTGCTTTAGTATATGGACGACTTGAATATTTAAATGTATATGCTGAATCGAATTTTACAATATCCATCACTTCCAAAGTTTCTTGGAAATCCTCTTCGGTTTCACCGGGGAAACCGACAATTATGTCTGTGCTTATTCCAACTCCCGGAATCATAGCACGTATCTTTTTTGCATATTCTAAAAAATGTTTTTTTGTATAGGTCCTATTCATCCTTTTTAATATTCTGTCCGAACCTGCTTGTAAAGGAAAATGAATAGAGTTACAAATATTTTTGGAGTCGGCCATTAAATCCAATAATTCCTCATTAACATCACTTGGATGTGGAGAAGTGTACCTTAATCGCATTAAGCCCGGAATAGCCGATATTTGTTTCAACAAGCCGGTGAAATCAATATTATCATGTTTATATGAATTAACATTCTGTCCTAATAAAGTAACTTCAACAAATCCATTTTTTATAGCTCTTTCGATTTCTTGCATTATACTTTTTGGGCTTCTGCTACGCTCCCGCCCGCGGGTAAATGGTACGATACAAAAAGTACAGAATTTATCGCAGCCACGCATGATTGACACCCAGGCGTTTATTCCTTCTTTTCTACTTGGGAATAAGCCATCATATACTTCAAAACGAGAAAGTTGAGTATCGACAATATGTTTTTGCTCCTTCAATCGATTATTCAATATCACCGGCAGTTTTCTATACGAATCAGGACCGAGTACAATATCAACATACGGTTTGTTTTCAAGAATTTCATCTTTCAAGTTTTGTGCCATGCAGCCTAACATCCCAATAATGACTTCCGGCTTGTTTTTTTTAATTCGATTGAAGTTACCTAACCGGGAATGAACTTTAGCTTCGGCATGATCTCGTACTGCGCAAGTATTTATAAATATTACATTTGCTTTGTCAATATTTTGGGTCTGTATATAACCTTCATGTTGCAAAATACCAACAATTAATTCACTATCAGCGACATTCATTTGACAGCCGTATGTCTCTATGTAATAGCTTTTATTCAATTTGATTATTATAAATGTAAAAAAAATTAAATGATAATACTAAATAGCAAATTAATTCATATAACCGCTAAAAAAGTAATCAAGAGGATTTTGAGGCTTCCCATAATAATGAACCTCATAGTGAAGATGCGAACCTGTGGAACGTCCGGTATTTCCAACATAACCGATTATATCACCACGTTTTATTTGTTTTCCACGTTCGATATTGAATTTTGATAAATGAGCATAAAATGTAGTGTAACCAAAACCGTGATCAATCTTTAGTGATTTGCCAAATCCTCCCATATATCGAGCAATTTTTACAACTCCATCAGCAGGTGAATATATTGGGATTCCATTGTTTGCGGTAATATCTAGTCCATAGTGAAAGCGATTAACCCTGTCAAAGGGATCAATTCTATATCCAAATCCGGCATTTAGATATCCTCCATTAATCGGGCGAATGGTAGGAATTGATTTTATACGGTCAGAATTTTCTTGGACTTTATCATAAATATCTTCGTAACTGGATAATTCCAATTTAACTTTTCTAGTTAATGCATCAATATCCAACTCTAATAATGTTATCGTCGATGTAAAATCGGGGAGTAGCTTGTCAATTTTGACATTTTCATTAACCATAACTCCGCCAATACCTAACTCACGCACACTTTCATCGATTTCAGGAAGATCGGCATAGGTTCGCACTGCTCTATCTTTTTCTTCAATAAGGGACATTTGCGAATTAAGAGTTTCAACTCGATTGTGCAAATTGACAACAGTGGATGATAGGTCAGAATAATTCTTTTGCATCTCGGTTAACTTAGTATTATATAAAATTCCGGTTAGCCAATCTGCCGAAAAATAAAAAGCGGCGCTAGCAATTACTGCCAGAACTCCAATTCGGGCCAACAAACGTTCAAGTGAAAAATGCCACTGCCTTACACGTCGGTCACTTTCAGCTTGAAATATAAATTTATGATTCTTTTGAGGCATTTGACCTTAATAACATTGTTCGATATTAAAATAATTGAAATTAATATTCAATAGCTTTGCTGTAGAATTCTTGCTATTTACAATGAATCTCGTTATTTTGTTATCGGTGGTTTTTTTGCAGTTTTAGTTGTTTTTTTAGCTTGAGTTTTTTTTGGAGCAACTTTCTGCTTCGGTTTTTCAACTACTTCAGCTTTCTCAACCTCTTTTTTGATATTATCAATTTCTTTTTCAAAATTCTTGATCTTAGTTTTAAAGTCATCCTGTTTCTTTATTGCTTCGTTAAACTCTGTATTCGTTTTAAAACTAGTTACATTTTTATCTTTAGCCTGCACATAAATATAACGTCCTAAATCTTCGAAATTTTTATCAATCTCTTTTTGGGTCTGATGAATATCTAATTTTATTTTACTTATTTTAGTGAAGTCACCGGTTTTCTCAACTGCTAATTTACTAACTTCATCAGCTTTTTTAATGGCAGCAGCACTCCATTCTTTAACATTATCTTTTATTTCTTTCCAAAGGTTAGACATAATATTCCCTTATAGTTAAGTCTTTAAATTTATTATTATTTTTGTATATGTACAATCTCTTGTAGAATTTTTATTTAGAATTAGGATTTACTCTTTTCTGCAATCATATTCAGGGCTGAACCGTGTTTAAACCACTTAATCTGTAATTTTGAAAAGGTGTGTTTAACATCAAAGTCATCTATCGAGCCATCTAAGCGATTTACAATAACCTTTAAAACACTGCCGGGCGCCAGATCCTTTATTCCCGTAATTGATAATATATCTGATTCTTGGATCAATTCGTAATCATCGGGATTAACAAAAGTAAGTGGCAATACACCTTGTTTTTTTAAATTTGTTTCATGAATCCGTGCAAAACTTTTCGTTATAACAGCTAAGCATCCTAAGAATCTCGGTTCCATTGCGGCATGTTAACGACTTGAACCTTCACCATAATTTTGATCACCAATAGCAACCCAACCAATTTTTTTAGATTTATAATCGCGAGCGATTTTGTTATAATCTATTCCTTTTTCTTTAGTATCAAAATTTGTTCCTTTTCCAATTTCTTCGGTAAAGGCATTCACTGCACCAATAAACATGTTATTTGCTATATTGTCCAAATGTCCACGAAATCTTAACCAAGGACCGGCAGGAGAAATGTGATCGGTTGTACATTTACCTTTTGCCTTCATTAATACTCTTAATCCTCGATAATCCTTGCCATTCCACTTATCAAATGGAGTTAAAAGTTGCAATCTTTCACTTGTGGGATTAACCTTAATTTCTACTTTATTACCATCTTTTTGTGGTGCTTCAAAGCCCGATTCACCTTTATCAAATCCTTTTGAGGGTAATTCTGCTCCGAATGGTGGTTTTAATAATACTTCATTTCCGTTCTTATCTTTCAAGATATCAGTCAATGGATTAAAACTTATTCTTCCGGCGATTGCTAAAGAAGTTACTCTATCCGGGCTCGCAATGAACGCATAAGTTTCCGGGTTTCCATCATTGCGACGGGCAAAATTTCTGTTAAATGATGAAATAATTGAATTTTTATGACCCTTTGCTACCGATTGACGATCCCATTGTCCAATACATGGACCGCAAGCATTTGCTAGAATTGTGCCACCTAATTCGCGCAAGGTTTCAAGTTGTCCATCTCTATCGGTAGTAGATTTGATCTGTTCTGAACCGGGACTAATTAAAAATTCGCATTTGGATTTCAGTCCAATATCTAACGCTTGCCGAGCCACATGTGCAGATCTCTCTAGATCCTCATAAGATGAATTCGTACAACTTCCAATCAATCCGGCACTTAATTCATCAATGTAATCATTATCTTTTACAGCTTTCGCCATTTGTGATATGGGACGAGCGAGATCAGGTGTAAAAGGTCCAACAATATGAGGTTCTAATGCTGATAAATTAATTTCAATTACTTGATCGTAATATTTCTCGGGGTTTTTGATCACTTCAGCGTCAGGGACTAAATGTTGTTTATTAGCTTCAATAGAATTAATTATTTCACTTCTATCAGTATATTTTAAGTAAATACCCAACTTTTCATCATATGGGAATATTGATGTGGTAGCACCTATCTCTGCACCCATATTAGTTATAGTAGCTTTACCAGTAGCACTAATCGACTCAGTACCCTCCCCAAAATATTCAATAATTTTACCTGTTCCTCCCTTCACTGTAAGAATACCGGCTAATTTTAAAATAATGTCTTTGGCGGATGTCCATCCACTTAATTTTCCGGTAAGTTTAACACCAATCACGCCCGGCCAAAGTAATTCCCACGGCATTCCTGCCATCACATCAACTGCATCGGCGCCACCGACACCAATTGCGATCATGCCCATTCCTCCGGCATTTACAGTATGTGAGTCAGTACCGATCATCATACCACCCGGAAAAGCATAATTTTCTAAAACAACCTGATGGATGATCCCCGCGCCCGGTTTCCAAAAACCAATACCATATTTTTGACTGACTGAATGTAGAAAATCATACACTTCCCCATTCGTGATATTTGCCTTTTTTAAATCTTCTGTAGCACCGATTTGAGCTGTAATTAGATGATCACAATGGACTGTTGTTGGGACAGCTGAAGTATTTCTTCCGGCCGACATAAATTGCAAAAGTGCCATTTGAGCTGTTGCATCTTGCATCGCTACGCGATCAGGATTAAGCTCGACATAGGATTTTTGCCTAACCGGTATCGCATCTAATGGTGCTGCGATATGAGTATATAGAATTTTTTCGGTTAAAGTTAATGGTCTTTTAAATAATTGTCTAGTAGCATCGATTTTATTGTCCAAAGTGGAATAAAAATCCTTTATCATTTGAAGATCAAACATTCTGTCCTCGATTTGTATAAAATTAAATTAAAAGTGAGAAATTGAAGTGTGAAAATTAATGATTTGTCGGTATTTATACAATTTATGAAACGTATATAATTGTTAAATTCAACCTGCATGCGTATAAAGTTGATAATACTAATCACACTCCTCTACTCTGTGGCCTTCTCCGCGTCAAAAGTCACTGTTATTAATTCTTCTGAAGTACAACTTCAATTGCATGTATCTATTAATCCTTTAACGATTGATGACCTTAAACCAATTCATGTGCTTATTGGCTTACCTAATGACAAGTATCCCGAATTACAGATACAGATGTTGAATAAAAAGAGCCTTATTGGTATTTCAGATAAGGTCAGTACTGCAGCAGTACAATGGATTCAGATTCAAAAACTGCGCGGGTTATGGGTTGGAACTGCACAAATAACTCCCGGAACAGATGGAATAAATAACAATCAATATTTTAGTGAAATGTCCATTTCAATGAATTTTGCTAGTCAAACAACTACAAACGTATCAAAATTGAATGATAATATATTATCATCAAATGTGCTTAATTGGTCTGTAGCAAAATATTGGAAACAGAGCGTATTAAATAAATTAGCAAAAGTTAGAGATTTTCCAATGGGACAATGGCTGAAATTTGAAGTCGAAAAGGATGGAATATATCAATTAAATGGATTTGAATTGATTAACTTAATACTAACTATTGATCAACATGATACACGTAGTTTTATTTTATATACAGGAAGTAATTTAGGACGCTCACAGTCTCAAGTTCCCGGAGCTCCAACGCCTAATGAGAATCTTGCGGAAGTAGCATTCCAGTATACAGGTTCCACAGGTGGTACATTTTCAGAAAATGATAAAATAATTTTCTATGGTAGAGGGCCAAGTGGTTTTGATTTAGATGGTACAAATGTCACTTTTAATCAAAATTTATACTTTAATAACAATTTCTATTGGTTATTAATTCCCGATGATAATACTCTGCGTGGAAAACGTGTAACCGAATATCAAAGCACAGACATCCCAACACTAAACTTAAGTTACGGTATTCAGCACCAACACATTGAAAATGATTTTCTAAATCCATTTCAATCGGGCTTAGGTTGGGTGGAACAATCCATTTCAATTAATAATTCTATTGAAAAGACGTTTGCTATATATAATCCCGTAAATGACAGTTCACAAACACTGACGGTCGGATTTCAAGGTGGCACAACTGACAATAAAGTTCGTCCTGCGCCATCAAACAGGATTGATATCCGGCTTAATTCTACCCAAAACTCTATTTTATCTGATATTTCATGGACCGGTTTAAATCAAAGATCGGTAATAACAACTTTAGCTGACGGTAGTTTAATTAACGGATCAAATTCATTGTATTTAACCAATAATTCTAGTGATAATTATTCTCGGCCCTATTTTGATTATCTCACATTAGCATACGGTAGACAATTAAATTTTACCGGTGAACAATTCGAGTTTTATACTCCAATACATAGTAATCCAATAAATTTTACTTTATCCTCTCCAACAACTCCTACAATATGGAATATTTCTGATGTTTCAACACCTCTATCATTATTAGTTGAACAATCGGTGAACAATTATTCCTTTAATGTGTCGCCAAAAGCGAATTCATATGATAGACTAATCGTTTTCGATTCCGAAAATATTAAAACTGTAACAAATCTTGAGAACCTTGATAGGATAAATTTCAATACTTTAAGAAACAAATCAACCCAAGCTGAACACATTATTATAGCTCCAATTGAATACTTAAATGTTGCAAGTAAATTCACTTCACATCGTAAAAACTCCATTTTTGCAGTACTGGAAACTATCTATAATGAATTTTCCGGCGGGAACCCCGATCCGATTGCGATTCGCAATTTTATTTATTGGACACAAAATAATTGGCAATCCCCCAAACCGGTTTATGTCTTCATTTTAGGTGACGCCGATTATGATTATAGGAATATCACCGCTAGTTCCAAAAATATTGTGCCAACTGTCGAAGTTGGTGTAACCGGTTCTTTCGCCACTGATGACCGCCTTGCAGCGATCAACGGAAGAATCCCCGAGGTGGCAATTGGTCGTTTCCCTGCGCGGAACGTCGCAGAAGCGGAAGATTACATCGATAAACTGATTGAGTTTGAAACTAATCCTGAATTTGGCTTATGGCGGCAACGCATTACACTTGTTGCCGATGACGCAGCGCGACCGGAAGATACAATATCCGAATTAAATATCGGCAAAAGCCATACAATTAATTCCGAAATACTAGCTGAAATCATTCCACCAACATTTGAAACTAACAAATTATATATGTTAGAATTCCCAGAAGAAAGCGATGCAACATCGTTTGGAGTAGCCAAACCGGAAGCCACTTCTGCCCTATTTGATATTTTAGAAAAAGGTACGGCAATCGTCAATTATATTGGGCATGGGAGCGCTCACCAATGGGCACAAGAGCGATTATTATTTCAAGACCGTGGTGACTTACAAGCGATCGAAACCGGTATGAAACTCCCCTTATGGATTGCAGGAACCTGCTCTTGGGGACATTTTGATGCTATCGATCGTGAATCATTTTCAGAAGAATTAATTCGACAACCGATGAATGGAGCATATGCAATAATTACGACAAGCAGACCAATTACTGTGACAAGCAATCAATACTATGAAGAACAACTGTTCAATAAAATATTTCCTAATCAGACTGTATCAGAATTACCGATTGGTGTGATTTTACAATCAGTTAAAACTGGCAACCAAGAAGGTGAATATTTTCATCTTTTCGGTGATCCAGCGATGCAATTGTCTTTACCTAAAAATGAGATCACTATCACAAATGTTACTCCTGATACATTACAAACCTTAGCCGTATCAGAGTATATGGCCGTACAAAATATTACAAACAATGGCGGTGAGGGATTTGTGATATTAAAGGATGCTGAAAGAGAGGTAGCCCGTGAATATAATTTTTTATCAAATACTGAATCCCTAACTTACAAATTACCCGGGTCAACACTTTTTAGAGGAAAATTCAGTTTTAATGATAATCACATTTGGGGAAACTTACGCGTTCCAAAGGATGTAACATTTTCGGGTAAACCGGCTTCCTTAAAACTTTACATTATTTCTAATGATTCTAAGCCAATTGAAGCAATTGGATCAAAGGATTCTCTATATATTGTTAGCGGTGACCCAACTTCAGATAATTTTGGACCTATCATCAGCTTTGAAACAAGTGAGAAACGAATCTTACGATCAGGAGATCATATTCAAGAAAATGATGAGATATTCATTCGTTTAACGGATCCATTAGGAATCAATTTAACCTCTGAAATTGGACATGATATCGTTTTAACAGATCTTTCCAATGCTGCTGACAAAATTGTTACAGATGACTTTATCTATGACAATAACAGTATCACTACCGGCACAATTCCTTTAGATTTAAATGAAAATTTAACTGAAGTGCATTTAGCGCTAAAAGCATGGGACAGTGCCAATAATCCTGCTGAAAGCACGATAAAATTATATCAGTTAGAGGAAGCAAAATTAAAATTATTTAATGTAACTAATTTCCCTAACCCGTTTGCAAAATCTACGCAGTTTACGTTTGAATTAACTCAACCGGCTGATATTAGTATTGCAATATTCACATTAGGTGGTAGAAAAATCATGCAATTTGAATCAGAATATTTCTCCATTGGATTTCATGCAATTGATTGGGATGGCAAAGATGCCTTTGGCGACAAGTTGGCAAATGGAGTATATTTATATCGCTTAAAAGCAGTTGGAGATGAAGAAACTGCATCATTTATTGGACGATTAGCCAAATATGAATAATACATTACTGCAAAACTGCCCGCCAATAATTTTAGCATCGAATTCACCGCGCCGAAAGTCTCTTTTGGAATTGATTGATCTACCTTTTAAAGTAATTGCGAGTTCAGTTCACGAAGATTTTAATATTAATTTGGAACCGATTGAATTTGCTAAACACTACGCTAACTTAAAAGCGTGTGATGTTGCTGAAAAACACTCTAATTCCTTAGTTATAGGCGCTGATACAATTGTTGTTTTAGATAATGAAATCATCGGTAAACCGATTGATGAAGAGGATAGTAAATTAATGTTAAAAAAATTATCCGGTAGGACACATACCGTTATTACGGGGGTTTCATTAGTTTGGCAGGATAAAAACATCGTGGATATTTTCAACGAAAAGACTGACGTCACTTTTCAAGAATTAACTGATGAACAAATTCTATATTATGTTAAATATTGCAATCCACTTGATAAAGCCGGTAGTTACGGAATACAGGATTGGTTCGCTGTTTGTGTTAAAAAGATTGATGGTTGTTTTTATAATGTAATGGGTATGCCTTTGTCAAAATGTTATAGTCAGTTAATGAAAATAATTAATGGTATAAATTCATGAAATTATTACTCCTAAGCAATTCCACAATGGCCGGAAAACCTTTTCTTGGTTGGCCTCAAGAATATCTGAAATCATTTATTGGAGATTCTCCCAAAAAACTGCTTTTTATCCCCTATGCCGGTGTAAATGTTTATTGGGACGGTTACCATAAAAAAGTAAGAAATTATTTTGAAGAATTCGGCTATCAAACTAAATCAATTTATAAACAAAAAGACGCTGCTGAGGCCATACAAAAAGCTGATTTGATTATGGTTGGGGGCGGCAATACATTCCATTTGGTTTACCATTTACATAAAAATGGATTAATCCCGTTAATTCGTAAGGCTGTATTAGACGGCAAACCGTACATCGGGTGGAGTGCCGGAGCTAATGTTGCTTGCCCTACCATATGCACCACCAACGATATGCCGATCATTCAACCGGAATCATTTGAAACATTCAACTTAGTTCCATTCCAAATCAATCCGCATTACCTTGATGCCAATCCTGATGGTCATGGCGGAGAAACCCGTGAAGACCGGATCAATGAATTTTTAGAAATTAATCGTGAAAAAGTTGTGGTCGGATTACGTGAAGGCACCGGATTATTGATTGAAGCTGATAATATAAAATTAATAGGTGATAGAGCAGCAAGATTATTCCAATATTGCCAAGAACCGGAAGAAATAGACAATTTTAGCAAATTTATATTTTAGTATTTCTTAATAGAATTATAAAATAATAAACATTGAATTAATCTGAGAACCAGATTCAATTGAAATTGGCTAGAATTATCGGTAACAATAAATAAAAATGAATATACAAATTAATAAAACGCTAATAGCTCCCTGCGGAATGAATTGTGGAAAATAATATAAAAACCCACTGTCCACTCTGCAATAGTGGTAGTACTGTTTTTTATAAATTCAAAAAACAGCTATATCATCAATGTAATAATTGCTTCGGCATTTTTGTTGACGAAAAACTCTTACTTGATAAGGAAGCAGAAATGTTGCGTTACAAAAAACATAATAATGATATTGAAGATGTTGGATATCGAGAATTTGTTTCTCCAATAACCTCGGCTATCTTAAGAGACTTTAATCAAAAACATAAAGGACTAGATTTTGGGGCCGGCACCGGTCCTATAATCTCTAAGATTTTAATAGATAACGGTTTTCAGATTATGCAATACGACCCATTTTTTCATAACTACCCACTCTTGTTAGAGGAGAAATATGATTATATTGCTGCTTGCGAAGTGATTGAACATTTTCATGAACCAAAAAAGGAATTTAATCTACTAAAGCAATTATTATTGCAAAATGGCAAACTCTATTGTATGACTAATACCTATAATGAAAATATTGATTTTCATAATTGGGATTATAAGAACGATTTAACTCACATATTTATTTATCAAAAGAAATCAATTCATTGGATAAAAGAATATTTTGGGTTTTCAGATGTTACAATCAAGGATAGACTTATAACCTATTCTAATTAACTAAAAAGAATATTATAAAATAATAAGTGATCTAATCAAACTTAACCGACACTAATTTAGATACGCCCTTCTTCTCCATCGTCACACCGTATAAATAATTAGCTACTTCCATAGTGAGTTTATTATGTGTTACAACAATAAATTGGGTATCTTTTGTAAAGCTTCTCAAGGCGCGGGTAAATTTTCCTACATTTGTATCATCTAACGGTGCGTCAATTTCGTCCAATATGCAGTAGGGGCTTGGTTTGTATTGATAGATTGAAAAGAGTAACGCAATCGCTGTCAGCGATTTTTCCCCGGCAGATAGCATACGTAAAGTTTGGTTGCGTTTTCCGGGTGGCTGCGCCCTAATGGCGATGTCGGCTTCGAGTGGATCGGGATCACCAATTATGTCCAAAGTTCCCTGTCCGCCCTCAAAGAATACAGTGAATAGATTCTCGAAATTCACTTTTATTTGATCGAATGTCTCACGGAATTGCTTACGTGCCACACGATCTATTTTTTCGATTGATTCGCGTAGATTTACTTCAGATTCAACAAGATCATCGCGCTGTGAGATTAAATGCTCTAAACGTTTAGTTTCCTCTTCAACTTCAACCTGCACTGCCATATTAACCGGACCAATGCTTTCGATACTTCTTTCTAATCTCGCAATATCACCAGCTAATTCTTCTTCAGTTTTAACAATAGTGTTGTTGTGCGGAACAACTGCATTATAGCGCCCTGAAATGCGTTCAGTGATGGCATTTATCTTTTGCTGGTATTCCACGATAGCAATTTCGCAGCTCTTCAATTCTTCTAAAATTGATTCACGGTTTTTCTGTTCGGACTTAATTTTATTTTCAATTTCTTCTATGGAACGATAGGTATCGCGATAAGTCTGTTCTTTCAAATCTAACAACGATTTACTTTTTTTCAAATCAACATTAATCGCAATCAATTCTTTTTCTTTGATATTTATTTCATCTGCTCGTTCTTTTGATTGTTCATTCAGTACTTTGATTTCATCAATAATTATAAATTGTCTTTCTTCAATTTCGGTTATAGTATTCTCGGCCGTCTTTTTTTGTGATTTTAGATTATCACGATCGTTTTCGAGATTTAATAATTCAATTCGCAAATCTTGAATAGTTTGATGATATAAGTCACGTTTGCTATGCGACTTGTGTAATTTTTCATTGGCATTATATAATTTACGCTGTATTAAAGTGAATTGTTTTTCACCTTGTTCTACATTTTTAAATAATGATTGTAATGAACTTTGCAGGTCACTAATAGATTGACTTATTTCAGTTAATTCATTTTTTATGTCTAAAATATATTTTTGTTTATTTTCAATCTCAAATTTAATTCGCTGATATCCAGAATTGAGTTTTTCAAATTTTTCTTTATTAGAATCAATTTGTTCGATGGTAAAAACTAAATCATTATCCAATTCAATCTTTTTTGTGTCTAAACCGGAAACTTCATTATCATGCGCTTTAATATTTTTTTCTACTTTGTCAATTTCTGTTTTTAAGATTTCAATCTTTTCCAGTCTTCCGATAATGGTACCTTTAAAGGATCCAGGTTTTTTAAAGATTAAATTATTAAATGAAGTTCCTTTTAGATCAATTAATGTCCAACCTGCTAAATTGGGATCTAAGATGGCTTTACTTAAATCTTTAACAATCAAAGTATTACCAAGTAATAGTTCGGCTAATATAGTAAAT
>PVMK01128324.1_pt1 | contig 13233 bp, 12 predicted proteins | sample 1853481 | NCBI WGS metagenome assembly PVMK01 (sample SAMN08533507, study PRJNA380276) | Marine sediment metagenome, whole genome shotgun sequencing project.
TCAGGCATTCCCTGCTGCCCGGTTATCGGATCATACAAAAGCCAGTGATCACCATCCCAAACGGCCAGCAGGGAATGCCTGAGCACTATATGATCTGGTGGCGTGGTGAAGAGCAACTGTCCAGTGTTAGCGGCGCCAGGCTTCGCGACCTGCAGATATCAGTCAAGCGGCGCCTGGCGAGTTCACTCGAGCTGGCAGGTCTGCGGGCTGAATTGAAGGACTCGCTGGTCGGGCGAATTTCTCTCCTTAACCTGCCCGTCCAGACGCAATCGGTTTACGAAGTGCTGCTGCTGATTCCATTTGGAATCCTGGTGATCGTAATACTGAGAAATTTCATCGGCCTGAAGTCTTTTGGTACGTTCGCGCCGGTGCTGATCGCGCTGGCTTTCAGGGAGACAGAGCTGCTCAAGGGGATTCTACTGTTCATGATGATCGTATCCCTGGGCCTGGTCTTTCGTTTCTACCTGGAGCGATTACGGTTGCTGCTGGTACCCAGGCTGGCAGCGGTTGTGACCATCGTGGTGTTGCTGATGACGGTGATCAGCATCGTGAGCAATCAGATCGGTATCGAGACCGGTCTTTCCGTATCGCTGTTTCCGATGGTCATCATTTCCATGGTGATCGAACGCATGTCGATCGTGTGGGAAGAGCGCGGCGCTGCGACATCGATCCGCGAAGGGCTTGGAAGTCTGTTTATGGCATCGCTCGCTTATGCGGTCATCTCGATCGATATCCTGGTCTACTGGGTCACCGTGTTTCCTGAAGTGAACCTGGTGGTGCTGGGCCTGATCGTGGCGCTGGGGCGTTATACCGGCTTCCGCCTGACTGAGCTGGTCCGGTTCCGGCAACTGGCGGTGCGGGGGAAGCCGTAGTCATGTTGGGTATGCTAAACCGGATGCGGTCGGCGGGCGTGCTTGGCCTGAACCGGCGCAATGGCGACTACATTCTGAAATTAAATCCCCGGCAATTTTTTCCGTTGGTGGATGACAAGGTGCTGTGCAAGCAAAAGCTGCAGGAGTTGGGTCTGGCGGTCCCGGAACTCATTGCCGTAGCTTCCTACATGCAACAGGCATCCCATGTCGACGAGTTGCTGGGCGACAAGACGGAATTTGTGATCAAGCCCGCGCATGGCAGCGGCGGTGACGGGATCCTGTTGATCAAGGATCGCAAGTCGGATTACTTCGTTGATTCCGATGGCCACCTGGTACAACAGGCGGATCTTGAACACCACCTGACCAACGTGATCGGTGGCCTGTATTCGCTGGGCGGCCAACCTGATGTGGCGATGATCGAATCGCTGGTGCATTTTGATCCGGCGTTCTCAGGGTTAACCTACCACGGCGTGCCCGATATCCGCGTCATTGTGTATCGCGGCTACCCGGTAATGGCCATGGTCCGCTTGCCGACCCGCGAGTCTCATGGCAAAGCAAACCTGCACCAGGGCGCCATTGGCGTGGGGGTAGACCTGGCCAGCGGTGTTACGGTCGGCGGTGTTTCGGGTAACCACGTGGTCGCCGTGCACCCGGACACCGGGTCGCAAATCACAGGGTTCAGGATTCCGCACGGAGCCGGATCATGTGGATGGCGGCACGCTGCTTTGAAGCGGTTGAACTGGGTTACCTGGGGGTCGATATCGTGCTGGATCGTGATCTCGGACCACTCATCCTCGAACTGAATGCCAGGCCGGGCCTGAATATCCAGATCGCCAACCGGCGAGGTCTGTGTTCCCGCCTCAATGCAGTGGATGATCTGGAATCTGGCCACGAGAGCCCGGAACAGCGTGTGGACTGGTCCTGCAAGACGTTCGGTGATCCGCTGACGGACCTGCTGAATCAGGCGCCCTGGTGAACTGTGGTGTCCGCTGAGTACTCAGCCATCAATTCGGTAAAGTGCCGCTGCCCCTCGGCGAATTGTTTGCGCGCCCGTTCCAGGTATTCCCGAACTTCGTCCACGTAGCCGTCCGTCGAGGCTGACCAGACCCGGTTGATGTAGCGTTCCCCGGCCGCGAAATTACTCATGACGTCCGCGTAGTTCTGGATGCCGAACACATGGATCATGCTTTCCCTGGCTGCGGCGAAGTTATTCAGGTCATCCCGGAACAGGTGATCGATTTCGAACCGGGCGTCGTAGACGGGCAGGTCATCCCCGCGCCCGCACAGTTCCTCCAGGTTGGCCAGGATTTTGGTCAGGCTATTGTCCAGGGTTTCCATGTTTCCGGCCAGCCGCTGTCCGGAACGGGTTTCCTCACGTTGCGCCTTGCGGAAAATCCCCAGGCCGATGACACCGGTCACCAAAACGGGAATCATGTAGCCCCAGTTGATTTGCCGTGGATCCAGAACCGAAAGGAAGGCGCCGGCCAGGAAGGAAGCAATGACCAGGATCAATCCCAGAATTTTCATCTCGCCATCCCCTTGTAAATCATGTCTATTGCGAAGCCAACCCCAACCAGCGCCTCGCCAACAATAAAGCCCGCCATCACCGGGATACCGGTGTTTTCGGCATACGATTGACCGAGTTTGTAGTCGCTGACAACCCTTATTACGGTACCGATGCTGTAGGTGAGCACGATATTGAAAGGCAGGTAGAAACCCAGGCCGACGGTAATTCCCAGACCCGGTTGGAACAGGCTCAACATCGCGCCCAGGCCGGCTCCCGCCAGGTATTTCTGGGCCGGTACGTCGCCGCCCATGATGCCGTTGATCATGCTGGCCAGGGCCTGGCCCTGCGGAGCGGGCAACTTGTCACTGCCCAGGACATAGGCTTCATTGAGAACGAAAATAAGTACGATCACCACGATGGGGCCCAGCCAGGCGCCGATGAACTGGCCCAATTGCTGTTTACGTGGCGTCGCCCCCACCAGGTATCCGGTCTTGAGGTCGAGCATCAGGTCGGTGGCCTGTGACATCGCCACCGACGCCGCCGCGCCAACCACGATGGCGGACACGATAGCCGCTTGTGTATCGCCCAGTCCGCTGGAAATGAAGATCAGGATGGTGACCGCTATCAGGGTCATGCCGGACAGCGGGGACCAGTTGGTGCGGCCAATGGCCTCCGACAGAATGACGCCGGCTATCCAGATCCACAGCGTACCCACGACGGCCATGACCATTCCGCGGCCCAGGCCCATTTTGTCGGTAGAGAGCACGGCTATCACCACCAGCAGGACGGCAGCCCCGCCAATCGCCGCGTAGAGTAATTTGATCGGCATCTCGTCACGCGAAATCGCTGACTCAGTCCTGGCTGCGTTCTGCATGCTGCGCACCGCGCTGAGGATCATTGGAAACGCCATCACCACCCCGGCTATCGCACCGCCGATCAACATGCCGATTCCGACGGGGCGGAACAACAGAAGCCGCAGCGCATCGGGGTCTGCGGTTACCTCGCCAGTGGCCGGGTCAAGCGGAAACATTTCCAGCCCGGAAAGCATCGGGGCCAGCAACCAGTAACAGACGTAACCGCCGATGATGAAAGCCACGCCACCCTTGCCGGCGATATAGCCCACGCCAATGGTCAACAGCGACAGGTACCAGACCGCGTTCATATAACCGGGCATTCCGATCAGGCTGCCAAGGTCCAGGTTATCCATGCCGGTGGATTGACTGACCGCATGCAGTCCACCGCTCAACAACGCGCCGCCAATCAGCAGCATGGCCTTTTGAATGCCGGCGCCGGGCGATTTGAGAATCGTCGCCACAGCGACTCCGCCGGGGTAGGTGAGGCGCTCGTAGTCAATCATTTGCTTGCGCAGCGGAATGATGAATCCGATGCCAAGGAAAGCGCCCGCAATGGCGCCAAAGGTCAACAGCACGGGATTGAAATCAGAGCCGTAACCAAGGATAAAAATGGCCGGCACGGAGAACATCATGCCGCTGGATGCGCCGTTGACCGCGCTGGCGACCGTTTGCGCGATATTGTTTTCGATGATACTGCTGCGCCGCAGGATTCCGCGCAGGATGCCGAAACCCAGGATGGCGGCGAGTTCCGAGCCTTCGATTGAGAAACCCAGAATCAAGGCGGCGTAACCAATGCTGATAGCGATGATAACCCCGAGGAAATACCCCACCAGGATGGCCGCCCAGGTCAGTTCAGGGTACGGTCCGTGGCGGATTATGCCCGTTTGGGTTGATTGTGCTTCCATTTATTATTCCATTGTTATTGTAGGAGCGAATTTATTCGCGATGTTTTTTTACAATTATTTCGCGAATGAATTCGCTCCTACAGGCCGTAGGCCCAGACGAGAACCGTGGTCAGGACCAGCCACAGACCGATCGCCAGTGGCAGGCCAATGCGGACAAAATCGCTGAATTTGTAGCCGCCGGCGTTCATCAGAAGGATATTGGTTTGGTAGGCCATTGGCGTAACGAAGCTGAGGTTTGCCCCAAACAGCACGGCCAGTACGAAAGGTTCCAGCGGCATCCCCAGCCGTTGGGCAATGCCGATCGCGATCGGCGTGCCGATCACCGCAGCGGCATTATTGGAGACGATATTGGTCAGGATGCCCATCATCAGCATCAGTCCGCCCAGCACAATCGAGGGCGGTGCGCCGAAGGTAATGTAAACGAACAGCTTTGCCAGGTAGTCAGCCCCGCCGGTTTTCAGCAGCGCCGCACCCATCGCCAGTGATGAGACGATAATCAGGATGACTTGCGTGCTGAGCGCACTCATGGCGTCTTTCCAGTTCAGGCAACGGGTCACGATCAAGACCATGAAACCCAGTACGGCGCTGATTTCAATCGGCGTGATATTGAACGCGGTCAGCGCTACCACGCCCAGCATGGTTGCCAGTGCAATCGGAGCTTTCCTGGTGCTGGGCAACTGGATGCTTCCGTCCAGAACCAGGAAATCAGCGGTTTCCTTCAGTTCACGCAGGTTTTCGACGGTGGACTGGGCCAGCAGCACGTCGCCGGAGCGCAACTGAACTTCATCCAGGCCCGGGGATTTTCTCTCCTGGGAATCTTCGAACCGGTGGAGGGCGAGCAGTCGCAGGCCGTATCGTGACCGCAGCCTGGCGTTACCGATGCGCAAGCCGTTAAGCCTTGATGCCGGCGTGATGACGACTTCGGCGATCTGCTGGCCTTCCGCGCTGAGTGGGTGTTCTGCATCAACCGCCTGGTCGCCGGAAAAAAGTGTGCCGCCCAGCAAGCGTGAATATTCGCGCAGGTTGGCCTGAGTGTCACTGGTGGTCAGGCGGTCGCCGACCTTGAGCACCACGTCCGGCAGGGGGTTGATAAAAACGCCCTGGCCCCGCTGCACCGATTCTACTTTCACGCCTTCGCCCACGCGCAAAATAGCATCTGCCAGGGTTCTACCAACCACTACGCTGTTCTTCTCGATCCTGATCTGCGCCGTGTAGAGCCGTGCTACGGCGCCGCTCATCGGTGGTTGCCTTTCCGGAATCAGGCGGGGGGCGATCAGCCACAGGTAGATGATGGCGAAAAAGCCCGCGATGGCGACCGGGCCCAGGAAATCGAACATGCTGAACGCATCCATACCCATGTCGGCCGCTACGTTGACCACCAGCAGGTTGGTCGAGGTGCCGATGGTTGTCGCCATGCCCCCCACAATGCTTGCAAACCCCATTGGAATAAGAGATCCCGAAGGTGATTTTCCGGTGCGTACGGCCACGCCGATCAGGATCGGAAGCATCAGTACGACAATCGGTGTGTTATTGATGAACGCACTCAATACGGCAGTGATCACCAGGGTGACCAGCAGGGAAATTGCCGGGCCTTTGCGCCACGACCTGGCAAGCACTCTTCCGACCGGTTCCAGGGCGCCGGTGCGAATCAAACCCTGGCCGACAATCATCAGGGCGCTCACAGCAATCAGAGCCTTGTGGCCAAACCCGAGGAAAAAGTCGCTCGCTTGCAAAGTCCGGCCGTCGGCTTCGAACGGGAACAGTGTGAACCCTACGCTGAGTGCGACCAGTACCAGCAAACTGGTGGTCTGTAGCGGGATGCTCTCCCGGGTAAACAGGATCAAAGCCCCGATGATCAGGATCATCACGGCCAGTGCATGCGAATTGGGGAGCGCCAGTTCCAGCATATCTATTTTCCATCCAATCAGGGAGCAGTCTACCTGACTTGCGGCGCCGGGGTGGCTGACTTATGCTGCCACCCGTCGTGACCAGTTCCAGCTATCCCTTTATCGCATTCGACCCCGTGGCCTTTTCAATAGGGCCGCTGGACGTGCACTGGTACGGGATAATGTACCTGCTGGCTTTCCTGTTTTTCTGGGCCGGTGGCAACTGGCTGGCGAAGAACCGCAAGTGGTGGGGCTGGAGTACCCAGGAGGTCGGTGATTTTCTTTTTTACGCCATGCTCGGTGTGGTGCTGGGCGGGCGCTTCGGCTATGTTTTTTTCTATAGCTTCCAGAACCTGCTGGACGATCCGCTGCTCCTGTTCCGCATAACGCAGGGCGGCATGTCATTTCACGGCGGTCTGCTGGGTGCCCTGGTCGCGATGTGGTGGTTCGGCCGGCGCACGGGCCGGACTTTCTGGCAGGTTTCAGATTTCGTGGCTCCGCTGGTTCCGATCGGGCTCGGCCTGGGCCGGATCGGTAATTTTATTGGCGGAGAATTGTGGGGCCGGCACAGCGATGCGCCCTGGGCGATGATTTTCGCCAATTCGATACAGTCGGGCGGGTGGCAGTCCGCCGAACTGGAAGCGGCCTGGCGCAGCGGTGCGCTGGACCACCTGGCGAGGCATCCAAGCCAGCTTTACCAGGCTCTGGGCGAGGGGTTGGGCCTGTTTTTGGTGTTGGCCGTTTACTCGCGGCTGCCACGGCCGGCGGCTGCGGTGTCCGGCTTGTTCCTGATCACTTATGGAGGCTTCCGCTTTGTGGCAGAATTCTTCCGTGAACCTGATGATCATATCGGGTTTGTCATGGGTGACTGGCTGACCATGGGCATGGTGCTGTCGTTACCGATGGTGCTGGCCGGAGTCATCATCATGGCCTTCGCTTATCGAGGCCGGGGAAAAGAATGAAAACATATCTGGATCTTCTGCGGCATATTCTTGATCACGGAACGGCCAAATCCGATCGTACCGGTACCGGCACCATCAGCGTGTTCGGTCACCAGATGCGATTTGACCTGGCCAGGGGTTTTCCTGCCGTCACCACCAAGAAACTTCATTTCAAATCGATCATTCACGAACTACTCTGGTTCCTGGACGGTGATACCAATATCCGTTATCTCAATGAAAATGGTGTTCGGATCTGGGATGCCTGGGCCACTGAAGAAGGTGAACTGGGGCCTGTTTACGGGGCCCAGTGGCGGAACTGGATAGCCCCCGATGGCCGCCGGATTGACCAGATTTCCCAATTGCTCGAAGATTTGCGCAGCCGCCCTGACTCGCGGCGCCACATCATTTCGGCCTGGAACCCGGCCCTGTTACCGGATGAATCGCGCAGTCCGAAGGAGAATGCTGCGGCAGGTTTGCAGGCCTTGCCGCCGTGCCACACGATGTTCCAGTTCCACGTCGCTGACGGCAAACTGAGCTGCCAGATGTATCAGCGCAGCGCCGATGTTTTTCTTGGCGTACCGTTCAACATCGCCTCTTATGCCCTGCTCACCATGATGATTGCGCAAGTTGTGGGCCTGGAGCCGGGCGACTTTATTCACACTTTTGGCGATGTTCATATTTACCTGAATCACCTGGAACAGGTGGAAACACAGCTCAGCCGCGAACCGTTCCCGCTGCCGGAAATGAAGATTAATCCGGACCGGCGGAACCTGTTTGATTTTCGCTATGAGGATTTCGAGTTGGAGGGGTACCAGTGCCATCCCGCAATCCGCGCCCCGATTGCAGTGTAAGCGCGTCAAGACCCATGCTTCACGGTAAAAAAACTACGATTATGGCGGCCATGGCGCGGAATCTGGCCATTGGACTCAATGGTGACATGCCCTGGCATTTACCCGGGGAGTTGCAGCATTTCAAGGAAACGACCATGGGTAAGCCCATCATTATGGGCCGCAAAACCTGGGAATCCATTGGCCGTGCGCTGCCAGGCCGGCAAAACATCGTGGTGACCAGAAATCATGCTTTCCAGGCCAGTGGCTGCGAAGTCGCCGGGTCGCTGGACCAGGCGGTTCAAATCGCCACTGGTGAAGAAGTCATGATTATCGGAGGAGGCCAGATGTATGAGCAGGCCCTGCCATTTGCTGACCGGATGATACTGACCCTGGTGGATTGTGATCCCGAAGCCGATACCTGGTTTCCCGAATGGCAAAGGGACAACTGGCTGCAGGTCAGCGTGAGATCCGAAACTCCCAACGAACAAAATCCTTACGGCTACCGGGTTCTCGTCCTGGTCAGGAAAACGGATTCCGGTGATACTTCCCCGGCACCTGGAACAAAGCCCGGTCCTCCAGCCTGAGGGCGCTCAGTCTTCCGCCCCAAACAGCGCCGGAATCCAGGCAGATAGTACGTTTTTTCACGCGCAAGCCCAGCGCTGCCCAGTGTCCAAAGACAATCGTGATGTCACGGGTCCGCCGGTTTTTGTGTTTGAACCAGGGCCTGTAGGAGGCTGGCTGTGAACCCGGCGGGCCGCTGGCGCTGGAAAGGATTTTGCCGTTACTGTCGCAAAAACGCAGCTGGGTCAGGATGTTGCTGATCAGGCGCCGCCGTTTCCAGCCACTACGGTCGTCACGCCAGCGCCGGACCAGGTTTTTGTTCATTCTGGAGAAAAATTTTCCGGATTTTTTCGAACGCAGCGCTTGTTCCACCTCCCCCGCACAGGCCATGGTTTGCTCGACAGTCCACTGCGGAACTACGCCTGCGTGCACCATCAGCACTTCGTGTTCAGCGGACCAGTGAGCCATTGGCTGCTTCTGGAGCCAGTCCATCAGGCGGGGCCGGTCGTGGGCCCGGAGAATAATGTCCATTTCCCGGTTTGAACAACCGCCTTCGGGGAATCTCCAGTTCTCCCTGAGCAGGTACAGGTCATGGTTGCCCATGGTCATCGTGAACCGGTCGCCCAGGCTTTGCAGCAGGCGCAGTGTTTCCAGTGACTGCCCACCGCGGTTTACCAGGTCTCCCGGACACCACAGTTGGTCAACGGCCGGGTCAAACCGCACTTTTTCCAGCAAGCGCTGCAGCGGGTCGTAGCAACCCTGAATGTCGCCGATGATGTAAGTTGCCATTTAGAGTTAACTTTCCAGTATTTCGCAGAGGTCTGCAAATTGCGCCAGGCTCAGGGTTTCCGGCCGTGCTCCCGGGTCGATCCCCGCTGATTCAATCGCGGTGACATCCAGCATTCCCCGTAAGCAGTTGCGCAGGGTCTTGCGCCTCATGGAGAACGCCTGGCTGACCAGTTGCTCGAACAGCGCCATAGTTTTTATCTGCACCGGAGGCTGAGCGTGCGGAACCAGCTTGACGAACATGGATTGTACCTTGGGGGCAGGGCTAAATGCTTCCGGCGGCACGCCAAACAGGGGGGTGACCTCGCAGTAATACTGGCACATTACGGACAGCCTGCCCCACGCTTTGCTGCCGGGTTCGGCCGCCATCCGCCTGACCACTTCCTGCTGCAGCATGAAGTGCATGTCGATGATCAGATCATTCCACTGCAGGACGTGAAACAACAGCGGGGTGGAAATGTTATAGGGAAGATTACCCACCAGCCTGAACGGGCGGCCATTGACGAGTTCCGAAAAATCTGTTTTTAAAGCGTCACCGGTGTGGACCTCGGCCCGGCCGCCGGGTTTGAACATGATCTGCAGATTCGCGGCCAGGTCGCGGTCGATCTCCAGCAAGTGCAGTTCGGCATCTGTTTCCGCCAATGGCCTGCTGAGCGCCGCCTGGCCCGGCCCGATTTCAAGAACAAGCTCACCAGCCACCGGGTTGATGGTATTTACGATCCGCTCAATCATGCGTGGATCGGTCAGGAAGTTTTGTCCGAAACGCTTACGTGCCCGATGCCCCATACCCATCCTTTGTCTGCATTGCCATGTGTTCCGCGGCCTGGGCCGCTGCGTGCAAACTGCCAATACTGGCTTTGCCGCTACCGGCCAGGTCGAGCGCGGTGCCGTGGTCTACCGAGGTTCGGATGAATGGCAGTCCCAGTGTGATGTTGACAGCCCGGCCAAACCCCATGTGCTTGAGCACTGGCAGGCCCTGGTCATGATACATGGCCACCACGGCGTCGCAATTGGCGATGCGTGGTGGATTAAAAGCGGTGTCGGCGGGTACCGGGCCATCCAGTGTCATGCCTTGCGCTCGCAGTCGCTCAATGACCGGAAATATAATCTCCTCCTCCTCGTGACCCAGGTGGCCTCCTTCACCCGCGTGCGGGTTCAGCCCCAGGATTTGCAACCGTGGCTGCGCAATTCCAAATTGCTCGCGTAAAGCACTCTGCGTGATACGAATGACGGCTTCCAGTTTTTCAGGATTGATGGCATCTGCTACATCGCGCAGGGGCAGGTGTGTGGTTACCAGGGTCACCCGCAGACCGGGCGCAGCCAGCATCATTACCACCTGTGGTACGGCGGCCAGGTCTGCCAGGAATTCGGTGTGTCCGCTGAAAAGGAAACCTGACTCGTTGATGATGCCTTTGTGGACCGGGCCGGTAACCAACGCCGCAGCATGACCGTCCTGAAGCAGGCCGACAGCGCTGCGCAAGCAATCAAGCACAGAGGGTGCGTTCATTGGGTTTAGTTGCCCCGGCTGAGCCGGCGCGGCCAGGCTGACCGGTAAACAGGCAAGTTCTCCCGCGACTACCCTGGCGCCGGGGCGCCACTCCTGGATTGGAATGTCGAGCGCCAGGCTGTCGGCAGTTTGCTTCAGCAGGTCAGGGTCGGCGACTGCGAGCAGCCGGAAACCGGGATACCTCTGATGAAACCGGAGCAGTATTTCCGGACCGATACCTGCAGGCTCCCCCGGGGTAATGGCCAGAACCGGTGGCTTCATGGTCATAAGATATGGCCTGGGTCTGAACCGGGCCTATCTGTTGCCGGCCAGCCTGGTTTCGACAAATGCTTCGTCCCTGAACTGCCTAAGTACCTTTTGTACTTCCTGTTCGGCTTTGCGGTTCATGATTTTTTCCCGCGCTTCCGCCCGGATGGCTTCCTCGGTCCGGTCCATTTCGCGGGTCGCCAGTAATTCCATGATGTGCCACCCGCCCTGGGTCTGGAAAGGCTCGCTGGTTTGGCCTGATTTCAAGGCCGTGAGCGTCTGGTAAACCCGGTCGCCGTATGCTTCGGGAGGGAACCAGCCCATGTCGCCACCGAGGTTCGCGCTGCTGGTGTCATCGGAATATTCTTTGGCCAGAAGCGCAAAGTCCTCGCCGTCGGCCAGTTTACCCTTGATTTCGATAATCGCTTCCATCGCCAGGCGCGGTGTCATTATCTCGTCAATTTCAATCATGATATGACGGGCGTTGTATTCCTTGATAACTACCTGGCGCTGTTCACGGTAGTCATTGACCTTGAGAATGTGGAATCCCGCAGGACTGCGGATGGGCTGGGTGAATTCGCCAGCTTGCAATTCCCGTACAGCGTCGGCAAAAAATGCCGGGACGCTGCTCAGGTCCCGCCAGCCTACCAGTCCGCCTTCGAGCGCCTCCGAGCCATCCGAGTAGCTGATGGCCGCTGATGCGAAATCAAGGCCGTTGACCAGGCGCTCGTAAATATCTTCAGCCTTTTCCTTGGAAGCTTTGATCTGCTCCGGTGTCGGACCTTCTTGCAGGCCGGCCATAATGTGGGAAATATTGTACTCTCCGCCCGAAAGGTCCTCTGATGCGAGCATGATATCGATCTCGGTATCCGTAATCGGCTCCATGCCGTTCATGATCCGTTGACGGAGCCGTTCGGTCATTAGTTCCTCACCGATATTCTGGCGGAATTCTGCAAAATTCTCACCGTCCCCCTCGATCACCTGGCGTAACTGCTGCAGCGTCATGCCATTTTGCTGGGCCAGGGTCACCAGCGCCTGGTCTATATCGGCGTCACTGACTCTGATCCCGGTCTGCAATGCCCGCTGAATCTGCAATTCCCGCATAATCAACCGTTCCAGAACCTGACTTTCCAACAGGTTCATCGGGGGCATGGATTCACCGCTGGAGCGAACCCGATCCACGATCCCGCCACCGCCATGTCCAGTTCGCTGCGCAGTATGATGTCTTCATCCACCAGGGCCACGATGGAGTCGATGGGTGCATTGCTGCTGGAGAGTTGCGCCGTCGAGACGGCAGGGGTCAACAGGCTTCCTGCGATGATGAAAAATGTGACGGTCCGGGTTGACCAGGAACAACAATGGCGAATCATCAAGGATTTCTCCGAAAAGGACCTATTCTACCTTATACAGTAAGCAACAGTCAGTCGTCGAATAGCTGCGAACTCTGGGTTCCCACGCTGGTCAGCCCTTTCAGGTTGAGTTCGAAGTAGATGCCATCGCGATAATCACCGTCCCTGTTTTTGAGGTAACGCCGCACTACCGTACGAAGAGCCCAGCAGCAGCTTTCATATTCGATACCGCCCTGGATTTCGAGCAGGTCGCTATCGGCAAACGAATAGTTCAGGCGTGAAAGCAAACGCCAACTCTCGTTGATCGGCCAGAATATCCGGAAGTCGAACTGGTCCACGCGGTCACGCCGGAACCGGTACTCGAAAAGCAGGCGTTCACCTTTCTTGCCACGGTAGTTGAACCCCATGGTTCCCACATCCAGCCGGTTGTGCTCCCAGCCCCACTGCAAACCGGCCACGGCGCTAAAATTGGACCACAGACGCCAGCTAAACTCTGCCAGGAAAGGTGATAGATCCTCATCGACAACCGGTTTATCTCCCAGTTGAACTCTGCTCTTGTCAAAATAAAAGATTTGCCCAAGGCTCAGGCTCCACAACTCTTGTCCGCCCTGGCCGTCGTAATGATTGGTGGTGATGGCCAGAGATAATTGGTTAGCGTCACTTTGGCGGTCACTTCCGGCGAACCGGTTGGTGTTGAACAACTGGCTGAAACCAAAGGTGAACTCACCGGTATCGAAGTTAGGCAGATCATTCTGTTGCTTGTACGGGACATAAAGGTAGAAAAGCCTCGGTTCGAGTGTCTGTAAGCTGCCACTTGAAGTCGTGCGGTCAAACACCAATCCCGCATCGAGACTGCCGATCACCATGCTCCGCTGCGGAGATTCATCACCGGGCGCACCCTGGCGGTCCAGGTCATAGCCCGTGTACCGGAAACCCAGGCTGGGCTTGATGAAGCCCCAACTGGAATACCGGCTCCAGTAAATATTCGG
>PVMK01182438.1_pt1 | contig 13229 bp, 12 predicted proteins | sample 1853481 | NCBI WGS metagenome assembly PVMK01 (sample SAMN08533507, study PRJNA380276) | Marine sediment metagenome, whole genome shotgun sequencing project.
CGTTCATCCAGGTCCAGCAACAACAGGTAGACACTGGCCACGTCCGCGATGAGCGTGATGGTGACCACGTTGCGCGCCTCTACCGTCGCGAGAAGTTCGGCGCGGGCCGCTTCGGTGGAGCGGCGTAACTTACCCCACAGATCCACTTCGAAACTGAGATTGCCGGCCAGCACGAAGGTTTCATTGATGCTCCCGGGCAAGCCCGCACCGGGAATGAGGTTGCCCCGGCTCGCTCCGGCTGTTCCATCGAGATTCGGGAACTGGTCGGCACGCACAAAACCAAGCGCTGCCCGGGCCTCCTCGATCCGGGCCATCGCAATCGCAACTTCCTTGTTATTGATTAATGCCATCTCGATCAAGCGCGTGAGTTCTTCGTCCTGGAACAGCTCCCACCACTTGAGATTGGCGATGGAAGCGCCCGGGATGGTGGGCTCCTGGAAAGCATCCGGGACCGGCACTTCCGGTTTCTCGTAATCCGGGCCCATCGCGCAGGCCGACAGCATCAGCACCACTGCAATGGTCGCAATTCGGGAGAAGGACCGTTTCACGGCTGCTGCCCCTCCCCAACATTTTCCCCGGAATTTTCCTGAATTTTTTCATCAACCGACCCTTCAGCATCCGGCCGGCCTCCTCCGCGACCGCTGACCAGCACGTACAAGGCGGGAATAATCAACACGCCAATCACGGTGGCCGCCAACATGCCGGAAAATACCGTCATACCCATCACTTTGCGCGCTTCGGCCCCGGCGCCAGCAGGGGCATCACGCCCAGCACGAAGGAAAATGCCGTCATCAGGATGGGACGAAAGCGATCCCGCGCAGCAGCCAGGGCAGCATCCAGTGCAGACATGCCTTCTTCCGATTTCAGCTTGGCAAACTCGACAATCAGGATGGCGTTCTTAGCCGCCATGCCGATCAGCATGACAAGGCCGATCTGCGCAAAAACGTTGTTTTGGTAGCCGGGCAGGAAAAGTCCGGCCAGCCACAGCCCCAGCATCGCCCCAAAAATGGCGATCGGAGTCCCCAGCAGCACACCCAGTGGCAGGGACCAGCTCTCATATTGTGCCGCCAGGATCAGGAATACGAACAACAGCGCCAGGCCGAACACCAGCGCGCCGGAACCGGCCGCTGCACGTTCCTGGAAGCTCATCGCGTTCCAGGCGTATGTCATGTCGGTAGGTAAAACCTGGTCTGCGACTGCTTCCAGCGCATCCAGCGCCTGGTCTGAACTGAAGCCCGGAGCCGGGCCGCCGGTCAGCTCAGCCGCACGAAAAAGGTTGAATCGATTGGTGTATTCCGGGCCATGGGTCGGGGACGTGGTGATAAGTGTAGACAGCGGAACGATTTGTCCTTGCTGGCTCCTGACGAAGAAAAACCGGATGTCCGAAGCATCGGAACGGTATTCCGGCTCGGCCTGCACATAAACCTTGAACAATCTGCCAAAGCGGTTGAAATCGTTCACGTAGGCCCCGCCCAGGAAAGCACCCAGCGTGGTATTCACGTCAGCCGGGGAAACGCCCAGCTTCAACACCATGTCATTGTTGACGTCCGCGTAAATCTGCGGGACATTGGCGCGGAATGTCGAGATTATGTTTCCGATCTCGGGACGTTCCTTCGCAGCCTGCATGAAAGCCTGGGCCTGGCGGGCCAGGTATTCGGGCGTATTACCGCCCCGGTCCTGCAACATTATGCTGAAGCCTGAACCCGTGCCCAGGCCCGGGATGGCTGGCGGTCCGAAGGCGAAGGCGATGGCCTCAGGTATTCCCAGAGCAAGCCGCCGGTTGATTTGCCCGATGATCGCATTGACGTGCAGGTCATCGCTGTCACGCTCGCCCCAATGATTAAGCGATACGAAAAAGAATGCATTGTTCGGTGATAGCGAGGAAGTCAACAGACTGTATCCACCAATAGCAGTAACCGATTCAACGCCCGGCGTATTGATGAGTAAATCTTCCACTTTTTTCGTTACCCGGTCTGTGCGCTCCAGCGAGGCTGCATCCGGCAACTGTACGTTCACCAGGAAATAACCCTGGTCTTCCTCCGGAACAAAACCGCCGGGCACCAGCCCGAACAAGCCGCCCATTGCCACGGTCATCACCACCAGCGCAATGATGCTCAGGATCAGTCGCCGGGAGAACAGCGTGGCGATTTTCATGTAACTGCCGGTCACACGGCTGAAAGTACCGTTAAACCAGTTGAAAAACGGCTGCAGCCAGCTTTTCTTCTGCTCTGACGGCGGTCGTAGCAGCAGTGCGCATAAAGCCGGACTCAAAGTGAGCGCGTTGATGGAGGAAATCGCCACTGAAATCGCGATCGTAATCGCGAATTGCTGATACAGCCTTCCGGTAATGCCGCCCATGGCGGCTACCGGCACAAATACGGCCATCAGCGACAGCGAAGTAGCAACGATGGGACCGGAGACCTCCTTCATGGCCGCGATCGTCGCCTGGGTCGGTTTCAGGCCTTCTTCCATTTTCTTGGTGACTGCCTCGACCACGACGATGGCGTCGTCCACCACGATGCCAATGGCCAGCACCAGGCCGAGCAGGGAAAGTGTGTTGATGGAAAAGCCGAACAAGGGAAACACCGCAAAGGTGCCGATCAATGAAACCGGCACAGCCAGTGAAGGAATCAGCGTTGCCCGCACGTTCTGGAGGAAAATGAACACGACCAGGATCACCAGCGCCATGGCCTGGAACAGCGTAATCACGATTTCTTTGATGCCCTCGGTGATCGCCAGGGTAGTATCCAGCGAAACCATGTATTCAATGTCATCCGGAAAATCGGCCGACATTTCATCCATCACCGCCACGATTTTCTCAGCCAGTTCCAGGCCGTTGGCGCCCGGCAATTGGTAGATTGCCAGAATCGAAGCCGGGCCGCCGTTGAGCCGGCTGATTGCATTGTAAGTCTGGGTGCCGAGCTCAACCCGGGCGACATCCTTGATGCGAACCTGGGAACCGTCCGGATTCGAGCGCACGATCACGTTGCCGAATTCTTCAGCAGTCGAAAGCCGCCCCCGGGTGCGAACCTGGTAGGTAAACAGAGTGCCCGGCATGGCAGGAGGCCCGCCGATCTGGCCGGCTGGTGCGATGACGTTCTGTTCCTGGATGGCCCGGGTAATGTCCGGGAACGGTCAGACCCAGCTTGGCCAGTTGGTCGGGCTTGACCCACACGCGCATCGCGTATTCACTGCCGCCCAGTACACTGGCCTGTCCCACACCCTTGATCCGGGCCACTGAATCCAGGATGTTGATGGTCAGGTAATTACTCTGGAAATTCTGGTCATAGGTGCCGTTGGGCGAGTACAGCGTGACCAGCATCAGCGGGAAAGACAGCTTTTTCTTGACCGTGATGCCAAGACGCTTGACTTCCTCCGGGATGCTCGCCTGGGCCTCCGAAACCCGGTTTTGCACCAATACGTTGGACATGTCCAGGTCCGAACCAACCTCGAACGAGACCGTCAGGTTCAAACTGCCGTCGTTCGCGTTGACGGATTTCATGTACAGCATGTTCTCGACACCGTTGACTTTTTGTTCCAACGGTGTGGCAACCGACTGCTCGACCACCTCCGCGTTGGCGCCGGTGTAGATGGCGGTAACGCCTACTTCCGGCGGCGTGATGTCCGGGTATTGCGCAATCGGTAGTGATTGCATCGACACAAGGCCAAGGATCACGATGATGATCGCAATGACCATCGCGACGATTGGGCGGCGGACGAAAAATTCAGCCATGGCTTTTTAGCCCGATTCGGCCATGCCGGCCTGTTCCGGTCTGACCGTCATACCCGGGCGAACCTTCTGCAGGCCTTCGACAATCACGGACTCACCGGCATCGAGGCCCGCTTCAACCACAATATCATTACCGGTTTCCGGCCCCAGTTCCACGGTCTTCACTTCGACGACATTATTGCTGTTGACCACGTAGACACGAAACAGGCCCTGAAGCTCCGATACCGCCTGGCGGGGAATGACCACCACGCCAGGCAGCACCTCGTACAAGGACCTCACCCGGGCGAACTGTCCGGGCAACAACAGCCTGGTGGGATTTGGAAAAGCGGCCTCGATGGTGTAGGTGCCGGTCTCAATGTCAATAGACTGGGCCGATGCAATCACCTTGCCCTTCTGCGGATGCTCGCTACCGTCAGCAAGGATTAAAACCAGGTCTCGTTTCCGGCCAGAACGTTTTTTGCGGTCTCCCGTGACGCTATTGGCCATGTAAGTCCGGGCCATGATCAGGTATTCATGTTCAGAAATAGAAAAACGAACACGGATGGGGTCTATATCGGACAAAGTGTTAAGGACCACTGGATTGGGATCCCGCCCCACGAATTCACCGGGCCTGGCCTTGGTCAGGCCGATCAGACCGTCGATCGGCGCCATGATGTGGGTATAGCTCAATTCGATCTCGGCCAGGTCCACTACAGCTTCACTGGCGCGGACTCCGGCACGCGCTGCTGCTTCCTGGGCCACCGCGCTATCCAGATCCTGTTCACTGACCGCCTTCATTTCAGCCAGGGGACGGATGCGCTCCAGGTCGGATTTCGCCTTGGCCAGGGCCGTTTGGGCGGCCGCCAACTGGCTTTGCGCCTCAACCAGCTTGGCCTGGAACGGCTGCGGATCGATGGTGTAAAGCTGGTCGCCCTTTTTCACAAAGGTGCCTTCCTGGAACTCCATGGTTTCAAGAAAGCCCTCGACACGCGCCCTGATCGGCACATCCTGCATGCCCAGAGTGGTGCCCACCATGTCCAGGGTCAGGGGCACGTCCCGGCGCGTGGCTTGCGTTACCAATACTTCCAGTGCCGGGGCTTGCACCGTGGATTTGCCATCCGGACCGCAGGCCGTAAGGCTCATTACCAGCAAGCTCCCGGCGAAAATTGAAAAGAGAGCATGGCGATAGTAGTAATTTTGAATAAACGGCACTGAAAAATTCTCCTGATCTCAATGCGCTACCAATAATCGTCCGGCAGGCAGGCACCGCAAATGAGGCCGGTTGCTGCAACAAACCGGCTTGTCTTCATCATCTTACATTAAGGCAGCTACTGGTTTTTCTGCCGCTGGTAAGCGTCGTAATTCCGGTATCCATCCTCTCTCGCCTGGTATTGCCGCTCCACGTATTCCTGATCCTGCCGGTCGAGGTGACTCCAGGCGCCGTTCCTGTATTGCTGCCATCCTTCGGCGGTCTTCCGGTAGATCCCGCCCTCCGGGCCCGTGTAAAGATCATCATCACCACTGCGGGAAGATAAAGGAGCAGCCACCTTTGCAGGCTCTTTCCTTTCTTCTCCCTCATACCGGCTCCCGTCAGGCATCACATACCGGCCTGAACCCACGTAATTGCGGGGACCGTAATCGGTGACCCGCCGCTTGCTGCCATCGAGATCCCACTCCCAATCCGTTTCCGGCTTATCCACCCGGTAGGTTGCCGTGTAATTATAACTATAAGGGTAGCTGTGCCCGTAGTAGCCACGATAGCCGTACCCGCCATACATTGGATTGTACCTGGCGCCGTAGCCATAACTGTGGGGATAACGCCAGTAACTGGGGTAGCCGTGAGCATTTTCCAGGACCAGGCCGGGATAATTCCAGCCGGTGCCATAGACCACGGTATAACCCGTCGAATACGTCCGCCGGTAGCCCATGGTGTGTGAGTAGGCTACCTTATTGCTGCTGTCATCAAAGGAGTCCAACCGGACGAAGGTTACATTATAGGCCGGGTCTGTCGGTGGAATGGTGTAAATGGCTTCCGGCACTTCGGTGGCGAATTTCCAGGGACCTTGCGCCCGGGTCGATGAATACCAGGCGCCATCGTGACACAGGTAATAGAAATTATTGTGCATGATGACCTGGAAAGGCGTGTTCTCCGCCCGGCGCAGATCAGTGCCCTGGATTTCCACGAAGCTGGGCTCGCCTGTATAGGGCACTTCCAGACCATCCCCGGCATCCATGCTGTACTCGGTGATGCGGGGAATAGCCGCTTCGATCATCGCCAGGCGCGCCTCCCGTGTTCCCGGCACAGAAGCCAGAACATGGGACTTTGCATGATCTGCTGGAATCTGTGCGAACACTTCAGGCAACTTTTTAACCGCAGACCATCGCCGTTTCAGGTCTTTCGTGGAAAACCAGCGGCCGGAAACAAGCAGGTAGTAACGGTGGGCAAAAAGGAACAAATCGCTGCTTGTATTCTTTACAAAGCGCAGTACAGTCCCCGGAATTTCTTCGACCACCGAGTCGCCATCGACCAGGATCAGCTCAGTTGGCTCGTAACTGATGATGAACGGCGCCGGCGGCTTCTGGGGCGGGCGCGGGGGCAGGGCCTTTACTACTTGTGACCACTCAGAATTAAACTGCAGATTCAGGAAGTCCCGGGGCAACTCGGTGGCGCTGAACCAGTCCCCGCTGGATAGCATATTGTTGGACAACCAGCTTCCCTGGTCCAGTACATACCAGGTGTCACTCTCCTTTTGATGGAAGATATACCAGTCGGTGTTCACCACGAATTCGAGCTGCGTACTTTCAATCGGGACCATCGAGGGAGGGCCGTCGATCAGCAATAGTTCCACCGGGTGGTGGGAGATGATGATGCGGGGTGGTGAAAAATTGAGCCGGGGTGGCGCTTTGGCCGCTCCCGGAATCTGGAAATCATCCGGCAGGGCTCTCAGCAAATAATCCAGAGATACGTTTTCCGCCCCACTCTTCACGGCTTTGTGGATCAGGTCAAGCACCCTGGCTGGAGGTGAGCCCGCCGTCCCCTTTTACATCTGATATCCGCGGATTGTGCAGGCTCACCAGGCGGCCATCGAAGTGAATCGCGGTATCGACTTCAAATGAAAATGAGCCGATCCAGGTGGGACTCCCCTCAGGAGTCACTTCCAGTGCTGTCCTTCCGGACAAAACCTTAAAGTCTTTCCAGCCCTTTATCACCGGGTGATGGACCAGCACCTTGCCGCTCGCGCTATTGAATTTTCGTGGGTAACTGCTTGCGTCGAGCGGTGCAGACCACGACTGGCCTGGAATCACAAACAGGCAGAAGAACAAACCGGCAAGAAAAGGCCAGTTCACTACTGACAATTTATCCATAGCGGGAACCCGTGAAAATGATTTGGGAAAGACTTCGAACAATAACAACGAACCCGTGCACAATCCATTGTTTTCTTGCAAAAGGCAGCGTCAAACCAACCGTTCCGGGACTGATGCCCGGAAGCCTGGATCTGAGTCCCCGGCTCAGGCTGCGATCCGTTGCTCCGCAAATTGTGGTGAATGCAGATCCCGGACTGCCTTCTTCAGGTAGGCTCTCATTTCTTCCAAAGCTGATTTTGATACGACACGGCGATTGAGACGAACCATTTCGTGCCAGTATTCGATCTCAGCCTGAAGAAGATATCTCCTGGATGAATCCATTTTTTGCCCAATCATCAGCCCGCTTTTTTAGTAGAGCGGTACTAAAAATCATCCCTGACGAACATCCCCGGACATTCCGTTTCCGAGGATAATGCGAAATTCGCATCATAAACTCATGACTGGTAGGTGCATGAGTGTCTCCTTAATAAATGATTTTGAACTATTTTTCAAGTCCGCAAGCATAATTTCATGACATTAGCCCGCATATTGCGCACAAATCCGGGCATTGCACAGGTCCGTCTTCAGAGGTTGATGGTGAGCAGAATTCCCTTTCAGGATTCCAGGATGTCGTCTCTGGCTTTGAGCAATAGTTCGAGTTTGCCGTCGGGCAGCAGAAGTCCGCGTTCAAAATCGAAACAGGAAAACATCTCGTGCATTTCGACTTGCGAATGAGGGTAGGTGTGCGGTTGATTTGTATGGCGCCGCCTCACACTGAAGCTGTCTTCTTCAAGTACTCCGAATTGCTTGTTTTCAAGCCGGATCGCGAGGTGGTGAATGCCGAAGCCATGCGCCCGGGTTCCATGATAAATGTAGGGTCGCAGGGCGTTGTTGAAGGCCCGCAACGCCGGATCATCGAGGTAACAAAGGAAATCCCATAACAGGCAGATATCCAGCCTGGTGCCATCCGGGAACTGCAACATTTCTTCGAAACGCAGTTGCAGTTCTTGCGGATTGGTGACCTGTTGCAGTTCACGTACTACCGGTTCTGAAAACAGATCGACGAAATGAATTCTGCATTTGAAGCGCGAGAAAAAATCGACTGTTTCAGGCAATGCCGAGCCAACCTCGAGGATAGTCAGGTGCTCTTTGGCGTCGAGGGAACGGACCAGCGAAGGGAACAGCTTGCTGGGCTGCTTAACCGGACCCCGCAAAGGGGAAGATGCCGGTTTATCCGCGCCAATATCTGTCGCAACTGTACTCACAGCCGGGTTTTCCGCCTACGCCACATTATTCACCAGCAGGATCACGGGGCGGTCATCAGCCGCTTTTAAGATTCAGTCCAGGTTCTTTTCCGCCCGCTTCTTTGGCAGATGCTGACATGGCTCCGTTTCCGGAAACCCTGGCAGAACTCCCGGTGGTGGAACCCGCCGGGGAAATACCCGCCGCCTTTTTCGCAGTAGCAGGTGTTTTTGGTTTGGCGGCCCTGCCAGGATCCATATCGATGCTGCCCCTGAACAGAGCGCCGTCTTCCAACTGCACGCGGGGCGCGACAATATTTCCACGAACTTTTCCGGTTTTTGAAATCAGCACTTTTTCACTGCCAACAATATCCCCTTCGACTTCACCGGCAACCTTAACCATTTTTGCGGAGATATTAGCGCTGACCTTGCCGGACTCACCAATATCCACGTCATGAGAACTCTGAACGATGTTGCCCATGATCCTGCCGTTGATATCGAGGTTCGCGCTGGCCGTCACGTCACCGGAGATCTCAATGCCCGGACCGATGACGGCGGACTTTGTCGAAGGAGAAGACGGCTGTGTAACTGGAGGAGGACTTTTTTCCTGCATCGCGATGGACTCTTTTATCTGAGGGCTACCTTGCTTGTTACTCTTGTGCTTTTCAAACATGACCATTTCCGTGTATTTCAGTGTATTGGGGGTGGTCATCCTAGCAAGTTGTCCGGCGTACGACCAGCCCCGGCCGATTTCTCCTTTGGGCATTCATAACCTTTCACCCGTTTTAAGGGCCAGGGGGTCATCCGGGTCAACGCCGGACATGAATTGCTTCTTGCGATCAAGGTTGGTGAGTTGATACACCAGGCCCAGCCAATTGTTGACAATGGCCTTGGCGGTATCGCCCCAGGTGTTGTCCAGCACAGGCCCCAACTCATGTTCCAGTATGTCAGGCACAGGCTCTCCCCGGGAAATTGCCTTCATGGCCTGCACCATGAATTTTTCCACGACAAGAGCGCTTCCCCCGGGCAGGTAGTTCTCGGGAACCGGCGGTGGTTCATCCAGTTCACCGTTGATAAACCGCAGAATTTCCCGCTTGTATTCCTTGAGCAGGCTGTTGATGTCGTATTCCGGGTGTCCCTGGAAATAGATCATCCGGAACTGGTCCTGGCTAACGGCCATGTGAACGCCACCGTCTTCGCTTTCAGCCAGCACCGTGAGGCCCGCCTGTTCAAGCGCCGCCCGCGAAATATCATTGTGGCGCGAATGCGGTACATCGAAGCGTGTATTGATTTCGCGCAACAAGGGATGCCCGGGTGCGCATACCCGGTGACTGTAAACACCCCAGCGTTTTGCCCTCATTGGCTGTCTTTCAATGCCATGAAAATACTTCAGCAAGGCATGCGTGGCCAGGCAGGAACAAAGCACGGAAGCCACGCCCTCATAGGCCCAGGAAACCACCTCTATGAGTGGATCCCAGAATGGCTCATCTTCCAGTGATGGGGCGGCGACATTGGCGCCGGTAATGATCAGGGCATCCAGGCCCAGCTCTTGCAACTCGTCAAAGTTGCTGTAATAACGCTCTATGTAATCCAGAGTCTCTTTTCCGCGCTCAAGCCCGGGGAGGGAAAAAGGGTAAACAAAGAATTGTGCAATCCGGTTGCAGCCGCCCACCAGCCGGATAAACTGACGTTCGGTGGCCACCAGCGCGGCATCGGGCATCATGTTCAAAAACCCGATATGCAACTCACGGATATCCTGATGCACGGCCCGGTCGAGGGACAATACCTCGTGGCCATGCTCACGCAGGCGGGCAAAAGTAGGCAGTTTCGAGTGTGCAACCAATGGCATGACTGAAGTTTAACCGCAATTTGCGTATTGGGGGAGCCAGCCGATCCCTCCCTGAAATGCCAATAATATGCCTCAGGCGCTGGCTATGGACCTGCCTTTTGAGCCCAGGTCATCGCAGGCTTCCTGCAGGCGAGCGATGATGCCTTCTTCGCCCAGCCTCAGGTATTTCCTGGGATCGTAGAATTTCTTGTATGGCGTGCCGTCTTCCGGATCCACCTGGTATTTGAACGCCTTTTCATTTTCTTCAACAAAGCGGCCGACCGGCTGCGAGAAAGCAAACTGGGTGTCGGTGTCGATGTTCATCTTGAAGACGCCATAAGTCACGGCTTCCGCGATTTTCGATTTTTCAGAGCCAGACCCCCCATGGAACACCAGGTGCAGGGGGTTGTTGCCGGTGCCCTCTGTCTGTTGCACCAGGGCCTGGGAATTTTTCAGAATCTCCGGGCGCAGCTTGACGTTGCCGGGTTTATAGACGCCGTGGACGTTACCGAAGGATGCCGCCACGGAAAAATGGCCGATCGGGTTGAGCAATTGGTAGGCTTGCAGAACGTCAGCGGGCTGCGTATACAATCTTGAGTTGTCTTCAGCTTCGTCGAAATCGCTGCCAATGCCGTCTTCTTCACCACCCGTTACACCCAGTTCAATTTCCAGTGACATGTCAATTTTCGACATGCGCTCGAGAATCCGGGCGCTTTCACTGAGGTTGAAATCAATCGGATCAGCTGAAAGATCCAGCATGTGTGAGCTGTAAAGCGGCTTGCCGTGCTGTTCGTAATATTTTTCACCTTCATCGAGCATCGCCTCGATCCAGGGAATCAGCGCCCGGTTCGCATGGTCTGTATGCATGACCACGCAGATGCCATAGTACTCAGCCAATAGATGAGCGTGTTGCGCAGCCGCAACCGCACCCATTACCTTGGCCTTGAAGCCGTCAGCGATGCCCCTGCCGGCATAGAACTGGGCGCCGCTGTTTGAAAGCTGGATGATGATGTCCGAGTTTGCGTTCGCCGCCGCTTCCATAACGGCATTGATCGTGTTGGTGCCGGTTACGTTGACCGCAGGCAGCGCGTATCCACCTGTCTTGGCCGCATTAACCAGAGTTGCATAAGCTTCGCCGGTGACGACGCCGGGTTTCAAAGTAGTATTGGACATCATTATTCCCTGTAGTCGAATTGATCTCTTTATTCTAACGTGATCGGACAATACTCAACAGAGGGGGAAGAGAAAATTTTCAGACCTTGTACTCCTTCAAGATCAACTATTTCGTTTCGAAGGGAATGCGAATGTTCACAGTCAGCCCGTGCGGCTCAGTCTTGCTCAGACTGAATGAATGTTGATGGCCATACAATTCCACCAGTCGTTCACGGGTGTTGCGCAGACCCACACCATTGGCATCGGGTATCTGGCCATCCACCAGTTCAACCCCGGGGCCATCGTCGCTGAGTTCCAACAATAGTTCACCGGCGAATACCCGGGCCGCTATGCGCAGGCGCGCACCCTGTTCCGACCTTGCTATTCCATACTTAATAGCGTTCTCGACCAGGGGTTGCAACAACAGGCTCGGGATGAGTGCTTCACGTGACTCGTCCGCGATGTCCAGTTCCAGGCTCAAGCGCTCTTCAAAACGTACTTTTTCAATGTCCAGGTAGAGCATGATCGCGGCCAGTTCCTGCTCGAGTGTGATTTTCTGCATCGGGTCATTGTCCAGTGAAAAACGCAGGAAGCTGGATAACCTGGTGACCATGCGGTTGGCCAGTTCGGTCTGTTGCTCGAGTACGAGGGTCGAGATCGCGTTCAGCGTATTGAACAGGAAGTGCGGGTTAAGCTGGTAGCGGAGCATTTTCAACTGTGCTTCATGCGCCATCGCAGCCGATCTCAGGGCGCTTTTCTGGACTTCCTGGAATACCTGGTAATACTTGATGGCGAAATACAGCACGCTCCAGGCCACCATGATGGTGCAGCTGGACAGGTAGGTATCCATGTAGGAAACCTTCTGGTACAACTCCGCAGCGGCCCCCATTTTCTCAAGCCAGGCCTCCATGTCCTTGGTGCTTTCAAACCAATGAGAGTAAATCGATGAGCGGGACTGCAGCCACAGGTATCCAGCCACTCCACAACCACCCAGGAAACCAAATGCCTGTACCCATGGCGGCCGATTCCACAAGTACCGGTAGACCATCCTCAGACCGAACGAGATCACCATGCCGATAACGGTGATTACCATCACGTACACAAAGTATCCGGGTGCAATATCGTCAAGCATCGCCCGCGTGAAGGCGTATTTTACAATCAGGCCCCACGCAATCCAGCCGCCCAGGTGCAGAACCCAGAACAACCGCCGTTGATTCTTGAGAAGACTTCGGATAATCATCCAGCCATTGTAGCCGCCGAACCTGCTTTCAAAATACGCTTTATCGGACGGTAGCTGCGGCTTGTCTCATTCACAGGCCAGATCGAACCGGACCCGAACGGTAAATACCGAATCCCGGTTGAGAAAAGCCGGAGCCTCGCGCACACCGGCGGATATTTCGACTTCTTTGATGACCGCAGCGCCAGCGGGCCCTGGACACTCCAGCTTGAACTCCATGCTGGCTTTTCCGACGTCGTTCATGAACAAATCGACTTCCGTCGCCGTGAGGTTCATATTCACCAGCAATTCGGTGCATTCACCGGTAAATACAATCAACGGCTCAGGCAGACCGTGCGGCTTCTCCACCACGCCGACTTCGAGTGTATGTTTCGGTACGGAGATTACACCTTCACCCTTCAGGCCTTCGTTGAAAACCTTCACACTCACATCATATTTCCAGTCTTCACCGCACTCGCCCTCCTGGTGTTCCGATAGCAGGGTCATTGTTAAGCTGCACGTCATGAATTCTCCTCAACCGGTATTTGGCGGTACCGGCCTGAGCATACACCAATCCTGAAAAATCCACAGCTAAAAATCGGCACACATTGTCTGCTCAGGTTCCTTGACTTTTTATTTAATTAGTTGTTTAATTAATATCTGTTTATAATTGCTGGAGTACTTGTTTTGGCAACAGCCACAGTCAGAAAACCAAAGGGACGCCCGGCCGGCCCTGCT
>PVMK01126070.1_pt1 | contig 13228 bp, 15 predicted proteins | sample 1853481 | NCBI WGS metagenome assembly PVMK01 (sample SAMN08533507, study PRJNA380276) | Marine sediment metagenome, whole genome shotgun sequencing project.
TATGCTGTCAGGTATTGTATCGAAAATATCTTTGAACTTCTTTTCACTCTCTCGTAAAGCATCAACAGACCGGGCGTATGAGGTTACATTCTTGAAGGAGACGAGCAGGCACTTGCCTGGCTCAAGTTCAACCACCCTCACAGACATCATGACATTAATTTGCCGACCATCTCTGCTGACAACGACGGTTTCAAAATTATCAATGGTCTGTGCCTGTGCGAGCGCTTCAACCAGTTTTTCTCTGTCCAGAAAGTTGTGCCAGAAGTTCAATTCATAAGAGGTTTTTCCAACAATTTCTTCACGCTCGTAGCCAATCATCTCGCTGAAGCTATCATTAACGTCAATAAACAGGCCGTCCTCCAAACGACTGATACTCATGCCGTCAGGAGCTGTCTGGAAAATGGTCTGATAGTGCTTCTCACTGGCTATTGAAGACTTCTGAGTACGTTTCATACAAGCAGTATCTCATCTCCCAAGGTGCCACCATAAATGGGCACCCTGCTCAAATCATTCAGGTTTTCTTTGCGACCACTTCTGCCACAACTTCGCATAAGGAAGAGTACGGAAGTCGAGGCTCAAGCGTTCATGTTCAGCGCCGGGCGCAAAACCCTCATCAAGCACTGCTTCCTCGATAGCCGGCATGTGCATCGCCCCCCACGGAATAATGATGGTGTCGTAACGCTTCAAAGTCCGCAGCATACTGTCGATCACCATTTCATTGCGCTTGTCGAGGATGTCGAACATTACCCCGGCAATGCCCTCCTCGGTCATATTCTCATTCACCCAGAGATTGTATTCAGCGAGTCCCTCGATTAACGGCTTGTCGCCGAACAGGCTGCGACCGAGTTCATTGAGGAACTCGATTGTCAGTGGCTCAAATTGGTTGAGATCGATATCCGCCCGGACAATATCCGGTTTGCCAGGGTCGCTGTTGCCCCGATTCAATACACCGAGATCATCCAGTTCGATCAGGTTTCCGTCAATGAACATCTTCTCCTGGGACGTCAGGCCAATGATTTCGGCCAGCTTTCCGTAGTTGAACTGAGTTTCCAACAGACCGTCCTGGTCAGTCACCCCCTCGGCCAGAATAATCGTACTTTTGCTCGACATCGAACGAGCGAGATCTTTGTAGTAGTCCTCCTTGCCGATGTGCATCATTCCTGCCAGGCGAATAACTTTTTCGTCGAGATGATAGCTGCGCTCGCTCATATAAATGCCGATCGGGCTGAGTCGTAAAAACCCTGCGGTCTGCTCTTCAAAGTAATAGCTGGCTGTTGCCATGCCGGTGTAGATCACTGCGAAAGGGAGTAACAAAAGGTTGATGGCAGTAAAGACCAGAGTGTTGCGCAAGCCGAACACCGGTCTCTGGAAGAGTTCCCGGGACAACAGGTTCTGACCACCCAAGCTGCGCAACAGAACAATCGCCATCCCGCCGAGCAGGAGCTGGTTGCTGGCCGCCAGCAAGCCAAGCGACTCACGTTCGATGATTCCTGAAAGTGGCCACATCGCCAAGGCGCTCCAGGAGACATAAAGGGTTAGCGGCAGGAACACCCGTTTGGGTAGACGTCTGTCGATCCCTAAACAGGCAAAGATCACCATGGAGAGAGTGATTACCAGGCAAGCTACGAAGTAACGCACCTCAGAAAAGATCGGTAGGGATACGGAAGATGCTATGAGCAGTTCATCTGTCAGCGAGAGACTGGCATCGATCAGGAAGAGGATGATATAGATATTGGCGAAACGGCGCATGAATGATTCTTACATATATTGCTATTAACTGCTACATTTCAACTCTGGAATATTTGCAAAGATATGCAGAGGCGGTTCTCGTCGACAGTCTACGTGTTTGTCTTGTGTTTGCTCGCCAGCTCTTGGTTGTTCGATAGATTTCTAGCCCGTCAGAAGGAGTTGCGCCCGATGACTTCGTTAAATGCTCTATTGGCAGAGGTTCGCGCCTGCACCATCTGCGCGGCACATCTACCGCATGGGGTGCGGCCCGTTTTGCAGATACACCCGCAGGCTCGGGTGCTGATTGCAGGTCAAGCGCCAGGCAGAAAAGTTCATGAATCAGGCGTGCCTTTTGATGATGCCAGTGGAGATCGTTTACGTGAATGGATGGGAGTGACTCGCGAAGTCTTTTACGACTCGAAGCAGATAGCTATTCTGCCAATGGGTTTCTGTTTTCCCGGCACCGGCAAATCCGGTGATCTGCGGCCACGGCCTGAATGTGCACCGGCATGGCGTGATCAGCTTCTCAGTCACTTGCACCATCTTGACGTTACGCTGGTTGTTGGACAGTATGCGCAGGCGTATCACATCAACGAGAAACAATCGACGCTTACCGAAATGGTTCAGGCCTGGCGATCCTGTTGGCCCAAGATGATCCCGCTGCCACACCCAAGCCCGCGTAATAATATCTGGCTTAGCCGCAATCCATGGTTCGAGAAGGATCTGCTCCCTATGCTTCGGCAGCGAGTCTCAGAAGTACTTGAAACCTAAGTCTTTTCAATAGAAGGCTGCCAGTGTTTCAGAATCAGATCGTTATACACCAAAGGAACTCATTAAAGTGACAAAGCCAAAAACATCTTTAAATAACCTGCTTTGGGGGCCGATCGAGTCGCTGGAGGTTGCTCAAAAGGCGCGTCTACCATCCCTCTGCTTAACGCTTTGTGGTGCTGGCGTTTGGGTCATGATTGCGGTGAATGGTTTGTTCTCCCCCAGTCTTTACGGCTATTGGTCTGTTCTCTATGTGGTGGTCCTGTCACTGGTTGCCTGGGGACTTTACAAAATGAGAAAAGAGGCCGCTATCGTTGCCCTGGTTGTTGCCTTACTTGGTTTACTTTCTGGTGGTGGATATCTCAAGCTTGGCGCGGATCTGATCATGTTGCTGGCTGCTGTTGCAGCGATAAGAGGCACGCTTGCCTATTCTCTACTGAACCGGTAGAGCTGGAGACTTCAGGAACAGCTGATCACTCTCACAAGCTAACAGCTGGGCATGTTGCTTGATCCTTACTCCGTCTCTAGCGCTTCTTCCGCTTACGCAGCCGCCGGAAAATCTCCCGAGCGGCTTTTTTGTCGCTGTAGTCGTGCACTGAACCTGCCAATCTGGTCAGTTTGCTGACGTCGAGATGTGGATAGCTGGTACGGATTTCTGCCAATGCTGCTTCGAAGGTCGCTACGACACAGAGTCGATCACGCAAATCCTCGAGGTGATGGAAGGCCAGAGATTCCTTGCGTTGACTGACCGCTTGCCCATCGATGGCGACTTCGATGGCCTCCCGTTGTTCGTCATTGCCACGCAGTAAACCAGCCAGATGCTTGATCTGGCGTTTGCGCGAACTGCCACCGCGAGTGTTACGGGCGAGTTCGATCTCCTTGGTCAGTTCAGGACTTTTCGGTAATTTGGCGAGTTCCGCATCGGAAAGCTCTGCCAGCCTTTGGGCCAAATGTTCCACCGCTTTGGCTGCGCGTTTTTTGATACTACGGCCGCGTCCTAAAGAGCGGTGTTCTGTTTCTTCGTAATCTTGCATTAAAATTGCTTTCTGCTGTCGAGCATTATAGTGACCGGGCCGTCATTGACCAGAGCCACCTGCATGTTGGCTCTGAAGACTCCGGTGGCGACGGTGATGCCTCGGCTGCGCAGGGCATCGACAAATTCCTGATAAAGGGTGTCAGCGAGTTCTGGTGGAGCAGCATCGGTAAAGCCCGGACGCCGCCCTTTGCGGCAGTCACCGAGCAGGGTGAACTGGGAAACCACCAGGATACTACCGCCGATATCTTCGACCGAACGGTTCATCTTGCCGTCATTATCTTCAAATATACGTAATCCGGCAGTTTTGTCGACAAGATAAGCAGCATCCTTTGAGCTGTCTCCCTGCGCCACGCCAAGCAGCACCATGAGCCCCTGGTCGATAGCGCCGACCGTCTCTTGCGCAACGACCACAGAGGCTTGGCTGACTCTCTGAATGACCGTTCTCATACCGCGACCCCTTCCGCCAACTCCTGTAACAGCGCCAGATTGACACAATCCATTTCGTTCTGATCACCCTTTGGGGTTTCCAGAACCATGGGAGTATCAACGAAACGCTGGTCCTGCATCAGGCAGGCAAAGCCGGTGCGGCCGATGGTCCCCTGGCCGATATGGGCGTGACGGTCAACCTTACTGCCACACGCTTTCAGGCTATCGTTGAGGTGAAAGGCCTTGATCTGCTCAAGGCCGACCAGTCGGTCAAATTCAGCCATAGTCTGCGCGTAGCCCTCCTCGCTGGAGAGGTCGTAGCCGGCAGCGTGGGCGTGGCAGGTGTCGAAGCAGACACCGAAGCGTTTTTCGTCAAAGCCCTCCAGCAAGGCGGCCAGGTGGGCGAAGTCACCACCAAAATAACTCCCCTGACCGGCGGTATTCTCCAGAAGCAGACGGACCTCCTCTGGGGTTTCCGGCAGGATTTCGCGGAAAGCTTGTCGGATCCGCTCCAGACCGACGTCAACGCCAGTTCCTAAATGTGCGCCGGGATGCATGACCAGGTCAGTGATACCGAGTTGCGCACAGCGCATCAGTTCATCGCGCAAGGCGACTTTGGATTTCTCCCAGACGTCATTTTTCGGTGAAGCCAGGTTGATCAGATAAGCATCGTGAGCCATGACTGGCCCGATCCCGCTCTCCTGCCAAGCCTGACGAAAGGCTGAGGCCTCTGTTTCTGTAATCGGTTTCACCTGCCAACGATTGGCGTTCTTGGTGAAGATCTGCAAGGCCGTGCAGCCACTTCCGATGCCACGCGCAAAGGCATTGTCAAGTCCACCGGCAACAGAGACATGTGCTCCGAGTAAATGTTTCATGAGGCCTTTTCCCAGAAATGCAAGCCAGCGTGAACTTGCCGGGCATTGTCGAGATGGACATCAACGAAGTCGGGTGTCTGGCCGTCACCGACCAGAATAGTGCCCATACCAAGTTTTTTGGCGGTGTGCAGGTTGTCACGCGAATCTTCGATCATAATGCAGCGCTCAGGAGTTACGCCCAACTCGGACAGGACTGCGTGGTAGGGCTCTGGATACGGTTTGGGCTGGTAAGCGGCGACGCGGATATCATAGACTTTTTCAAACATATCCTCGATACCAAGTGCCGCAAGAACCCGGCCGGCATGACAGGTCGACCCGTTGGTGAAGACGGCCTTGCGTTGTGGCAGATTGGTCAGGGTCTCGCGCAGGATTAGATCGGGGGAGAGTCTGGAGGTTACGTCGATATCATGGACGTAAAGCAGATAGTCTTCAGGATCGACCTCATGATGACGGATCAACCCTTGTAGCGTGACGCCGTACAGGCTCCAGTACTTACGACGTAAAGCGTCAACCTCTGGTGCCGGAATGCCGGCAATCTCGATCATATAACGGTTAATGCGGACATCGATAAGGTTGAAAAGCTGCTTTTCTGCAGGATAGAGGGTGTTGTCGAGATCAAATATGAGAACGTCCATGCTATGGTTTCCACTGTTATAAGCGACAAGAAAAATGCGTAAGGCAAAGGCGCAAAGTTGTAAAGAAAGACACAAAGACAGCTTTTGTGAATGAGTGTAGCGAACGGGCGTTAAAACTCCAGGTTCAGTATTACCGAAGAATATATTCTCCACTAAAAACTTCCACTGCCGGGCCGGTCATAAAGACGGAGTTTTTGCCATCCCATTCCATTTCCAAGTCACCGCCAGTCAGGTGGTTGAGCAGTTTACCCTTGGTGCGACCGGTCAGTACACCGGCCACAGTGACGGCTGAAGAGCCGGTGCCACAGGCCAGCGTTTCACCGGCGCCACGCTCCCAGGTGCGTTGGCGGACTTCGTTCGGTGAGATAATTTCGACAAACTCGACGTTAATGCGCTGCGGAAAGAGTTCGTGATTTTCTATCGCGTAGCCGTAGCGTTTCACCGGAAAGTTGGCGACATCATCGACATAGATAACACAGTGCGGATTGCCCATGGAGACGCAGGTGATCTGAAAGGTGCGGTCGAGGACCTCCAGTTCCATGTTGATGACCTGTTCATGGGCGACTCCGACCATCGGCAGATCACCGCGTGTCAGTCGCGGTGGCCCCATGTTGACCTTGACCTTGTCGATATGTTCCCTTTCGTTGGGGTACATCGTCAGTGGCAGAACCCCGGCACCGGTTTCAATGCTGATCTCGGTGCGATCTACCAGGCCATGGTCGAAAGCATATTTGGCAACGCAACGGACGCCGTTGCCGCACATTTCGGCCTCGCTACCGTCGGCGTTGAACATGCGCATTTTCACGTCGGCTTTTTTCGATGGCTCGATCAGGATCATGCCGTCGCCACCAACACCAAAATTACGATCGCTGATCTCGCGCGCCAGACTCTCTGGATCCTTGACGGTCTGCCGGAAACAGTCGATATAGACGTAGTCATTTCCGGCACCATGCATTTTGACGAATTTCATAGTGGCCCTCATCGATGATGTTGCAGTAGTGAGGAATCATTATAGGGGTAAAGGTTTTCTGCCACAACCGTCCATTGCTGATCTTGTTAGCTCTGCTATGCTTATGATTAAAACGCAAGAGGAGGAGGAATCAATGCCACATCTTCAGTTTGAACTTAATTTCACTCCGGAGCGCGAAGCAAAAGCCTCTTTTGCTGATGCGGTCCGCGACCATTTTGCAACCATTATGAGCACAGGAACAGACCATATCGGCATTACCTATCGCTGTTACCAGCCTGATGATCTGGTTTTTGGTCGCGCTGGCGATAATGGCCAGATCGCGTTTCTCAATGCCGATATCCGAATGGGACGTACCGCCGACCAGAAGCGTCGCCTGGCGTTGGCAATTATGCATGAGATCGGTATAAGATGGAGCTTGCCGAAGGAGCACATCTACATTATATATACTGAACATGATGGCCCGGACTTCCAGTTGAGCGATCGGGTGTTGCCTTCATGGCAGATAGGTGAGGATCCTTTAAACGACTAGGGGCTGTCCCCGAACGGGGACTGTCCCTTTACCTGAGGAGATAGTTTATGGCGTTCAATTTGAAAACCCCTCTCTGGCAAACCGGTGCTCTTGAATGGTGGGCCATGCTTGATAATGAGGATGTTTATCTCGGTGACCGAGAATTTCCACTGCCTCCAGAAGAAGGCGATGAATGGCATGTCAAAAAAACCGGCGACATGTATTCAAGATTATTGACGGTGAGATCTGCAAGGTCGGCAACGAGCCGTACATGGGTGAAGCATGGCTGAAGTCGTCCCTGAAATAGTCCAGATACCGGTTGCCGGTGCCGATAATTTTTCCTACCTGGTGATCTGCCCGCAAAGTGGCAAGGCGCTCGGCATTGATCCCGGTATGTCGCCGGAGAGCCTGTTGAGTGTCGTCCGCAGTCGCAACCTGTCTTTGCAGATATTGGCCAACACCCATGGTCATCACGATCATATTGCCGGCAATGCTGAGGTTCTCAAGGCGACCGGAGCAAAATTGGCCGCCTGTCTACTCGATGTTTCCGCGGCGGAGATCGCTCTGAGCGAAGGAAGTCAGTTGCAGATTGGTGAGATTATGATCAATGTTCTGCATACACCGGGGCATACGCCAGGCTCTCTGGTTTTCAACCCGCCGGGAGCGTTGATAACCGGTGACACCCTCTTTGTCACGCGTTGCGGTCGGGCTGATTTCCCGGGTAGCGATCCGGCGGCTCTTTACCACAGCTTATCGCGTCTGGCGGCCTTCCCAGCCGAAACGCAAGTCTTCCCCGGCCATGATTACGGTCCCAAACCACAATCCACGATAGGCTTTGAGCGTGCGCACAACGCGTATATGAAATGCCCTGATCTGGAGAGTTTTATCAAACTGAGGATGGGGTAAAATGTCGGGATGCGGAGCGTAGTACACGGGACGAGAAAACCTTGAAATCAGACGAGGACAGAGAATAGCTCTGCCCTCGTTTTTTATTGTGCAGATAGCTTTTGGAGAAGGTTTTGAACTTCGCGTTCCTCGTACCGCGTCCCGTTATTCAACTGTCGGCCCACGTTCAAGGACCCTCTCAATCACTGCCGCGGAAAGAAACAGATCATATTGCGCCTTGACCTGTTCGTTGCGGGCTCGGGTCAGAAATTCCTGAGCGTCTAGCAGGTCTACGGTGCTGGCTACGTTTGCCTTGTAGCGGTTTTCGTTGACGCGATAGTTCTCTTCGGCCTGGGACTCTGCGGTTTTGGCAGTGTCCAGGTTCCTCTCTGAGACGCGGAAGGCTTCGAGGGCGGTTTGCAGCTGCAAGGTCAACTGGTCTTCAGTGGCTTTGACCTCTTCTTGCCGGGCGAGAATCTCATGCTTGCGGCTGGCCAGTTCGTAGCGGGTATCGAACCGCTGAAGAGGGTCCAGGAGGCTTGCAGCATTGCTCTGGATTCGCGGTAATAGTTGCTGTCGCTGGACTCCGGAATACTGTTATTGCCAACCCGGTCATAGCTCAGGGTCAGGTCAAGGTCCGGCATGAGGTCGCCTTGCACCGCTTTGCGTCCGGCTTGCTGTGCGGTTAGATTGCTGCGCAAAAAATTCAGTTCGCTACGCTTTGCAAACATCTCCCGGCTGAGTTTCTCCACTGTATCCAGGGGTGCTGGCTGCAGGGTGAAGTCGGAAATTTTCTCTTCAATTCCAAGTGGTCGACCCAGAGTACGTGCCAGAGTATGGCGGGCGATTGCAAAGCGGCCTTCGGCCAGCGACAAGACTTGTCTGGCCGTTGCCACCTCAACCTCCACTCGCAGCAGATCGTTGCGGGCGAGCAAGCCCTGTTCCAGGCGTAGTTGCGTGTCGTGACGCTGCCGTTCGAGCAGTTCCACGCTCTTGGTTTCTGTCTCTACTGTGCGTTTGGCACGTAATATTTCGATATACGCTCTATTGACATCCAGAACTATGTCGGCGATGACACTACGGCGTTGATATTTGGCTGCAGAGGCCAATTCCCGGGCTTCGTCCAGGCGGAACCAGTCGCTACCGCCATTAAAAAGGTTATAATGGATGTTACCCGAGGTGCTGCTCTGGGCTCCACTGGCAAAGGACAGAGAGCTGCTGCCAGTGCTCTGGGCGCTACTGCTGAAGTTTGAGTCGCGATCAGAATGCCAGTAATTGTAGTTGATATCCAGACTCGGCCAGAAGGGTGAATGGGCCTTGGCTGTACGCGACTCGGCAGCTGCGGCAAGAGCGGCGGCCTGAGCAATCTGTGGGTTGTGTTCCAGGGCATCGCTCACAGCCTGGCCAATGGTGAGCGCCTGGACCGGGTTACCGGTCAGAGTCAGTAATGCCAGCCCGAGGATCAGCAGGTTTCTCATGATGTGCCCTCCTTGCCAGGCTTGCGCTTTTCGAGACGAATAACAAAGATCAAAATGGCCGGAATGACGAAAATAGTAAAGACGGTGGAGACGGCCAGCCCACCGAGTAGCACGCTGCCCAGCCCCTGATACATTTCGGCGCCAGCACCGGGAATCAGCACCAGCGGCAGCATGCCGCAGATACTGGTAATCGCACTCATGTAGATCGGCCGCAGACGGCTGCGGGTCGATTCGAGAACTGCCTCGCGATAGTCCATGCCGTTATGATGGAAGTTGTTCAGTGCCTGGTGGACAATCAGAATAGCGTTGTTGACCACGACGCCAACCAGGATGACAAAGCCGAGCATGGTCAGAATGTCCATCGCCTGTCCCGGCATTCCAATCATGGCCAGGTAGACATTGAGCAGGCGCAGTCCGAGGAAGCCCCCGGCGCTCGCCAGGGGCACGGTGAGCATGATGATCATCGGGTAGATGAAGTTGCCGAACATCGAGGCCATCAGCAAATAGGCGATGACCGCTGCGAGAATGAAATTCCATTGCAGAACCTTGGCCGTTTCTACCAGTTTATCGGCAGCACCACCGAGACGAACATCAAGTCCGTCGAGGAGGCCGGAACTATACATGGGTGGCATAATGTCATTCTGAATGGTTTCCATCGCCACTTGCAACGGCATATCTGATGGCGGGGTGACCTGCAATGTAACGGTTCGTTTGCGTTCCAGATGGCGAATCTGGTCCATGCCAGTGGTTTGTTCCATCTTAGCCAGATTGAAGACCGGGACGATCTTCCCCTGTGGTGTCGCCAGTGGCGCATTGTAGAGTTGCTCCGGTGTCAGAATGTCGCTCTCGGCGGTTTTAACCACCAGGTCGATCTTCTTTTTTCCTTCGGCTTTGAAATCGCCGATAACGGCACCATCCATCAAGACATCCAGAGCCATGCCAAAATCACGGGTAGTAAACCCGTTGGCTTTGAGACGGTCGCGGTCTGGTACGAATCGAACTTCTGGATACGTCAGCTCGATGGAGGGGACGGGACGAACCTGAGCGCCGGGGATGCTTTGCCGGAGTTTACCGAAGATAGCCCCTGCTGCTGTGACGATCTGGGTGAGATCATCGCCACTGATATCCACTTCAACACTACGCCCCCGGCCGAGGCTGCTCTGAAAAACTCCGGGTTGCAGGCTGACACCGTACATGCCTGGAATTGAGTAAATCATACGGTTGAAGAAAGGTAATAATTCGCGGGCTCGATCCCATTCCTCGGCTATAGCACCTACGATCATGAAGCCTTCGCGACCGACGTAGAACATGTTCTTGATGGCGGGCAGACCGTCTTTTTGTTGACCGATATGAGGCCCGGCTATCTCAAAAAAGGTTTCTCCGATTTCTGTGCGTTCTTCGATGGACAACCCGGGTGGCGGTATCAGGATACTTAGCGCAAAGTTGCGGTTACCCTGAGGCAAGTATTCCTTCTTCGGCATCAGCAACACGACGCAAGCAATTGCCATGCTGATCAGCAGGGCCACAGTGGCCAGACGGGTCATCCAGTCGCGGGTTGCCAGGTGTACCAGACTCATCAGGCCGTCGGAAAAAAGCAGGCCAGCTTTTTCCAGACTTTGCAACGCTTTAGGTGGCTTCTTGGCGGCTGAGGATAGCAGCTTATTGGCGAACATCGGGATGACCGAAACCGAGACCAGCAGGCTCAAAGAGACGGCGGCGACGACGGCAATGGCGATGTCACGGAAGAGCTGGCCAGCTTCTTCCTGGATGAAAACTACCGGCAGAAAGACCGCCAGGGTGGTAATCGTGGAGGCGAAGACGGCTCCCCAGACTTCTTTGGTGCCATCCAAAGAAGCATCGTATGCGTTCTTACCCATCTTGCGATGGCGGTCTATGTTCTCTATGACAACAATAGCGTTGTCGACCAGCATACCGACCGAGAAGGCAATACCAGCCATACTGACCACGTTGAGATTACGACCCATCAGATCGAGCAGGATGAAGGTGCCGACGATGCTGATTGGAATCGATAGGCCGACGACCAGAGTGGCGCGTACCGAACGCAAGAAAACCAGCAGTACGGCTGCGGCCAGCAGGCCGCCGAAGATGATGTTCTGCTTGATCAGGCTGATGGCACTGCGAATATAGAAACGCTGATCGTAGACCCATTCCAGGTGTAGACCCTTCTTATGCAGTTTCTCCTCATTAAGCCAATTGACAGCCTCCTCAAGCTGATCGGTCATTTCAAGAATGTTTATCCCGGCCTCAGGCCGTGCCCCCAGAGCGATACCATTGTCACCGTTCTGCAGGACAATACTGTCCCGTTTGGCAAAACCTTGACGTACCTTGGCAACGTCGCCAATAGTAACGCGGCGTTGACCCGTTGATTTCAGGACAACGTTTCTGATGTCTTCCGGAGTTTTGAATTCGGCAGTTGTCCGAATCCGGAAGTTGCGGCGGCCGACGCCCATGGTGCCTGCTGAGACATTAACGTTTTCGGTTTGCAGGGCGTTGATCAGACTGGCGGTCGTCAGTTGGTACGCTGCGAGTCGTTCGGCACTGATTTCCACGTGCATTTCGGATTCGGTCCCACCCCCGACAAAGAGATCGGAGACTCCACGCACGCGCTCCAGGTGTTGACGTATTTCGTCCTCAAAATAGGTCAGGTAAGTTTCCACCGGGCGGGTGTTGCCCTCGTGGGCCTTGAGGATGATCCAGACCACCGGTGAGGCCGATGCACCCGAGGCGGTCACGACCGGTTTATCGACTGTTGATGGATAAGAGGGAACTTCGTTAAGTTTATTGGAAACTCGCAGCAAGACATCATCGACATTGGTGCCGACTTTGAACTTTAGCGTAATCGATCCCAGGCCGTTGCGCGAAGTGCTCTCCATCTCCACCATGTTCGGCAGACCCTTGAGCGTGTTCTCCTGTTCTTCGATAATCTCCCGTTCGATTTCATAGGGAGTGGCGCCGCGCCAGGTGGTGGTGACCGTGATCTCAGGTTCAACCACCGATGGACTGAGCTGGTAAGGGATACGATTCAGACTAATCAAGCCGAACATGACCAGCATGATAATGATGGACAGGATCGTGACCGGTCGTTTTATGGAGACTTGGATCAGGTCCATTTATCTCTACTCCGTGCGGACGGACTGGCCGTCGCGAATGCGTTCATTACCCTTGACAATCACCTTCTGACTGGTGTTGATCTCGCTACTTTTGATACCGACCTGAGTGCCCGTATGGCCGGTGATTTCAACAGTAATCATGTGGGCCTGGCCGCTGTTATGAATAAAGATGACATCCTGACCGGCGATGTTAAGGACAGCATCTCGTGGTACCAGCAGACTCTCACTGGCTGCTGCGGTCGGCAAAGAGATTTGCACTTGCATGCCTTCGATCAACATCGAATTCCCCGCTAGCTTGAACTTGGCTACAAAGGTGCGGGTGACGATGTCGCCGCGAGGAATGATGGTGATGAAGTGGCCTGTCATCTCTTGTTCGGCTACGACTATGGTAACTTCCTGTCCGGGAGTGAGGTGAGAAATGACGCTGACCGGGATATCGACCCGTGCTTCCAGATTATGGTTGTCGGCAAGGGTTGCGATGGTTCCCCCGGCCTTGACCCATTCTCCGGCTTCGACCAAAGTTTCGATGATCATGCCGTCAAATGGGGCGCGAACGGTTTTTTTCTTCTGCTCCAGAAGCAGGCGGTCCAGGCGTGCCATGAGAACTATCGATTGTTTCTGCAGACGGTTGACCTTGGTGCCGTAGCTCTCGAATTCAGAGGTTGCAATCGAGTTCTGCTGGTGCAGGGCCTCAATCCTTTTGTAGTCCTCTCTGCCTGCTCCAGTTCGACCAGGTTCTGTTCATAGACGGCTCTTGTTCCGGCTATTTCCGTTACCATCAGATCGTC
>PVMK01128836.1_pt1 | contig 13225 bp, 13 predicted proteins | sample 1853481 | NCBI WGS metagenome assembly PVMK01 (sample SAMN08533507, study PRJNA380276) | Marine sediment metagenome, whole genome shotgun sequencing project.
CGTCTCGACATCGGCAATCAACTCGATGCAAGCTCGACTACCCAATGCCGCCGAAGAGCACCACCACTTGCAGCGCGCCGATGCCGGTGCCTATCACGCCGCCGGCTAGGACTAGCTTCCACTCGTCCTTCTGGAAGACCGGGCGCAAGATGCCGCTGAACTCGTCCGCGTCGAGGGCGCCCAGGCTCGCTTCGAGCTGGGAGTGAATGTGGTGCGACTGGTCCGCAAAGGTCTTGATCTGACTATTGCTAGTCATGTCGGCATTCCGGACCCGATCGAGCAGGTCGGCCTTGGCCTCTTCGAGCTTCTCCTTGGACACGAGCATCGCCACCATCGCGTCGCGCTCGTACTCCTTCATGCTCTCCTCGACCTGGCCTTCGAGAATGTCCAGCACGCGCTGGCGGTTGGGGCCCTCGCTGAGGTGCTGCATCATATTCTCGGCGTTCAGCACCCGTCCGGCGATCACGTCGGCGAACGAGGTCGCCACCTCGCGCTGCCGCTTGATGAAGACGCCCTGAATGCGAAACGGGCCAATTTGGATGGGTTCGCGGGGCTCGAAGATCAGATTTAGCGCAAGCCAGTTGGTGATGTAGCCGACGAGGAAACCGGCAGCGGGGAGCACCCAGCCAGCCGGGTAGATGATCCAGACGCCCATCTGGATGACGCCGAAGAGGAAGCCGAACCAAAGGCCTGAGCGCTCGATGAACTTGAACTCGGGCCCCGCAATTTCGACGAGGACGCGGCCGAGAAGAGCTCGGTCTTCGAGCATCGCCTCACGCACGATGGCGTCGACGTCGATGAAATCGGCCGCCTCCTTGGCCATGCGGTTGAGAATCTCTTCGGTGACGCTGCGCACGTTACGGCGCACTAGCGCGTTGATGTACTCGCGCAGCTTTTCGCGGGCGCGCGCCCAGGACTCAGGCGCGATGTTCGTGGAGAACTCGTGGATGATTTCCTGGGCCGCATCCTCGACGAGCCTGTCGATCTCTTCGTTGTCGTCGAGGGAGATTTCGGAGAAGATTTTCTCGATGTCGACGAGCCTGTCGCGAATGAGCTCGCTGAAGCTTCGGGACATCTCCTCGGCGTTTTTTGGGATGATGCCCTGCCAGCCGAACATCGGCGGGATGCCGATGAATTCTACGGGGTAGAGCACCGCCTTGACGGCGAGCAGGTTCGTAAACCAGCCGATGAACCCCGCAATGAACGGGATCAGGAGGACCAGGGGATTGAAGTCGTTCATGTGCTGTCGTGGCGGCTATTCCGCCGCTTCTTCTTTCGCGCCGCCGAGCTTCGCCATGACGATGCGCGCGCCGTTCAGACCAGGTAAGCAGGTGACACCGGGGCCGGGGTGACACGCCCCGCCAGCCATGTACAGGTTCTCGAGCGGAGTCTCGTGCCCGCCGTCCCAACCTGGAACCGGGCGATCGCCAAACATTTGGCCGGGATGTAGGAGGCCCATCGAAAAGTCACCCTCGGTCGCGTTGAAGGCCTTCTCGAAGTACTGCTGGGTGAAGACGACCTGGTCGATGATCAGGTCGCGGAAGTCGGGGATGACCTTCTCCATCGCCCCGATCATTCGATCGACCATGAGGTTCTTCATCTCGTTGTGCTTGCCTGCCGGGATGTCCGTCGGGAAGTAGTGCGAGAACATGGTGCAGGTATGCGTGCCGTCGTCCGGCGAGAGGCTCGAATCGAGCTGCGACGGGAAGTAGCAGTACACCGCTGGGTCGTCGGCGACCTGCCCCGCCCGGGACTGTTGCCAGGCACGGTGAAGCTGTTCGGGCGACTTGAGGTAAGCCACGAGCCAGCTCTGCACGGTGCCGTTAACGAACTCGAGCTGCTTCGTGAAGGTTGGAAGTCGCTTGATGGTCATGTGGACCTGCACGTAACCGTTGGCGTACTCGATGTCGTCCACGGCGTTGGCGAAGTCCCTGGGCAAGCTGCCGGGCTCGCAGAGGTTCCCGAAGGTCATTTTCGAGTCGAGCGTCGAAATGACGGCTTGGGAGCGGATCTCCTCGCCATCCTTCATGCGAACGCCGACGACTTTGCCGTCCTCGATGATGAACTGCTCGACGATCGACTTGAACCGCACCTCGCCGCCGTAGCGCTCGAACACCTTTTGGAGCGTGGACGAGACGGTGCCGATGCCGCCCTTCGGGATCTTGAAGTCGTACGTGTCGCCCGCGGTGTAGTGGTACGACATCGAGAGCGCGCTGCCCTTGGTATAGGGACCCATGTGCGTACCGTCGATCGCCGAGGCAGAAAGGGAGGCCTGGATCGTGCCGTGCTTGTCGGGGTCCTTGAAGAACTCGCGAATCACCTCGATGGCGCTTCCGTAGCTGAGCTTGGAGAGGGCACGCCGCGTCTTCTCGTCCGGCGCCATCGCGATGATCTCCTCGAGCGTGGGCGGCTGCTCGTGCATGTACTTCTCGAACATCTCTTTGAATGTCGCGAAGAAGGAGCCCAGACTGTTGAACCCATCGAGTGCGTCCACGCCGTGATCTTCGACGAGATGGTTCGCAAGATCGATCGGGTCGGTGTAACCGATGAAGGGGGTGTCATCCTCGTCGCCGAAGACGGTGAACGAGCTCTCCGGCCGGATGAGCTCGAAGCCTTCCTTGTCCATCTCGAGGTACTTGATCATCTCCTCGCGGAAGATGAGGAGCGCCCAAGCGCCGACGCTGTGCTTGTAGCCCTTGAAGAGCTCCTTGGTCGCGGCCTGGCCACCGGGCCAATTGGTTTTCTCGAGGATCAAGACTTTCTTGCCAGCGCGCTGGAGCTCGACTCCAGCGGTGAGGCCGTTGTGGCCCGCGCCCACGATGATCACGTCATATTCGGACATCAATTCGTTCCTTTCGAGTCAGCTGGCTTTTTTCGCGCGGAAGTGCGAGGTGTCCTCGTCGAGGGCGAGGTCGGACACGTCTGGATGGATCTGCTGGGCTCGGACGAAGAGCACTTCTTCGGTTTCAATGCGGTCGGGATCCTGCACGCACGCCTCCGGGGGGCAGGCCAACGCGCACATCTGCTCTCCGTGGTGGCCTACACACTCGGTGCAGCGCATCGGGTCGATGACGAAAATCTCGTCGCCCATCGAGATCGCAGCGTTGGGACATTCATCTTCACACGCCCCGCAGTTGATACAGTCTTCCGTAATGATTGTCGCCATCTCGAGCCTCTACTAATCGAACGGCCACTGCCGTGAACAAGGATATAACACGGGGTGACACAACATACAAGAGTTGTGTTATGTTTCTTTTTCTTTTTGTGGCTCTTCGACACACGCCGAATGAGAGACAGCGAAAAACCGTGTATTTATGAGGGCTTGTCGAATATGGTGCCAAGGCGACGAAGGGCGTAGCGGCTAGTGATCGAACACATCACGTCATTCTTCGAGCTCGTTGCCTACGCAGCGGACATTTTCGGGCTGACCTTGCTGGTCCTTGGGTTCGCTCGCGGTGCAGTTGGATGGGTGCGCACGGAAATTGAACGAGAGCCCTGGGAACGGCGCCTTCTCTCTTTGCGCAAGCTGCGCTGTGTCGTCGGTGTCCACATCCTCTACGCCCTCGAGCTGATGATCGTCTCGGACATCATTGACAGCTTCGTGGCCGTGGCGAGACACGAGGGGGACCATGGGGATTTCTTCCACGGCGAAGTATTCTATTCGCTCGTGCAGCTCGGCATGGTCGTGGTGATCCGCACGGTCATCGATTTTTTCCTTAGCAAAGAGATCGGCGAGCTTAGCGGCTCGACCGGTTGAGCATACTCCTGCGTGGCGTCGCAAACGCAGTCAGACCAGTTGCACGATGTCGGATTGTGAAAAGAGCTCCGGCACCTGCAGCCGCAGCGCCGGCTTGGTGTAGAGCGCCGGTGGGACACTGATGTCTGCAACATAGAGCTCGCCTACCAGTGCTCGCACGGAATGCGCGCGAAGCCCTTCCTTTGGTAGAGCAAGAGTCATCGTGGCGGTGGCGCGAATCACCGGGTCGAACGCAGATCCCGTGTCCGCGTGCACGCCGGAAGGTATGTCGAGCGCCAGCACCGGCGCGGATTGGCCGGCCGCCCAGCGGATCATCTCTGCCGCGGTGCCGCGTGGCGCGCCTGCCAAGCTGTATCCGATGACTCCGTCCACGACGAGATCGAAGCTGGCCAGAGCGGACGGTGCGCCGACGCGTGAGGGAATGTTCATCCGATCGGTGATGCCCAGCTGGCGTCGAGGGATCTCGGTGAGCTCTGCTTCGGGCTTGGCGAGGAACACCTCGACGCTTGCGCCCCAACTCGCGAGGCGCCGGGCGCAGACCAGCGCGCCTCCTCCGTTGCCGCCCACTCCGGCAAGGACCGCGACCCGCTTTCCGCCCGGCTCATCGGATAGGAATCGCCGCCGCGCCAAGTGCGCCAGATTCCGCCCGGCATTCTCCATCATCTGAACGAGGAGGATCCCATAGTCCTCGATCATTGCGCGATCGACTTCGACCATCTGCGCAACACTGAGAAAGGGCACGCTTTGCTCTTTGATTCTTGGAAACATGTCGCCAGCTTCGCCTACGGCGCAGGGGAGATCATTGCGCTTGGGTATCTTCGTAAAAGCGCACGTTGCTCTGCATGCCGCGTTCGCCTGGGTGCATCGACAGCTCGGTGACGAAGTCGGGCTCGAAGCCTTCAGCGAGGTTCGGCTCGACACGCTGAAGGAGCGTGGCGAGGATCATACGCATCTCCATCATCGCAAACTGCTTGCCGAGGCACACGCGCGGGCCGGCCGCGAACGGTACGTATGCGCCGCGGGGTAAGCTTCGCTCGAACTCGCGCGTCCAACGCTCGGGCCGGAACTCCATGGGGTTGTCGTAGTACTTCGGGTTCCGGCCCGCCGCGATGTGGCTGATGACGACCGTCAGCCCCTTTTTGATGTCGTAGCCCTCGACCACGAGATCTCGCTGTGCCTGTCGGGCATAGGACCACACCGACGGGAGCAACCGCAGCGACTCCTTCACGACCATCTCGAGGTACGGGAGGTTGGGCAGGTCGTCGACTTCAGCCCTCCGGCCATTGAGGACGCGGCCGAGCTCTTCGCGTATCTTGGCGACCTTGTCGGGATTCTTGGCGAGCAAATACCAAGTCCAGGTCAAAGCGTGTGCCGTCGTTTCGTGCCCCGCGAAGATCAAGGTCATCGCCTCGTCGCGAAGCTGCTTGTCCGACATGCGGCCCTGTTCGTCTTCGACGAAGACCATATGCGAGAAGAGATCGCCGCGATCCTTCTTGTGGGTTAGCCGCTCTTCGTGCACACGCCTGATGATCTCTTCGATCTTCGCGATGGCGCGCTTTTTTCGCCGGTTCTCGGCGGTGGGCCACCAATCGGGGCGCGGAAACATCTTGTCGGCATCCGTCACCAAGATCTCGCTGATGTCGGCGAGCGCGTCGCGGATCGTCTGCGAGTCGCCCTCCCCGATGTCAATGTCGAACAGCGTGTCGGCGACCACCTCGAGCGCGAGCGCGTTCAGCTCGAGCCGCATGTCCTTGCGTTCGCCTTCCTTCCAGTGACCGAGCATGCGTTCGGTGAACGCGACCATCGTCGATGCATAGGCATCCACCCGCTTCTTGTGAAAACCCGGCATGATGAGCTTGTGCTGCCGCTTCCACGACTCGCCGTCGTTTGGAACGAGGCCGTCGCCGAGAAACGGTTTCCACATCATCTTGATGTAGTCGGGCTTGTAGAAGTCCGCCCAGTAGGTGACGTTGACCGCGTTCACGACGGCAGGGTCTCTCACGAACATGAGGTCGCGGATCAGCGCACGTGCGATGAACACGTCGCCAAACGCCTCGTGACCGTCGATCAAGAACTGCGAACGTTCGGCGGAGAGGTCGAGGGCGCAGCCCCAAAACCAGTGCCCCTTCATCCGAGGAATCGATCGAGTCGGGATTGAGCTGGGGCTAGCGTGAGCTGCTGCTTCCGCGGTCACGAACCGTTGTAAACATAAGGTCCTGGGCTCTGCAACCCGAGACTGGGCGCAATTGAGGGCGGACGGTGATAGAAGCTGCTCAGGGGAGGTGGGCGCGATGCGAATGATTTTCTCTCTCTTGAACGAAGCCACCGTTCGCGGGTAGCGTAATCGTCACGGAAGCGCCCGCCTCGATGGACTGTACGCTGCGCTCGAACGCGTCGGAGGAGTCACCCTGCTCGATCAGCGCAAGCTCGTAAGTCGCCGACGTAAGGATACGCTCCGAAGACCGCGCGGTAGCCGACCTCGGTGTTCGAGTCGGCCCGGTCGGCAAAATGTTGGAGTCCGGACTCGAACAGCACCGACAGCGCAAGTGAATGCGCGTAGGGAAGCCCTCTCTCGGCCAACGCGGTTTCAAAGACAACCGGAGTGTAGTCCATGGAGCCGACGACGTTTCGCAACAGCGCGAACTGAACGTTCATGATCGCCGTCGGTGCGGTGTCACCGAAGAAATCGAAGTTGTAGAACTCCGCGCCGTTCACGGCCTCCTGGGTCATCAGGTGGGGATAGGTGCGCTGCCAGCCGCGGGGTCCGACATGCGATTGAGCGGGGTTTCCCCAGGGGCAGTGGTGTGCAGACCTCCGGAGTTGTACCAGAGCAGCAACCTCACGCCGACCGCCTCGCCTTGGGCGACCAGATCTTGCAGCGCTTGCTCTGCGTTGTCCCATGGTCCCACTTGGCGTCGATCAGCACGTAGTCCCAGCCGTACTCTCCAGCGAAGTCGACATACTCGGATTGAAGCTCCGGGGTTCCGGTCTCTTGGGTAAACCAGGACCAGGCCGCGCGCCAGGGCGTCATGAACGGAAGCGGTGAATTCGGCAGGACCTCGCCAATGCCTCTGCCCTCCCTCTCATCGGGAAACCGAACCCGGTAGAGGCCACCTTCGGGCATCTCGTCGAGACGTGTCCCACAGTAGTTCCGATCGAGATCCGCTTCGGAGATCATGACGTAGCGATTGCTCGCTTCGAGCTCGAACAGCGCGGGGAACGCAAAGCCCGTGGCTTCGGTCGCTTCGCCGAGTGGGAGGATTTCGGGCGCTCGCTCATAGGCGCCGACGTTGGTGGGGAAGGTGGCGTCTGCGCTGTCGTAGGGCCGGGTGAGCACGCGCGCGGCGGGCGGAATCGTGAAGCCTGTCGACTCGCTCGTGACCTGCGACATGCCTTCACCGAGCAGATGATAGCGGAACGCGACGCCATCCTCGTGCGCTCTCATGATCAGCTCGGCCCGGGCGCCGTTGGCATCCCGCAAGGGCACTGTGATTTCGCTTCCGGTGATCTGGCGGTCGCGCTGCTTTCCTACGAGCATCGTGTAAGACTCGTCGACCGCGCGGCCCGAGCTGCTCGCCATCGTCACGCCGGCGGTGAGGTCATGCGTCGTCGACAGCAAGCCCAGCGGGCTCGACTCGATCTCGAGCTGGCCGTTTCGAGTCACTGAGTATGTCATCCGTCCTTCGGCATCTGTGGACACCGTCATCCGAACGTCGCCGCTCGGAGACGCAACCAAGACGCGCTGGACCTGTGTTTCACCCGACTCGCAGCTAAACAACCCAAAAACTATGAGAACGAGAACCGCTCTACGGGCCCAGGAAATGTCACCCATGCGCGCCTCCGGCGCAGATCGTATGAGGGGCTACCAACCGAAGCAAGCCATCGAGGGGCGGCCCGGTGGAGGCATCTCGCGCCCAAACACGGGGCTGCCCGAGGCTAATGCCTTTACGCGGAAGGCTGCAGAAACTACACGCCTCCAATGAAGAAATTTGCTCTTGGGTTGTCCTTGCTTCTCAGCTTGGGGTTGGTCGGTTGCGGCGACAGCGGCTGTGCTGACGGTCAGGTACCGTGCGACGGAGAGTGCATCGATGCCATCGAGCCCACGCTCGCATCGATTCAACCCGGAGTGTTCGACGTCAGCTGCACGGCGAGCCCCTGCCACGACGCCGATCTTCCGGCAGAGTCACTCGACCTCAGTACCCGAGCGCAGTCGGAGATGAGCCTCGTGGGCGTCAACTCGGTCCAGGTCCCAGCCAGCCTTCGCGTCGCTTCGGGCGACAGCAGCGCTTCGTACCTGATGAACAAACTCTTGGGAGTCGATATAGCTCTCGGAACGACGCGGATGCCGCAACTCGCTCCCGAAGGTCTGTGTCAGTCGAAGATCGACGTCATTCGCGAGTGGATCGACCTCGGCGCACCCGTCAACTGACGCGCCAGAAAGGCACGACGCCGCGAAGATGGAGTAGCGGGCGTCGCCTAGAGAGCGCTCAGTGCATCACGTGCGGCCTGCACGTCGGCACTGTGCGGCTCACCCGCATCGAGGGCCGTGACGGCAGCATCGAGTGATTTCATGGCGGCGGCGGCGGCGGCACTGATATCGTCGCGACCCGCTTCTGAGGCGGCGGACTGCGTGGCCACGAGCTGCACCAGAGCGCGCCTGAGATAGTCTCGCTCGCTGATGCTCGTGGGCGTGTCCGATTCCGAGCGTGCGAGTAGGTCGAGGGCTTGTTCGACGCCCGCCACGGCCTGCGAATCTGCGGGAATGGCGTCGACCGTCCCGGAGACGTAGCGCGTCATCCCGTTGAAGGTGCCGGTGTACACCGTGCCGTCCGGACCCACGGTCGTCGCGGCGTAGACCGAATTCTCGCAAGAATCCGGGACCTGCTCGAGGACGTCCGCAACGCCCGGAAGAGCCGAAGCGATCACCAGGAGCTCGGGAGGACACTCGCCCGAGCCCGCCGCAACCCACACCCGCGACTCGCCGGTCTCGAAGTCGAGCCCCTCGAGCCCAAACTGACCGTCGCGCTGACCCGCTCCGTACACCAGACCGGACGCCTCGCTGATGCTCGGAATTCCGTTGGGCACACTGATTTCGGAGTTTGCCCAGACCGTGGAGCAAGTGCGTGTCTCGGGATCCCAATCGATGCGCTCGAGACCGAACGGCGCCTTCTCCGGAATGCCGCCTTCCAGGGCTGACACGAGGTTCTGAGCGTTTGCGCCGAACGGGAGCGTAGTTGGAGGATTGATGGTGGGGTTCGTGAGCAAGTCATTCACGACGACCGCAGCGTAGCCCCGCACGGCGACCGACTGCTCGGAGATCGCCTCGGTGGTACCTGTTCCGTAGTCCACCGGAACCTCACACGCGATACGCGGATCCTTGCCTGGCGCAATGGGCTCCCAATCTGCCGGGACCTCGTCCCGCCAGAACAGCACCAGGTTCATCAACGCTTGGCCGTCGGTGATCACGACGAAGCGGTCGTCGTCCGCGTTGGTGCCCATCAAGCTCGGGGTGGAGCCCGAGCCTGGGCCCAGCCGAATCGGGCTCGGGACCTCGTCGGCCGACTCGTATTCGGCCCGCCAAGCCTGGGTCAGCTCGCTACCATCCCAATCGAAGCGGTACATTGCCGCGCTGGTGAGAACGTAAATCCCCCCGTTTTCGTCGACGGCAACGCTGTTGGAAACGATCTCAAGGTCGGCTTCATCCGCGGTGGCACAGTTTTCGTTCGTCGAGACCACCGGCACATCGCCAAGGTTATTGGGGTCCACGTCAGGAGATATCACGAACAGATTGCCGAGCTCGGTCGCAAACGCGAGGTACCCACCATAGGTCAAGGACATGCCCGCGATGACGTCGTTCTCGTTACAGAACACCTCGTCCGGCATGAAGATGCGCTTCTTCAGCTCGATCGGGGACGAACGATCACCCTGCACACTGTCGCCATAGAACCCGACGAAACGGGTGCGGCCCGCGATGAATCGGTTCTTCGAATCGATCGCGGTGTAGGCGCCGCTCAGGCCGAGCGTGAAGGTGGGCGGACTGTCCTCGCGTTCCGTGGGGACGTACGTGTCGATGATCTCGAAGGTCTCGTGGTCGACTTTGACGATCGCGGCTTGGGCCCCAGTGACGACGGACCAGACAGCGCGGCCACCGTCGTCATACGGCGCACTGAACGACATGATGACGGGGACGCCGGCGCCTTCGAGCGTGAGGTGCTCACTCATGGCGGTCGCGCTGTCGGTCGGCCCCGCGAATGGCGAAGAGCCCTGCGCGTAGCTCGCTCGGTGAGACGCAGACCACACCGTGTCGCCAAACGCCGTGCTGCACAGCGGCTCGTTTGGGGCGAGCGGCGTGGTGCACAGGTCGGACGTGTCGGTCGTCGGGGTGTAGCCGGTGCCGGACGGGCTGCTCGAGCTACAACCCAGGGTGGCGGTGAGAATCAAGAGTAGAAGAGCGCGTTGGCTAAGCATAATCCCGGCCTTTTAGCAGGAGATGCGCGGGGGCCAAACCGCACTATGATCGGGACATGTCTGCACTCGATGCTCTAGGGAAAGCCCGGTACGTGAATCTCGAAACATTCCGCAAGAATGGAACCGGCGTGCTGACGCCGGTCTGGGCGGCGCGCGATGGGGACCAGCTCGTCATCTTTACAAACGGTAACTCCTACAAGGTCAAACGTCTGCGCCGCAATTCGAAGATCCGTATCGCCGAGTGCAACGTCCGGGGCGCGCTCAAGGGCCCTTGGCACGACGGGAGCGGGCGGATCGTGGAGGATGAAGCCGAGAAGCAATCGGTGCTCCGGGCGCTCCACAAGAAGTACGGTTGGCAGATGACTTTGTCCGACTGGGGTGCGCAGCTCCGCGGCTCGAAGAAGCACTGGGCGTTCATCTCGATAGGGGTCGATGAATAACGTGGTCGCGGCAAAGGTCGGAGAGACTATGCGACTGTTGTTGACGCTCACGCTGGCTTTGTGTGTTCCTGTTTCGGGCTTGGCGCAGGAATCCTCGGAGGGCGACGATGTTCGATCCGCGGACGAGATCCCCGAAGACATGCCGGCTCCACCGGACGATGCGCCACCTGCTGAAGCTCCTCCCGTCGGCGGAACCGATGAAAGGCCGCCTCACCCCGAGACGCCCGAGGATCTCGAAGAGCTGCAGCCGACCGCAGAGATGCTTGCGAAGACGTCGTACCACTGGTTCCCCGGTCATTGGATATGGACGGGCGAGCAGTTCGAATGGAAGAGTGGCGAGTGGGTCTACAAGGTCAAAGACATGATCCTCGTTCCACCGCGCTGGGACTGGGACGGCAAGCAATGGGTGTTTCATAACGCGGGTTGGGCGAAGTCGGGGACCAAGGAAGTCGTCTATCGAGCAACACCCGCGCCCGGCGGACCGGACGTGGCTGCCAACCCAGAGGCGGCTCCCCCGGCATCCACCGAGACCGTCGAACCGCAAGCGTCGACGACAACCGTCTATGTGTATACGGGTGTGTATGTCGCGCCGCTGATCCTCTATCCGATCTGGCACCCGCACTACCACTACCACTGGTATCACCACCACGCGCACTACCATCGAGCGCCCGCGTATCGCCACCACCGCTACCACCACGCGCAGACGCACCGTAAGGCGCACTATCGGCATCACAACAACCCACCGAGCCACGGAAGCACGCCGGGCCACGGCGGGAGCAACAAGCCTTCGACCAAGCCATCACAGCCGAGCAACAAGCCTTCGACCAAGCCAGCGCAGCAGCCCAGCACCAAGCCGTCGACCAAGCCCTCGCAGCAGCCCAGCACCAAGCCGTCGACCAAGCCATCTCAGCAGCCCAGCACCAAGCCGTCACAGCAACCGAGCACCAAGCCTTCGACGCAACCTTCAAGTCGGGGCAGCTCGACGTCGGGCAGCAAGCGCAGCGGCAGCCGGAGCGGCGGTGCACGTCGTGGTGGCGGCGGGCGCCGCTAGCTGAGCAAAGCTACCGACGGCGAACGAGGACGCCGACATACGGCGCCAACCACCATTGGGAGCTGGCGAAGAAGTTGCCCTTCCCGGTGAACGAGTACTGGAAGCCCATGTCGATATGGACACCGCTCTCGTTGATGTTGAAGCCAAGCCCGGCCTTCCCTGTGAAACCGGGCGTGAAGCGATAGACCGAGTACTGGCTACAGTACCAATAGCCACAGCCCACCGCGGTCTCCGCGAAGTTCCAGAAGTTCATGTCGAACGAGCCCGTGATGTACGGAAGGACGACCTTGAGATCCGGGACCTGGAAGCGAATCTCGGGAGCCGAGAGGTAGATGCGGGTTAGCGGATGACGGCCGGAGACCGATGTACTGGTACCGGGCGGGATGAAACCGGAACCGAAGTCGATTGGTATCCACTGCAAACCGACGTCTCCACCGATGACAAACCAACCGAAATCGGCGCCTCCAAAGAAGAAAATGTTCGCACCGGGCCGAACGATGTCGCGGGAGACATCCAAGGCGATCGGCACACCGATTCCGATCGCCCAGGTGAAGCCGACCTCGAGGCCCTGCTTCTCCTGCGGCTGCTGCACCACGGGCTGCGAGACCATCTGGTCCGACGGAGCGGGTGGCGGCGTGGGAGCCGTCGTGGCCGTGGTGGATGCGCCCTCCTGGGTCGATGCGTCCCACTGAGCGGACGCGAACGTGGCGGGCAACCAAAGCGCGAGCAACAATGCCGCGAATCTGCAGTCTAGTCTCTTCATTCCGACCTCCCCGGTCCCTGCGACTCTATCGCGCAGGGCGCCGTTGTTCAACGTGCGGGCCGCCTTGAGAGGCGACGCGACTTCGAGTAGGTCTAGCGCTCTGTTCAGGCCGATTCCTCGGCCGGGCTACCACTTTCACCGGGATTGAACATGCACAGCGCTACGCAAAGCGGGCGGCTTCGGCCTACCGCGACCTTCGCCTTGGTTCTGACACTGACTTCACTGTTTTCGCTGGCAGCATTCGGACAGCAAGACGGCGACGTGGAGGAAGCGACCACCGAACAGAAAGTCCAGGCGCTGAGTGCAGACCTCCGCACACGCGGCGCCGATCTCGAAGAGCTGAAAAAAAGAATCGCTAAGCATGACGACAGCGCCACCGCCGCGATGATGGACAAAGAGCTCTCGGACCGCCGTGCTCGCTATCGAAGAGACGTGTCGAAGCTCGTGACTCTCGTGCTGAAAGGTGAGGACGCCGGTGCCACGGTCGCAGACGGGCGCGCCCTTGCAGCGGACCTCTTGGAGAAAGATGCGCGATCGATACGCAAGAAGTTGCAGGCGCTCGCCGCGGAGACCCTTCAGCTGATCGACGTCACCGCAAGCGGAAGTGACGAAGAAGTCGCGGAAGCTCGAAAGGCGCTCGCGAGCGCGATTCCCCGATCGAGCCGCTTGATCGAGTATCTCGATGTCAATATCGACGAGCGCAAGCAACTCGGTCTCGACGTCGAAGCCGACACGGCGTTCATCAT
>PVMK01188021.1_pt1 | contig 13225 bp, 14 predicted proteins | sample 1853481 | NCBI WGS metagenome assembly PVMK01 (sample SAMN08533507, study PRJNA380276) | Marine sediment metagenome, whole genome shotgun sequencing project.
GATGGCAGAGTATCATTGAGTCTGTCAGGATATTCAGGTGGTTAATACGCGCGGTGTATTCACCTTTGCCTTCTATGGTATTGCGTTTTACAAAACCTGTTCTTTCTCCGGTGGGTCTGCCGTCATGGTGACTGCCGCCCGGGGGCCGGTTGCGTATCCCAAAGCAAAGCCGGGCATTCCTCTGGCTGAGTGACCGGGAAAGGTGAGACCCTTATTATGCATGGCAAAATCAGCAGATCCTTTACCGATTTTTTCAGAGGCTCTTTTGACACCTTCTGCCAGAATGTCTCCAAGATTAGTCCCTTCACGCATGGCCACTTTTGTTACCATGTCCATGATAATGTCTGAGCGTCCGAATTTAAGCTCAATACCCTCGGTATCCTTATCCGTTAAAATTCCTTTTTCATAACATTCCATGGCAAAGGCGATTGCAACGCCTGCTTCAATTGCGTCAACTCCCAGGTCATCACATAACCTTTCTGCTGCTGCTACAACATTAAGGTCATTGTGTCCGCACATTGATCCAAGTGAAAAAATATCTTCATATTCCGGACCTTCTACCATTGCGCCTTTATTCGCGCCTTTTTCTACAATACTGAATTTTCCGCACCTTGAGGGGCAGGCAAAACAGGATTTGTCTCTCTTAACCAGTTCTTTACGCATTGTATCACCGGAAAGGCCTTCTGATTCAGGATAAAACTCATCCTGCCAGTTATTAAAACCAAACAGTCCAAGAGTGTTATTTGCATTTACCAGTACAGGGGTACCGTAGCGGGGAAGGATTTCAGCAGTTGACGGGTTTGCATTAAAGCGCGCAAAAACATCATCAAGGAAAATTTTCATTTTTCTCATGTCAGGAACATTAACATCCCCCTGTCCCCTGACTGCAATGGCTTTTAACTTTTTTGAACCGAGAACTGCACCCAGGCCTCCTCTTCCCAGAGCGCGGCAGCCGCATATGACGCAGGCAAAACGAACCAGTTTTTCTCCGGCAGGGCCGATGGCGGCAATCTGTATTTCATTAGAACCCAGCTCTTCAAAAAGTTCTTCCTGAACTTTTGTGGTATCCATTCCCCATAGATGTGACGCGTCACGAAGCTCAACCCGTCCGTCATCAATAAAAAGATATGCCGGTTTTTCCGATGCGCCTTCAAAGATGATACCGTCGTACCCGGCGTATTTCAGTTCAGGTCCGAAGTGTCCGCCTGCTGAACTGTGGAAAAATGAGTTTGTGAGCGGAGATTTTGAGTAAAGGCCGACCCGGCTTGCGGTGGGTATCATGGTTCCCTCCACCGGCCCTGTCAAAAGGATTGCCTTGTTCTCAGGTGATAAGGGGTCTATACCCGGCTCAAGTTCATCATAAAGTATTCGGGCAGCCATACCTGCACCGCCTATATAGTTTTCTGCGAGTTCATTGGTGATTGGGAATTCACTGGTTGTGCCGTCTGTCAGGTTGACTCGAAGGATTTTCCCAATATAGCCTTTATACTTTAAGGTATTGCTGCTCATTTAATGTTTAGCCTCCATCAAAGGGAATCATGATTGTTACCACATCTCCGTCGCTGATGGGTTTATCCATGTCAGCTATGGAACGGTATGTCTTATCATTTACCAGTATGAGAAAAGGAACCAGCTCTTTTGTCAGCTGATCCCTGACCTGGCGGTCAAAACTGTCACCATACGTTTTATCGAGAAAATCAAAAAGGTCAGTAAGATTTGCCTTAGGCGCTAACGCTACGGTTATTTCTTTCTGTCCTATGACATCTTTTAAGTTTGCAAAGGTCTTAAGTGTTATCTGCATTATCTTCTTCTTTTGTCCTGGTGTTTCTTTCCAGCCAGTCCTCTGCCACAATCTCTGTTAAAACAATATTTTTCTGGTCAGGTTTCGGGTTTCCCTCAATAAAGGTTATGCATCCGACCGGACAGTATTTAAGGCACTGGGGCTTTCCGGCACAGGAGTCGCAGAGCCTGGAGAAAACAGGAACAGGCACTTCAGGAAAACCTATCATATCGACCTTTATCCGAGCTTTTTTCGGATTGAAAACATTCTCTTTTGACATTGCGCAGGCCAGTTCACATAAACGGCAGCCTATGCATATGTCAGGATTTACAGATAAAAATTTTCTCACTTTTTAATTGCCTCTAATTATTTTGGTCATTAGTTTTTGGCACTCTGATTTTTGTGCATCCTACTTTATAGCGTTTCACACAAAAAAATTCCAGACTTTTTTTTAGAACAGCGTAGATAAGATCCTATAACTATTTTGTATTTAATGCTTTAATGTTTTTTTTGGGTAATTGTGTCCACAGAGCTAAATTGGTATATTTATTTAAAATTGACACAAACTGATTTTTCTATTATTATTATAAGTTTTATAATAATAGTTTAACAAAGCTTATATTTAATGAGCTGCCAAGCGCTTAAGTTCTAAAAGCTGTCTCTTAAAACAACAAATATTTGACAAATTATGTAAAGGATAAAGGTGTATATGAAACATTATAGCCATATTATCAGATTTGCTGTAATTTTAGTAATGGCAGCAATAGGTTTTCTGCTGCTCAGGAGTTTTCTGGTGCCGGATTCTTTTGGGATATACGGGACTTATAAGTACGGATTTCATCGCGGAGACTCGGATAAGGAGCAGGAAGCCCGTCCGGCGCTTTACCGTGGTGCTGATAAATGTGCGCAGTGCCATGCAGAGAATAAAAATAATATTATGGCCGGTGGACATAAAGATGTTACCTGCGAGGCATGTCACGGGGTATGGCAGGCGCATAACAGCCAGACAAAGTCAGTTGTAACAAAAGATATTTCTTCAGAGGCCTGTCTTTTATGTCATGAAAAACTTGATGCGCGTCCTAAAGCGTTTCCCCAGATAGAGGGCCTTAAAAAACATATGCTGGAACAGGAACAGGATTTTGAGGATGGAATGACATGCGGCGAATGTCATGATCCTCACGAACCAATGTAACTTTTTAAAGGATTTAATATGAGCATGGATCGTAGAAAATTTTTAAAGACTGTTTTCCACAGCGGGCTGGCAATAACTGTTTTCCCGTCCGGTGGTTTCGCATCAGGAGGGGGGAGCCCCAACCTGTATGCATTTATTGTTGATACTGAAAAGTGTATTGGCTGCGGCAAATGCGCAAAAGCCTGCAGAAAGGAAAACAGTGTTCCAAAGGATTGTTACAGAACATGGGTGGAACGATACCGTATCCTGGCAAATGGACAGGTAAAAGTTGACAGTCCCCATGGCGGAGAGCACGGTTTTGAGCCTGTAAAAGATTCTGAAAAACTTCAAAAAGCATTTTTTGTTCCCAAACTCTGTAACCACTGTAAAGACCCGAATTGTGTTCAGGTCTGTCCGGTGGGTGCGACATACGTATCGAAAGAGGGCTTTGTGCTGGTGGATGAAAAACATTGCGTGGCCTGCGGATACTGTATTCAGGCCTGTCCTTACGGCGCACGGTTTTTTAATACGGTTACCAGTGTTGCGGATAAATGTACCTGGTGCTATCACCGGATCAAAAAAGGTTTTGATACTGCTTGTGTTACAGTTTGTCCTTCGAAAGCAAGGATCTTTGGAAAGATAGATGATGAAAATGGTCCGGTCTATAAGATATTAAAAGAAAAACGGCTACAGATTTTAAAGCCGGAGATTGGAAATAATCCGATGGTTTTTTATATCGGACTTGATAAGGAGGTGCGCTAATGCATGAAATAGTAACCCAGGGTTTTTTATTCCCAAATGAAATTCATGTGCACTGGAGCATCATGATCGTGTTGTACCCCTATATTACAGGTCTGGTTGCCGGCGCATTTATTGTTTCTTCTCTTTATCATGTTTTTGGTGTGGAAGAGCTTAAACCCATTGCAAAGTTCTCACTGGTGGGTGCTTTCTGCTTTCTGCTTTTTGCGTGTACACCGCTTCTTTTTCACCTGGGGCATCCTGAGCGGGCGCTGAACATCATGTTTACGCCCAAGTTCACCTCGGCAATGTCCGGATTCGGCTATATATACAATTTTTATCTGATTGTTGTTCTTCTTGAAATATGGTTTGTGTTTCGGCCGTACATTGTTAAACAGGTTAAAGAGCGTACCGGAATCGTAAAGGGTTTTTATTTTCTTCTGGCCCTTGGCAGTACTGATGTTTCGGAAGAGGCACTGAAAATTGACCATAAAATAACCCTGTTTCTTGCCTCAATCGGTATACCGTCCGCCTGTATTTTGCATGGATATGTGGGCTTTCTATTCGGTTCCCTAAAATCCAACCCATGGTGGTCAACCCCGCTGATGCCGGTTATTTTTCTCCTTTCTGCAATTGTATCCGGTATATCAGTTCTGGCAGTGACATATGTTATCGTGATGAAGTTTAAAAAACAGCCGGTTGACAGCGTCTGCTTAAAGAGCCTTTTTACCTATCTCTGGGCTTTCTTTATTTTAGATATTACACTTGAGTCAATGGAAGTTGTTACCATGATGTATGAGTCCCATGAGGAGTGGCATATTATTTCCCGGATGCTTACCGAGAGACTGGGATTCAGCTATATTTTCCTCCAGATGGCAGTCTGTTCGGTAATTCCTTTTATACTGCTGGGTTTTGTTACACTCAAAAAGATGAAGGATTCAACCCGTAATACCCTGGGTATTATCTGCTCTGTGATGATCCTTGTTCAGGTGATTGCCATGCGCTGGAATGTGATCATCGGCGGACAGCTATTTTCAAAAAGCTTTAGGGGCCTTACAAGCTATACGCCTTCCTTTCTTGGAAGAGAGGGGCTTCTGGTTGCGATTGCCCTTTTTTCCGCTCCTTTTATAGTGATGTATATCTTCAACCTTATTCTGCCGTTCTGGGACAAGGTTGAGGTTAAGGCAGAAGATGCATAAGATCTTTAAATTTATTTTTTAAAATTAATATACGGTGAGGAGAAATATAGATAATGCTGACAATAATTGATCCGCTGCTGGTTATTATTGCTGTTGCCGTCTGTGTGTTCGGTCTTGTTAAAAGATCCAAACTCTGGTTGATGGGACAGGACGGTGAGGCTGATAAAACTGAGGGTAACAGGTTGATTGATTTGATCGTTGATACGTTCATTCATAAACGGATACTTAAAGATCCGGTTCCGGGGCTAATGCATCTTGCCATGTTTGCCGCATGTCTTGTTCCGCTTCTGGTGATCATTGTGATGCAGATCAATTTCCTGCTGCCTGATGCAATCGGTGCAGGGTTTTCTGTGGTACTGGACATTATCGGACTGATTGGTCTTGCGGGCATTATTTACGCTGCTTTCAGACGTTATATCCTGAGACCTGACCGCCTTGATGATACCAAGGCTGAAGATGCGCTGCCGCTTATCTGGCTGTTTGCGATCATCTTTATCGGTTTCTGCATTGAGGGTTTGAGAATCGCAATAACAGGTCAGGGTGCTGCCACTGCACCGGTGGGAACGGTATTTTCTTTAATTTTTGCTCCCCTTGGTGATTTTAACGGCACACTTCACAGTCTGCTCTGGAGAGTTCATTTTTTTCTGGTTCTGGGCATGATTGCTGCCATTCCCTATACAAAGTTTATTCATATTATTATATCTCCAATCAATGTTTATTTGAGAAAATACGGTCCGATCGGTGATTTTTCCGGTATTGATTTTGAGACAGCTGAAACCTACGGTGTTGCAAAGATAGAAGAGTTTACTAAAAGACAGCTTCTGCATCTTGATGCCTGTCTCCGATGCGGAAGATGTCAGGATAACTGCCCTACTCATTTAAGTGAGAAGCCTCTTTCGCCTAAGAAACTGATTCAGGACCTTAAGAAAAATATGGAGGATAAGGCTGCAGGTAATTTTGAAGACGGAAAACTGGTGATCGGTGATGTTATCGATCATGATACTATCTGGGCATGCACCATGTGTCTTAATTGTACTGAGCATTGCCCTGTATGTATTACTACTGCGGATAAGACCATTGAACTAAGACGGTATCTTGTTATGACGGATCCTAACTTTCCGGGTGAAGCGCAGACCGTATTTAAGAATATGGAAAATAACTCAAATCCGTGGGGTATTGGTTCTGCAACACGCGGTGACTGGGCCAAGGAGCTCGGGGTCCCTACAGCTGCTGAGGCGGAAAGCTTTGATATCCTGCTTTACACAGGCTGTGCTGGCGCATTTGATGACCGTTATAAAAAAGTTACCATTGCGGTTTCAAAGATCCTTCAAAAAGCCGGTGTCAACTTTGCCATACTGGGCGCTGAAGAAAGCTGCTGCGGCGATTCGGCCAGAAGGCTGGGGAATGAGTATCTTTTTGATACCCTTGCTCAGGCAAATGTAGCTGCATTTGACGGATATAAGGTTAAGAAAATTCTGACCGTATGTCCGCACTGTTTAAACACTTTTAAAAACGAGTATTACCGTTATAACGGCAACTATGAAGTTGTGCATCATACTGAATTTATTCTTGATCTGGTTAAGTCCGGCAAGATTAAGCTCAATAAGTCAGAAAAAATGAAGGTCTGTTACCATGACTCATGTTTCCTCGGACGTTACAATAATATCTATGAACAGCCCCGTGAACTATTAAAATCCGTATCCGGCGTAAGCCTGGTTGAAATGGACCGCAACATGAATAAGAGTTTCTGCTGCGGCGCAGGAGGCGGACGCATGTGGCTGGAAGAAGATATTGGACAGAGAATTAACGAGATGCGTACAGATCAGGCTCTTGAGAAAAACCCTGATACCATTGCAACCGGCTGTCCATACTGTCTGACAATGCTTGATGATGGAATTAAGGCAAGGGAAAAACAAGAATCTGTTAAGAGTCTTGATATTGCAGAAATAATATTAAATGCTATGGAGTAAGCTTAATATGAGAGAATATATTTCAGCGGTCTTAAAATTAAATTTTATTATTCCTGTGCTGGCAGTGATTATGTTCAATGTCCTGCCGGTCAGCGCACAGGAGGTTGATGACTGCCTGTCATGTCATGACGATACAACGCTTACAACAAAAGTCGCAGACGGTACAGAGCGCAGCCTCTATGTGGACAAAGAAATGTACCTTAAGTCCACACATGGTGAGATGGAATATGACTGTACAGACTGTCATGACGGTCCGACACTTGCCGAGCATAAAGACGGAAAAAAATATGACAAGATCAGCTGCGGTGACTGTCATGATGATGCATCAGCTAAACATGAAAAGACTTCTCACGGACAGCTGGCAAAAGAGGGGAATGCTAATGCGCCAACCTGTATGAACTGTCACACCTCCCATGCGGTACTAAGGTCTGATAACCCTGAGTCAACAGTAAATAGTGGTAACCTTGCTAAAACCTGCGGAGAATGTCATGCTGCAGAAGCAAGTCCGGGCCTTATTGACCAGGTTAAAGGTTTTGTCCAGGGTAAAAAAGATATCCCGAATCCGGGAATTGTTCAGATCGTGCTTTCTGCGATTCCGACCCGGGTTAAAGGGCATGGAAAGGTGAATGTGTCCTGTGATTTTGATACCCAAAAATGCAGCAACTGCCATTTTAATGTTGTTAATCATGGAGATGAAGAACTGAAACCTCAGGTGTGCGCAAAGTGTCACAACCTGGACAAAAATAAGCTCTTTTTTGGAACCATTCATAAATCAGGCTTTGCACAAAGCCCGCTGATGATCATCCTGTCCATCTTATCTTATCTAGTGGTTATCGGACTGGCGGTTAAGTGTTTACTCGCATTCTGTCCAAAAAAGAAGAAAAAAGAAGAGCAGTCTGAATAGAATGCCTTGAGATAAAAGGCTTTTGATAAAGGAAAGACCCAAGCTGCTCATTAATGTTTAATTTTAATAGTTAAGGAGTTATCATGAGTGACGTATTACAGGAGATGCTGGATAAAGCGAGAACTGCACAGGCTGAGATAGAGCACTGGCCGCAGGATAAGGTTGATGAGATGGTTAAATCTGTTGCCTGGGAAATGATTCAGCCTGACCATGCAAAAGAGTGTACAGAACTGGCTGCCAAAGAGACAAAGATGGGTATCTTTGAAGCCAAGTATGCAAAGCATCGCAACAAGGTTCTGGGTGCGCTGCGTGATATGGAAGGTGAAAAATCATGCGGAATAGTAGAAGAAGACAAGGAAAAAGGAATTTTTAAGGTTGCCAAACCCATGGGTGTTATTTTTGCTCCCACACCCTGCACCAACCCCACTGCAACACCCGCTATTAAATCAATATTTGCTTTAAAGACACGTAATGCAATCATCTTTGCACCGCACATGATCGCCCGCCGATGCAGCAACAAGACTATTGAGTATGCACGTGCCGGTCTTAAAAAAGTTGGCGCTCCTGAAGATCTGATTCAGATCATGGAAAAACCATTTATTGAAGATATCCAGAAGATGATGTCAATGTGTGACCTGGTTGTTTCAACCGGCGGAACACAGTCAGTTATCGCAGCTTATTCAAGCGGAAAACCAGCTCTCGGTGTTGGCGCTGGAAACTCAGTTATGATCGTTGACGAGACTGCAGATCCAAAAGAAGCAGCAACAAAGATTTTCATGAGTAAGACTTTTGATAATGCAACTTCATGTTCAGCAGAAAATAACGCGGTTATCCAGGAATCAGTTTATGACCAGGTGCTTGAGGGGTTGAAGGAAAACGGCGGATATCTCTGCAATGCAGAAGAAAAAGCCAAACTTAAAGAAGCCATGTGGCCTGATGGTGAGCACATCAACGCAAAAATCGTTGCCCGTGCTGCTGTTCGTATTGCTAACAAGGTTGCTGATCTCGGTGTTCCTGAAGAAACCAAGTTTTTAATGGTTATTGGTGATGATCCTGTTGAAGGCGATAAGTTCGCAGATGAAAAACTTTCTCCAGTACTGACACTCTGGAAATACAAGGAATTTGCTGATGCTATAGATTATCTCAAGAGAATTCATGCTATCCGTGGTAAAGGCCACTGTGCCGGTATTCATACCAAAGATGAGAGTCGCATTAAAGAGCTTGCAGAGCAGGCACAGGTAAGCCGTCTGATGGTTAACCAGCCGCAGTGTCTGGCTAACAGCGGATCATTTACCAATGGAATGCCTTTCACCATGACCCTTGCTTGCGGAACATGGGGAAACAACAGTTCCTCTGATAATATTACCTGGCGTAATTTCCTGAACTACACCTGGGTATCTCAGCCAATACCTGAAAACCTCCCTGATGAAGGTGCTTTGTTTAGCGCTCACTGGGATAAATACGGAAAGTAAGCTGAAAAAGAATTTTCACCCAGTGAAATGATCTAAGATCAATTCCGATTTTAATCGGAATTATTTCATAGGGTGAACCGCCCGCTTCGCTCGAGGCACAGAGTGCGCAGAGAAAACAGGGGGTTAAAAACAATACGCTGTTCTTTGCGGCCTTAGCGTCTTTGTGGTGGGATCGCCTTGTTAATTGTTTAAATTGTGCATTTTAAATTAATATTAGAAGCTTACCCACAGATTATATTAACAAAATAAAATTAAATTATTATTTTATTTCTTTACAAGGAGAACTATAAATGGATAAACAGGCAATCAGTGAAAAGGTATTAGAGTTTGTAAGAAAAGCACTGGCAAACAGAGAAGCTGAAATTGATTTTGCAGCTCCACTTAAGGATCAGGGGTTGAACTCTTCAGGGCGACTCGAACTTTTTACCATGATCGAAGACGAGTGGGATTTGATGCTGGACGAGGATGATACGGATGAAGTGGAGACCCTTGATGATGCTATCGCTTTGGTTGAAAAGATGCTGGCATAAGTTAAAGTAAAATATAAGCTTATACTGAAAAGGCCCACTATTTAGCGGGTCTTTTTTTACGATTTATTTTATCCATAGGCGGTTTCAAAATATTTGAATAAATTTGGTTTACAAAGAACTTTTTTCTACTTGACTATATCTCATAATGAGATATAGTCAAGGTATGCATAGCATCACTCGAAAACGTTTGCTTGAATTTTCAAAAAAACATTCGGAATATTCCAGTGCGATAGACTCATGGTACAGAATTTTTAAACATACAGATTTTGATTCATTTGAAGAATTACGCCGGGCTTTTCCAAGTGCTGATCAAGTCGGCAAATTAACAGTTTTCAATATTGGTGGCAATAAGGTTCGATTGATAGTTGCTATGCATTACAACACACATCGTGTTTATATTCGGAAGGTGCTCACGCATGCCGAGTATAATCGACAAAAATGGAAGGAGTGATATTATGCTTGCCCAGCTTAATGAGATTGCCAAAGTATGGCCTGAAATCAGGAATATCTTTGCCGTTCCTCACAATGTTAAAGAGTATAATAAACTTGTTCGTCTGCTTGATGATTTGGTTGATAAAGTTGGTGAGGATGAGTCTCATCAATTGGCCTCTTTAATGGAAACATTAGGTAATTTGGTGGAAACATATGAAGCACAGAACCTGACTGAATTAGAAGGGGATCCTATTGATACACTCAGGTTTTTGATGGAAGAGCATAACTTAAGTCAATCAAATTTTCCTGAGATAGGGACACAAGGAGTAGTGTCTGAAATATTATCCGGCAAACGACAACTTAATATTCGTCAAGTTAAATCCCTAAGCAAACGTTTTAATGTTTCGCCTTCTGTGTTTATTTAAAAATGCAGTGACGGTTTGAAGTTGGGAAGCTCCTTGATTGTTTGAACGCATACTTAAGATGATACTGACGAAGTAGAGACCCTCAATGATGTTATCGCTTTGGTTGAAAAGATGCTGGCATAAGTTAAAGTAAAATATAAGCTTATACTGAAAAAGCCCGCTAAATAGCGGGCCTTTTTTATATTTAAAATCTGTGGATAATATATCTAAGCGATAGCGTCTTTAAGTGTCTCAGAGTTTTCTATATTTTTCATCTTAACATCACGGCTGATCTTTCTCATAAGTCCGCAGAGAACCTTACCCGGACCGAGTTCAAGAGCAGTATCAATCCCTTGTGCCATCATCTTATCCATTTCCTCGATCCAGCGTACCGGATGGTCAACCTGCTGAGCCAGAAGCTCTTTAACCTTGTCTTTTGATGGGTAAAGGTCTGCTTCTACATTTGAAAGAACAGGAATTGCAAGATCATTGATTTTAACAGGAGCCAGAGCTTCAGCCAGCAGACGTTCTGCTGCGGGTTTCATTAAAGAGCTGTGAAAAGGAGCGCTTACCGGAAGTAAAATGGCACGTTTTGCGCCTTTTGCTTCTGCACTATCCACTGCGCGCTGTACTGCTTCCATGTGACCGGAAATAACGATCTGACCCGGGCAGTTGTAGTTTGCCGGTGAGATTGACTGACCCTGTGCTGATTCTTCGCATAATTCTTCAACTGCGGCTGTTTCCATGCCGAGAATAGCTGCCATGCCGCCGACACCCACGGGAACGGCTTCCTGCATGAATGTTCCGCGCTGTCTTACGATCCTGACAGCGTCTGCGAAATTTAATGCGCCTGATGCAACAAGTGCACTGTACTCACCCAGGCTATGGCCGGCAACAAGTGATGGTGTAATATCTGTTTCTTTCTGCAGAACGCGAAGCGCTGCAATGCTGACAGTTAAAATGCAGGGCTGTGTATTCGCTGTCAGTTTTAGCTGATCTTCAGGGCCTTCAAAACAGAGAGTGGAAAGCTTTTCACCCAATGCGTCATCTGCTTCAGCAAAAACATCAGCAGCTTCTTTAAAATTGTCAACAAGGTCCTTGCCCATTCCAACATACTGGGAGCCCTGTCCTGGGAATAAAAATGCGTATTTTGCCATTGAAACTACCTCCAAAAATATTAATATTTATAAAATTATTAAGTTTAGTTTAATTTTTCAAGTATAAAATAATCCCTTTTTTGTGTCAAGGAGTAAAGGCTGGAAGGGTTTAAAGTGGATAAGTAAAAATGAAGATTCTTATCTATAATACTAGTTTTGTTAACGATAAATCTATCGTATCTTTTTTTATATTTAGGATTCTGTTTTTATCAACAATTTCAATAATTTTTAGTCTCTCCATGATCTATAAATTCTATTTTCATTATATCCTCTAATGGAATTTTATTATTATTCGCATCAAAACAAGCGTTTGTATCAAGTGAAAGTTTTACATTATGAATACAAGCATAAAGATAATAAAGAGCAGACCTTACATAAACCTTATTTATTCCATGACTACTCTTAAACTTAATAATACATGGTTTTAATGACTTAGAAACATCTTCATAAATTGATAGACCAAACGTATTTTTGTATTCATTGCAGATATCGTCTATTATTTCTGGCATGCAAAGGTAGTCCCATGCGCCAATCTCCTTAGCCTTAAACGCTATTTCTTTTACTAATATGGCAAAAGGTCCCCAGCTGGAAGATTGAGAGCTTTTCTCTTTATACATAAAATTCATAACACCATTTGATTTTAACTTTACAATATTTGAGAAATGGTTTTTATCTTTAAATATTTCAAACAGTGTTTGCCATATAATTTCTAAGCTATTTCCAAGTGGCAATATGCCATTTTCGAATTTATTATCTGGTATAGTCCTTGTAGTATGAAACCAGTAAACATATTCAGGGACAGGGTTAACTTTGAATATATTTATAGCTTCCTGAAGCACATAATCATTAAGAGCTATGTTAGGAGAGTTTTGTGGAGCACTATATATTTCATCTAAATTAATTGAACCTAAAAGAGACATTAAATCTTCCTTGGAACAGGAAAAGAGGTTTGATAAAGAACGGTAAGTGCTTTCTTGGGTTTCACAATCTAAAAATTTGTCCAAGATATTTCCTTTTAAAAATCCTAAATATTTATTTTAGTCATTGTTCTATCATGATATTAACACTTAATTCTAGAATCTGTTATAGATACTTGTGATTGCTTATAATTTATTCAACCAACTCTTTAAATAGTCAGTGTTCCATGTTGCAAAGGTTGGATAACTTGCTAAAATTTGAGAAGGTAACAGCAGTAAAGATCTCATCTTCATGAATCATGTATCTGCAAAAGGGGAGGGGGTGTCTTTTAAAAATAATTTCTAATTTAGAGCTCTCATTGACTCTTGCCTAAATTTGTTTTAACTATCTGAGGGAGAACGAGAAAAAAGCTGATCTGTTTTTTTCTTTTGAGTGCGCCTGACTCTGGATATAAGAATTATAAAAACATACAGAGTCAGTATGACTCCTACAGAAATCAGGGCAGGTACCGTAATGGAAGGTTTTCCTGCAGTTATGATAAAAGGAATCA
>PVMK01122506.1_pt1 | contig 13224 bp, 12 predicted proteins | sample 1853481 | NCBI WGS metagenome assembly PVMK01 (sample SAMN08533507, study PRJNA380276) | Marine sediment metagenome, whole genome shotgun sequencing project.
TTCCAGCTTTGCTCTTCGGCAGGAACCACCACCGTCAGGTCACCCTTTGTCTGGAGCACCTCGATGGTATTCAGGAACAGTGGCGAGTCGTGACTGTCGTCGTTCGTAAGGAGAATGTGGTGCTGCCTGGCCATCAATTTTTCCGTTGCGTCCCGCTATGCGTCTTCTGTTCCTATTCAGACAACGCGCTCTTTGTGCAGCGACTCGATCTCCGCGTCGTCAAAGCCGAGTTCGTTCAGGATTTCGTCGGTGTGCTCGCCGAGCAGCGGTGGCCGGGTCGGCGCCACTGATACGCCCTCGGCCGAAAATTCGATTGGAGTGCGCGGCAAAGGGTAAGGTTCCGCCAGTCCAGGGTACTCAATGTCCACCAGATACTTCATGGCGTCCACCTGTTGATGCACCAGTGCTTGCGCCGGGCTCAAGACCTCGCCGCAGGGAATTCGCGCACTGTCGAGTTCATGCATTGCTTCGGCGGTCGTGCGCGACCCAAGCCAGTCGGTCATGACATCGGTGATGGCATCGCTGTGCTCGCCGCGGGTCGTGTCCGTGGCAAACCTGGGATCCTCGAGCCACGCTTGTTTGCCCAACAGCCTGGCCCAACGGGCAAACAACGGGTTGCCGACGACGCTCACCAGCAGCCAGCCGTCTGTGGTCCGATACACATCCGATGGCGCGGCTGTCTGGCCGCGATTCCCCGTGGCGATTCGGTTGACGTTCGTCAGCGCCTGCTCGATCAGCGTGCCACCGGCAATCGTCAGCGCCGAGGCAAGCAGCGCACCCTCTACGTGTTGCCCTTCGCCAGTCTTGTCGCGGTGCGTGAAAGCAGACAGCGCACCAATGGTGTTCAACGCGCCGGTCATGAAGTCGACGTAGGGGAAGTAGTTTCTGCTGGGCGTGTCGGCTGAACCGCTCAAATGGAGATTGCCGGACATGGCCTGTGCCACCCCGTCGAACCCCACCCGGTCTCCGTACGGTCCCTTGGAACCGTACGCGGTGCTGGTCACCAGAATGATGTCGGGCTTGATACGGCACAGGTTCGCATAGTCGAGGCCAATATCCGCAACCCCTGAGGGGGTCAGGTTGGCCAGTACCAGGTCCGCGCTTTCAACCAGGCGTTGCAGTACCCGATCCGCGCCAGGCTTCTTCGGGTTGAACGTGAAGCCACGCTTGTTTCGGTTCATATGAAGGAACAGCGAACCGATCTCTCGCCCATCGACCTCCGCAACCGGAGCCGTGTACCGGTCTTCGCTGCCATCGACCTTCTCGATGCGGATCACATCGGCGCCCAGGTCCGCCAGCATTGCGCCGCAGAACGGCCCGGCGATGTAACGTCCGAAGTCCAGTACGCGCTTGCCCGCCAACACACCCATTCGCAAATCCCCCATCGATGTCGTGAAATCCACCTCGCCTGGAGGGATTCTAGTGCGCCGCGCAGTTTTCCAGTAGTTCGTTATTCAGCTTGGCTATCTCGGCCACGATTTCGTCGTCGCTGAGCGCGTTTCTGTTCTGATCGCTCTTACGATAGAAGAACCCGCCCTGCTCCAGCTTGTTCCGGTGTTCGAGGAGGTTCTGGCATTGGGCCTGATGGCGTTGGCGGTCTCCGATGGCTTCGTGTTGTTCTCGCTCGGACGCTTCCCGGCGCTCTCTCGAGTCGGTGACGATCCGTAGTGCCTCGTTCACCTGCCTGTTGCGGTCGGTCGCTTGAACGGAGTCCGACGGCGGAGCAGCTTTGATGTCCACAGTCTCTGCAGCCTGGTCAGGCCTTCGGTCGCCGTAATGCACGACGCCGTTTTCGTCCACCCACTTGTATATCTCGGCGTGAGCCAACCCGGTAGCCAACAGCCAAACGGTCATGACAACGACCGTGGCTTTGCCACCCAGCCTGCCACGCAACGTCACCGTATATCGAACCCCTCGTAGCCGTTGTTCACGACCTCGGCCAGACGTTCGCGGAACTTCGGCGCACCGCCCATGTAGACCATGTAGCGGAGCTTATCGTGGCCGTCGACGTTGGAGTTGTAGCCGGTGAACCACGACTCGGCGGTAGCCAGCAGCGAACCATCGAAAAGGTCTTTGACGTGCTGCGTCCATTCATCCTCGGCTGCCTGGGTCGCTTCTATGCGCGTGTGGTCATGCTCGCGAAGGTAGGTCAGCAACGCGGTGGTCCAGTCGACGGCTTCCTCGATGCCTCGTGGAAAGTTGGTCGTCACCGACCCGCTCTGGGGGCCGGCAAGGGTGAGCAGATTCGGGAACCCGGTGATCTGCAATCCGAGATAGGTAATCGGCCCGTCACGCCACTTGTCGCGCAGCGTCTGACCATCCACCCCGGTGATGTCGATCCGGTCGAACGCCCCGGTGATGGCGTCAAACCCTGTGGCGTAGATGATCACGTCGAATTCGTATTCCCGCTCCGAGGTCTCGATTCCCGCTGGCGTGATCCGCTCGATCGGTGTGTCGTTGACGTCCACCAGATGGACGTTGGGGCGGTTATAGGCCTCGTAGTAGTTCGTCTCCATCGGCACCCGACGACTACCGAACCCATGGTCCTTCGGAATCAGCTTCTCTGCGATGATCGGGTCGTCTACCCGGTCGCGAATCTTAGCGGCAATGAACTTCGAGTACTCCGCATTGGCATGCGGGTCCACCAGCACATCGCGGAAGTTACCCAGCCAGACGCCGAACCCGGGCGAGGCGTACAGCTCCTCCCAGAAAGCGAGCCGTTCCTCCTCCGGAACCTCAAGGAACTCGCGACGATCCGGACCGTGGAGGAACCCGCCCGGGGTCTCCCGGCAGCGCTCGAAGATCGCGTCGTAGGAGGCTTTGATTCTCGCCTGCGTTTCGTCGTCGATGGGCCCATTGTGCAACGGTGCGCACCAGTTCGGACGGCGCTGAAACACGGTCAGCTCCCCGACTTTGTCGGCGATCTCGCCGATCACCTGCACCGCGGTCGCGCCGGTGCCGATGATGCCCACCTTTTTCCCTTCGAGGTTCACCGGCTCTTGAGGCCAGTAGTAGGTATGGAACGACTCGCCCTCGAACGTTTCAACCCCCTGGATGCGCGGCATCGTCGCGGCGGAGAGCATGCCGACCGCGGTCAGCAGAAACCGCGTAGTAAGGGTCCGGCCATCCTGCAGCGTCAACGCCCAACAATCCGCCTCGTCGTCGAAAACCGCCGCCTCGAGGGCACAACCGAACTGCATGTGACGCGAGAGGTCGTACTTGTCGACGACGAAGTTCAGGTAGCGCAGCGTCTCGGGCTGCGCCGCGAAATGCTCACTCCAGTTCCACTCCTCGAGAACTTCCTTCGAGAAGGAGTACCCATAACTGTAACTCTCCGAGTCGAAGCGGGCGCCCGGATACCGGTTCCAGTACCAGGTCCCTCCCACGCCATCGCCTTTTTCCAGGACCGTAACGTCGACCCCGAACTCCAGCATCCGATACAACATGTAGATGCCGCACACGCCCGCGCCGATGATGACCACTTCGTGGTCTGGCCTGCGCTCACTTCCTGTTTCCGTCATCGCACCGTTTCAACCGTCAGTCGCGTGGACAGGCTCTATCCTACACACTATGGGGTGAGAACCTCGAACCCGCCGATCAATGGCGGCGGGCGCATCCCTATCATCCTTTGATGGCAGGGACATCGGGCAAGTGTTCGTCGAGCGCGAGCCACCCGATGGCGGAAGAACGATAGTCGTGGAATCCGGCCGGATAAGAATGAGGGTCGTCGAAAATCCCCAAGGCAATGTAAATTCGCTCGGGACGCGGCAGGTAACCAAAGCAGACGCTGCTACCGCACGTGGCACAGAAACCCCGCCAGCCGGCCTCGCTGGAGTCGTATCGAGTGAGGTCTCCAGACCAGCGTACGGCCTTGCTTTCGAACGTTGCGAAGGTGGCCACCACCGCGCCAAGCGCGCGTCGACAGGTGTCGCAGTGACAGTGCGTAACGCGTCGCGGGGGTGTGTCAGATTCGAACCGGACCGCGCCGCACAGGCAACGCCCTTTGACTGAAGCCACTACGCCATCAGCCACGCCCCTTGGGCGTCGACGCTTTCGATGTTCAGCTGACCGTCGAGCCCCGCGGCACGGTGCACCCCGATCTCCTGCATCTCCTTGGAACGCATCATTTCCATCATGGCAGCCCGGGAGGGATACATTGCAATGGCCACCTTGTCCCACAAGTCTTCGACCTCACCAAGCATCAAACGCTCTACCGAGGCGCTGAACATAGCGGCACCGCCAAACTCAGTGAGCAGTTTGGAGACTGCCGCGCCGTATATGCCATAGGCCTGCTCACCCGTGAGGTCTGTCTCGCGCCCATCTGCATACTCGGCTCTGTCTTTGAACTTGAGTAGATTCACCATGTAGATCGGCCCGTCCGGACCGGGTTCCAGGAACCCTGCAATCTGTTCATCATTCGGAAGAACGCTGTTTTTCACTTCCATCGGGTTCGCTCCACGCTTGTTGTACACGCATTTGTCCCCTTCCGTATGGGGATGTCCACCGTTTATCCAACGACAGTTGCTGAACACGCGAGGCTCAGGATTTGATCCCGACACGCTGAGCCAGTAATGTTTTGTTCGGTACCGGATGGAGTGACGTTGCGTGCGCCCAGGATCAGTTCTCGGCATTGCCCTGACCTTAACCTTAACCGTCGCTGCCGGCTGTACGCCGGCTGAGGAAGTCATCGGCCCGCCGCCCACGATCAGCGGTCAGGGCTTCACCTTGTCGACCGTGTTCGCATCACTAGCCGGAGCCTTTCCCGATGTACGGGTCCGTGTCGAAGCACCGGAGCGAATCCGCGTGCTGTTGATTCGCGAAGGTTCATACGAGGTCGATCTCGCAACCACACGCGAACGGGGTCATCTTCCGTGGTTCGGACTAACACAGCGCTCGCACCGCACAACCGACGTGACCCTCAATCTCAAAGGCTATTTGAACGCCAAACTGGTCACTCCCGGGGAGTACAAGATCACCATCACGGTGGTAGATGCCAGCGATCAGAGGACTTCCGCCGAAGTGCACGTCGTGGTGATGCCGGTCCTCGAGGCCACGCGTGAAACTCCCGCGAAAGAACCCACCCTCGTTTCCCGCGGCCGATTTGAATTCAAGCGTATCGGCGCGAGCGAGGTGACTGGTGCAGAGACCTATGGAATTACGTGGCGAACCTTCGACCCGGTCCGCGTGGGCATCCAGATCAGGCCCCAAGACGACAATGTGGCGCTGGTCGAAGGAATTGATTTCGAGGCGATAGATACTCGCCAAGACCTGCTGGCCGCGATGAACGCGGGTCGAGCTGACGATATCATCGAATTTGATACAGCCCAAAGCGCCGCGGCAGGCACCTCGTTCGGCATTGTGCGCGAACGCAAACCCATCGCGCTACGAATCGCCCAGAGTCACACTTCACTTTCGCAGGCCGGCACCACCGTTACACTCACCGGCGAATTCAAGCACTAAGCGCCCCAGCCCGACTCCGCAGTCAACTCGCAGACGCTTCCTCACCTGGTTCGTTCAACTCCCCCAACTGGCGACGCAGTTTCGCCTGATGCTCGGCACTCTTCGTCGAGTACTGCGCGATGTCCAGGTTGAGATTCCTGACAAACAACCGTTCGAGCTCCTTCGGCATTCCCTCAATCGAAAGACTCGCCCGCTCTCGAATTCCCTCAAAAATGCGCATTTTCTCATCGAGGAAATCACTGGCGTCGAATCCTAACGCGGCAATGTAGTCACCATACCGCTGCAGTTGACTTTGCAGCATGTGGACGTATTCACCCAACAGAAACTCCGTTGCAACGATGAAGGGTTTCTGCGGATGCGATGCCAGCGTGTTGAGTGCATTGATGATATCGAACAAGCTATCGGCAAAGCTGATCAACAGCTCCCTGTATTCGCCATCGATTCGCTCGGCCTCCTTGAGTTTGTCATCGAACCGTGTGCCGGCCGACCACCAGATCGACAGAATAAAACCCAGGCTGACCGCAAACAGACTCGAAATGGCGACGCGCGCCGTGTAGAGCATCGGATCCAGAATGTCCATGCTCTCAAACAGGTAGAGCGAGCCAATGTAGAGTAGAAAGAAGACGAAAAGCAGCGCGAACACCGGTGTACTGAAGCGTTTCTTCTTCAGCTGCGCGCGCTCCCGGTTGATCCAGGCACCGTGTGTGAGGTGCTCACCGCCGCGCCCGCGACCTGCCCCTTTCAATGCCTCTTGCACCGCACTCTCCGACTGTTCACTCTTCGTGAGGCTTTCTGCAACATATTCAGTCATCTATACGCTCTCCTTGGCTAGACCAACGTTTCTAAAACAGCATCTGAACGACCACCGAAGCAATAGGTGAATATACTAAGGCTTACTGCACGGTACCCGCCAGGCGCACCGGGATGCGTGTAGGCCCGACCTGCCCTGGTGCGCTGTCAAAGTGCCCGGCTATCTCAGCCCCGCAGCGCTGGCAGGCCCCGTTCGCATCGAGTCCCCAGCGACCCAGTCGATACCAGTCGCGCTCGATGACCAGGGCGTCGCAGTGTGGGCAATACGTACTGGACCCGGCCGAATCATGGACATTGCCAGTGTAGGCGTAGCGCACACCGTTGGCCTGGGCAATGCGTCGTGCCCTGGTCAGCGTGTCCGCAGGCGTGCTCGGGGTGTCCCGCATCTTCCAATCTGGATGAAAGGCCGTGAAATGCATGGGCACGTCAGGGCCGAGATGCTCGACCACCCAACCCGTCATCTCGTCGAGTTCTGCAGCCGAGTCATTCTCGCCCGGGATGAGCAGCGTAGTGGTCTCGAGCCACGCGTCGGTCTCGTGCTTGATGAACTGCAAGGTCTCGAGCACGGGAGCCAGATGGCCACCGCAGATCTTGTGATAGAAGCGATCAGTGAATGCCTTCAGATCTACGTTCGTGGCATCCATCGCTCCGAAGAACTCGGCACGTGGATCGGGGTCGACGTAGCCTGCGGTAACGGCAACCGTCTTCACCCCCGCTGCTCGGCACGCCGCGGCCACATCCACTGCATACTCCAGAAAGATGATGGGATCGTTGTAAGTGAACGCAACACTGCGACAGGCCATCTCGACCGCCGCTTCGGCAACCCGATCCGGCATGGCGCGATCGGCCAACGTGTCCATTTCCCGCGACTTGCTCATGTCCCAGTTCTGGCAGAATTTGCACGCAAGGTTGCACCCGGCGGTACCGAAGGACAGGACACTGCTGCCGGGATAGAAGTGGTTCAGGGGCTTTTTCTCGATGGGATCGACGCAGAAGCCCGAAGAGCGGCCGTAACTCACCAGCTTCACCTCGTCATCGAGGCGTTGCCGCACGTAGCACAGCCCACGCTGACCCTCGCGCAGGCGGCAGTGCCGCGGGCAGACATCACATTGCAGACGACCGTCGTCGAGCCGGTGCCAGTAGTCGGTGCTTACAACCGTTTCGTCCATCGTTGTTATATGGTACCGGTACGCGCACGCTGCAAGTCCATGTTCGCAACGAATTTGGCCGGCTCAGACTGATGACCTCACGATGTGCTGCAGTGGCGGGCACGTTTTACCCGGACGACGCCGGAGTGCTCGAAGATACGGTGCGCCGCATGCTCGCTGAAGCAGGTCCGGTAACCACCGGCCACCCCAAAGCCCTGATCGCGCCACACGCCGGCTACGTGTACTCGGGACCGATCGCAGCAAGCGCCTATCGGCAACTCGATTCAGTGCGGAATCGCATTCGCCGTGTCGTGCTCCTCGGTCCCGCACATCGGGTGTATCTGCAAGGCATGGCGCTGCCGTCGGTCGAGGTCTTCACGACGCCGTGCGGTGACGTGCACCTCGACATGGATGCCATCGAGCGTGTACTCGAGCTACCGCACACCACAGTTTCAGATGAAGCACACGCCACGGAGCATTGCCTGGAGGTGCACCTGCCGTTCCTCCAAGCGGTTCTCGATGATTTTCTGCTGGTGCCCATCGTCGTTGGGGCCTGCGCGCCGGAGCACGTAGCGGCTGTGCTCGAGGCGTTGTGGGGCGCTGAAGAAACCCTGATTGTCGTTAGCTCGGATCTGTCGCATTACCATTCCTATGCGGACGCCCGAAAAATCGATGCGCAGACCAGCGCGGCGATCGTTGCCCGTTCCACACAACTCACGGGTGAGCAAGCGTGTGGCGCCTATGCGATCAACGGCTTGATGCTCGCTGCCCGGACACACGATCTCAGCGTAAGCATGCTGGATGTCCGCAACTCCGGAGATACCGCAGGAGGGCAAAGAGAGGTGGTGGGATACGGCGCCTATGCCCTCAGGCAGGCCCTCAAGTAGGCCCTCAAGCGCTGATCGCAAGAATTCCGTCACCATTGATGCGCGCTCTGCGGCCGCAGAATTCCTCTCGGGTCATCGCCGCCATGAGATCCTCGTCGTCCGTGTTCACCCAGGTGCGTTGGCCTGCCGGCGTCAGGCAAGCGACATGCGCCACGGCGGGTTCTTCGCCTGAATACATCACGGTGTAGGATTCGATAGTGACCTCGCCTCGATGCTCGGCCAGGCATTCTCGGTTTGGCAGCTCATCTATCTCAGCCTGGACATTGCGTAACTGGAAGTCTCGTTCGGGTGGTTCCGTGCTGTACACACCGTGCGCGTGCTTGTACAGATTGCCGCCATTGGCAGTGATGAGCCCCCGTGTGCCGGGCTGCGCGCGCAGCAGTTCTACCATGCGGGCAATGCTGTGCATCACGTAATTGTTCAACGGCCCGCCCCCGAATGTGAGCCCTCCGGTCACGGTGAGCTGCGCGGTTTCCGAAAGGCCAAGCTCAGCCGCAGCGATCTGAACGGCGGAAGGAAAGCAGCTGTACAGATCGACGAACGCCAGGTCGCTCGCCTGGATATCGGCGAGCTCGAGCACGGTGCGGCCGACGATTCTGATCCCCGGCGAGGTGTAGAAATTGTCCCGCACCGACGCGGAAAAATGGTCGTTTCCTTCAACGCCGGCGTACGGATAGATCCAGAGGCGCTCCGGTATTCCCAGCTGCCGTGCTTTTCGCACCGAGCACATGATCAGCGCGGCGCCCATATCGACGGACATGTTGGCGTTCATCAGCTTGGTGTAAGGGAAGCTGATGGGCCTGTTGCTTGCGGACGGCGTTCTGATTTCCTCGGCGGTGACGTTATGACGAATCCAAGCGTTGGGATTGGTCTGGGCGACGTCGTTGAAGCGAGACCATAGTTCCGAGACGCGCTGCAGATGCGCATCGATGGTCTCACCGCGATGATGGCGAATGGCGTTTTCGTACATCGGGTACACCTGAATGGCGGTGCGAATGCCTTTGGCGATCTCGTAGTCGTGATGCTCCGGTCTCTGCGCGCCGACCGTCAGGTCGTACTCACCGGGAGTTGCGGTGAGCGGGATTCTGGTTCCGGCTTTGCGGGCTTTTGCGGTGCTGTTGCCGTTTTCCGCGCCGGTGATCAGCACCAGGTCCAGCTCGCCTGACAGGATGGACGACGCCGTGCGATTCACGACTGCCTGATTCTGATTGCCGCCGAACAGCGTGCCCACCGTTTGAGCTTCAGGCGCGCCGACTTGCTCCGCAATGTACTTCGCCGGGTTGGCATAGTTCCACAGGCCGCGAATCACCCTGACGCTTTGCACCTGCCGCAATAAATCACCAACGCCAGTGTCCTGTTCCGCCGCCGACACCGCTTGGAGCATCATGCGCAGCGGTTCCACCGCATCCTCCAGGGACTCGATCCGATTGAGCACTTGGGCAGCGCCAACGATGATCGGAGTGTTCGGGTTAGTCATCTGTCGACTCGTGCATGATGCAGGCCGCAACGATTGCCACATTAACCCCAGCAACCGAACAGGACCACAATGGAATTAAACACTGATACCCTGCATGTGATCAGCAGGATTGAACAGATTTCACCTTCCTGGTTGACAACGGTCCTGCGTGAAGCGCACCTCGCTGAGAACGACCGTGTCGCCAGCTGCCAAGCGACTCAGATCGCCATCGGTGAGGGGTTGGCCGGTCGCCTGTATCGATTGTTTCTGACGTTTGACGAGGCTTCGCCCTCCACCTTGATCGCGAAACTCGCAACCGATTACGCTCCATTGAAAGACGCCATGAGCGGGGACGAGCTCTATCGGGAAGCTCGCTTCTACGAACAGATCGCGCCTCAGGTGAGTATCGAGATTCCGAAGGTGTACTACGTGGCGTACGGTGACGATGAACTTGTCATCATCATGGAAGACCTGGGGGAGATAGAGCTTGGTGCTGAAGGCCTGGACGCCGATCCTGCACAAACCGAGCGTGCCTTTACCGCCATCGCCCGATTCCATACACAGTGGTGGAACCATGAGGTGACCAACAAGACCTGGCTTGCCTCGGCGACAGACGCCGTGGACCCCGACGAACTGGCCCGGGGATTAGAGGTTTCGCAGGGGAAGTACGGTGATCAGTATCCTTACCTCGCAAAATGCGTCAGCGTATTTCTGAAACACTTACCGAAGCTGCCGCTGGCCATGGCTAAGCCACCACCGCTTACCCTGATCCACGGCGATTTTCACCGAAAGAATGTGCATTTTCGAACGGATGGATCGCTAGTGATCTTCGATTGGCAAGCGGTTGAAACAAACGCCCCCATCACCGATGTAACCAACTGGCTTCTGGTGAATCTCAGCGTGGAAGACCGACGGACGCACGAGTTCAGGCTGCTGGAGCACTACCACGCAAGCCTCGGAAAGGAATGCTCAGCTAATTACAGCTTCAGAAAACTGAAGGCTGACTACCGGCAAGCTTTAGTCTCAGCTGCAATTCGAATGTACTACATCCTCGAATTGGTGGACTTGGGCGTTGAGGGCGGAGATCGCATCGCGCCCGTCTACCTCGAGCGGATCGAACAGGCCGCCAAAGATCACAAACTGTTGGTCATCTTCCGCGCCCTGGGAATTCTGGTTTTGATGACGCGGTTTCAGAATTGGCTGGGAAGAAACAAAGCAACCCAGGTCCGCTAATCACCGAACCGCTTCGGGGGAAGCATCAGGTAATCGCTTGGTGGGAACGATATCATCACACTTGTGGACATCATCGAATACGAAGCCAGATTCCAAGGCGCCTTCAAGCGCCTAAACGTCGAGTGGATCGAAAGGCACTGGCAACTGGAAGAAGGCGATCGCCGAGCCCTCGATGATCCGGATGAATACATAATCGCCCGTGGTGGTCACATATTCTTGGCACTCGACGGTGGTGAGGTTGTCGGTACCTGTGCCTTGGTTCGGGTCACGGGTGCAACTTACGAGCTTGCCAAGATGTCCGTGGACGCGAGGATACGAGGTCAGGGCATCGGTGCGGCGCTCGGCACCGCGGTCATTGACAAGGCACGGTCATTGAAGGCTGAGCGACTCTATCTGGAAAGCAACACGATCCTCGAGCCCGCGATCCGTCTCTACCGCAAGTTGGGATTCGAAGAGTTTGTCGGCGAACCGTCGCCCTATGATCGATGCAATATCCAGATGTCGCTCGATCTAAGAACATAGGCGCGTTGGGGCGCGCTGGCTGCCCTGGTTCGAAGGGGTCGAAGGGATCGAAGTCGTTCATCGGAATTTCGGTGGGTCTTTTTGTATCATGCTACTGTAATTTGAATCGACCGAGGGGGGAATGCAGATGATGTTGAGCACCTATCCACTGTTCCAACAAGCCTACTTCGTCAATGACGTGGAAGAAGCGGCACACAAGTGGAACCGACTGTTCGGAGCGGGCCCGTTCGTCATCGTGCCGCATCACAAGACGGACCGTTTCGATTATCGCGGTACGGACCAGGAAGCGGATGTCTCCTATGCGTTCGGCTATCTGGGCGACATGATGATCCAGTTCATTGCTCAGCATGACGATACGCCGTCGATCTACCTGGACATGTTCGCCAGGGGTGAAGAGGGTTTCCACCATGTTGGGGTGTTGGTGAACGACTTTGCCGGGGAACGGCAGCGGTTCTTGGACATGGGTTTCGAAGTGGCGTGTCAGCTGTATGCCGACAACGTGGATGCCGCCTACCTGGACACGCGATCGGCGAACGGTTGCTTCACGGAGATCCACGATGATCCCCCGCACATCCTGGCGTCGTTTGCGGGCTGGCGCCGGGCCCATGAGTTGTACCGACCGGGTGACAATCCGATCATGGAACGGTAGGGGTTCGCATAAAGAACGCCTAGGTCAGATTTCCGTGTTGGGCGGGTGCCGCGCGCGGCGTTCCTTCTGACGTGGCGTTAGCGTCTTGCTCATGCTGGGAATCATCCGGCGCGTTGCAGGGCGTCGGACTGTTTACCTCGGTCGCCAAAAATGTATCATGCTTCAATTCGCAATATTATCCGTTGCGCCGGCGTTGAGGAGCAGCGGTGCATGTGGGGGAGGACACAATTGATGCGCGTCATTCGTGCGGCTCCAATTAGCGGCGCCGTGAAAGTGTCCATCTTGGCAGTCTCCGCCTTAGCAGTATTGTTGGTCACCGGATGTACAGACGAGTCCGCCATGCCGGCGACGGGCGGCGCGAGTGATGGTTCGGCGGAGACAGCGGCACGGCTGCTGGCCGAACTTACGGCACGACGCGAGCAGATGCCGGGCCGCGAGGTCTACGTGGCGGCGTGTGCTCCGTGTCATGACGGTGGCGTCGTCCGAGCCCCGCACAAGGACATGGTCGCGATGATGACCGTCAAGACGATCCGTTTCGCGCTGACCGAAGGCGTCATGCGCGATGAGGCCGCGCAGCTGAGCGAAGAACAGAGGCTGCAGGTTGCCGAGTATCTCGCCGGTCGGACGCTCGAGGAGGACGAAACGCTGACTCCCCTGGCCTGCACGGAGTCCAGTTTCGACTATGGCCGTCCGCCGCAGGTCGCGGGCTGGGGCATTCAGCCAGGCAACGCGCGACACATCGATGCAGGGCTGGCCGGCGTCGAAGCCGGCAATCTGAAGAACCTCGAGTTGAGCTGGGCGTTTGCGTTTCCCGGCGCCAATCGGGCGCGTTCCCAACCCGCGTTTGCCGGGGGGCTCGTCTATGTAGGAAGCCATGGCGGCGCGGTGTATGCGCTGGATGCTCGAACGGGCTGCGTTCACTGGACCTATCAGGCGGGCGCGGAGGTGCGTACCGGGATCGTGGTTGATGCCTGGCAGGAAGGTGATGGCGAGGCGCAGCCGAACATCTACTTCGGCGATCTGCTTGGCTCAACCACGATCCCGGTACGCACCTCCGCG
>PVMK01137618.1_pt1 | contig 13222 bp, 18 predicted proteins | sample 1853481 | NCBI WGS metagenome assembly PVMK01 (sample SAMN08533507, study PRJNA380276) | Marine sediment metagenome, whole genome shotgun sequencing project.
AGACGGTTGAGCGCGAAGTCAAAATCAGTGCCCGTTCCCGCATTGATCTGGCCTTAACCGCTGTGGCCCGAAAGCGCTGTTATGTCGAGATTAAAAATTGCACCCTGGTCGATGACTGCGTTGCATTATTTCCCGATGCCGTGACCTCCCGGGGGCTTAAACATATCACTGAGCTTCAGGCGGTGGTGGCTTCCGGATGCCGCGGCGTGATGTTTTATCTTATTCAGAGAATGGACGCCGCGGTTTTCAAGCCGGCCGATCATATTGATCCCGCGTACGGCAGGGGTTTGCGGCGTGCCGTCAAAGGGGGGCTTGAAATTTTGGTCTATGATGTCGCCATTGACTTGAACGGGATTAAATTGAACCGCAAGATTCCCTATGAGCTCTAGAAATCCAGGGCCGCGTCATTTTATAAGATAATTGCTTAGAATAAATAAAGTTGCTTAAATAAAAATCGTGAAAATTCCAAGCATCAAACCACAAATACCAAACAAATTCCAATGACCGAAATCCAAAATTAAAAACAGATAAAATGACAGCGATATACCGGATAAGTGGTTGAAATGTTTTGGTCATTGGAACTTGTAATTTGGGTATTGGAATTTTAGTGCTGTATCCGGAAAAGAAAATCGCTTCTTTCGAATCAGCTGGAGCTGACTTTGACGTTACCCTGTCAATGCTGCAGTTCCGTTTGACTTTGATAAGTAATTGTACTAAAAAAAACAGTCTTGGATTTCCATTCTGCTGAAAAAAACGTACGCGTTCACGGGTTCAAGGGTTCAGGGGTTCAAGGTTGCATTCTCGTCCCCGGACTGGATTTGGGATGCGTATTTACAAACAAGCATCAGATTCGTCAGGCCTAATCCAAAATTTGGAGTCAAATTGGCAATTATTTTGGAAATGAGCTTTTTTAACGAGGACTGCGGGCCTTCTTTGTCCTTAACCCTGAACGTTGAACCCTGAACCTGTGAACGGTTACAAAAAAACAAAGCCCTATCTAATCGCTGAAGTGGCCCATCATGTCGGATTTCTCACTCGAAAATTTAGTATGCCACCAGGATAACCTGGAAAACATCCTGGATAATCTCAAAGAAGGCATCATCGCCCATGACATGCACCGGCGAATCTTTTTTTTTAACACGGAGGCCGAAAAAATTACCGGATACAGCCGGCAGGAAGTGCTGGGCAGAGATTGCCACGAGGCTTTCGGCAGTCCATTTTGTGGTGAACGCTGTGCGTTTTGCGATGATAACCCTGTACCGGCCGATAAATCCGAGTATACGCTCAACCTCACTACCAAAACCGGTGAACACCGGCGGGTAGAGGTGACCGTTACCAGTATGAAAAACGGCAACGGTCAGTTCACCGGTGTTCTGGCTTCCTTCATGGACATTACCGCTCTGTTCAGTCTGCAAGTGAAAGCCGGGGAATTGACACGTTTCGGCAATATTATCGGACAGGACAGCAAAATGCTCGACATTTTCAAACAGGTCCGCGATGTTGCCGGCTATGACTACCCCGTTCATATATCCGGTGAAACCGGAACCGGCAAAGAGCTGATTTCCAATGCCGTCCATAATGAAAGCTGTAGATCCGGGGCCCCCTTTGTCCCGATCAACTGCGGAGCGCTGCCTGAAGGTCTGATCGAAAGCGAGCTTTTCGGCCATGTAAAAGGGGCTTTTTCAGGGGCCATTCGTGACAAGAAAGGCCGCTTTGAGCTGGCCGACGGCGGAACGATTTTTCTCGATGAAGTCGCAGAGCTTTCCAACAACATGCAGGTGAAACTTTTACGCTTTTTGCAGGATGGCAAGTTTGAACGCGTCGGCGGCGAACAAACGACTTCGGTCAATGCAAGGGTGATCAGCGCCACCAATAAGGAGCTCAAAAAAGCGGTTAAGCAGGGCAAGTTTCGCGATGATCTTTATTACAGGCTCAACGTGATACCCATTCGCTCCCACCACTTCGCGATCGTAAAATTGATATTCCGTTGCTGGTCGAGCGGTTTTTGCGCGAGGCCGGTGAGCGATATAACCGTAAACCCCCCAAAGTTGGGGCCAGGGCGATGTCCTTGATGATGGATTACCGCTGGCCGGGTAATGTTCGTGAATTGCAGAATGCCATTCAATTTGCTTTTGTCAAATGCAGCGGCAAAACCATATCCACACAAGACTTGCCCCTGGAGCTGCGTGAGATCGAAGATATCTGTATTCGCAGGGGTCCATCCAGAAAATTGACTTTGGAAGGCGTACGATCAACTCTGATAAAAACCGGCGGTAACAAAGCCAAAGCCGCCAAATTGCTCGGTGTAGGCCGCGCAACGCTTTATCGGTTTTTAGGGGATCATCCCGAGCTGCAGGAAGTCGTTAAACTACCGTAACCGTTCAGGGCAACGTCAAAGTCAGTTCCAACTGATTCAGATAGAAGCGATCTTCTCCGAACGTCTGGCCCGGTATGCAGGCGATTCGCCATAATTTACATCAATCAGGCGGCCACCTTTTCTGCTATCGCGAGCGCCATCTCATATACCGCTTTTTTAAAACGCAACTTTAGCGCAGCTTTGAGCATATCAATGGTCAACACCTTGTTTTGCCGCGCCAGAACCGCCAACGCAGCCAGCGCCCGGTCCTGGGACTTGATCTTTTTGGCTTTAAAATCGACTTCGGTGATGGTTGCCTGACAAGGCGGCAGTTCAACGCCTGCCGCTTTGATGACCAACGCTTCAGATGAAAGATCAGCCAGCATTTTCTTGCGGCGATTCACAACTTCTGCTGCCAGCACAACGACTTCTTTACGACCGGTCTGAGGGGGTGTGCATGTCGCTTCGATGCGAACCGGGTCCGATAGGGTCTTTTGCCTGGCAGTCTCTTGCCGGTATGCCCGTCCGTATTTCATTCTTGCGTTTAGTGCCTTGAAATCACCCAGTTCAGGTAGTTGGGCCAGGTCCGCTTCGATATTCTTAGGGGTCATTTTTTTGCGACGGGTGTACCGGCCAGGACAGATTCCCCAGATGTCGGCCAGCGAAAATCCATCAAACGCAATGGCTTCTTTGAGCTCTTCGACAAGCCCCTAGTCGTAGGTTGATGCTCGTGACACATAACCCGCTCCGGCGGCACGTTCAGTTTCTTCTCTGCAAGATTCCGCACGGCAAAGAAAATACACAATCCGGCCGCATCGATAATGACCGACAGATCCTTAAAGGCTTTGGTTGGTCCGGCTTTCCCCTCCCACTGCTGAGGATCCAGGGCTTCTGGAATGCTGAAAAGTTCAAAGTAGGCTGGATCACCACGCATATGGGACCCGCCGATGGGTGATGTGGCATAAGCCAACCCCATCGCCTGAGCACCGCGGGGCTCATAGCCGGGGAATTCCTGCTTTTTGGATGTGATTAGCGCTAATAGAGTGCCAGTAAGCGTTCACAGGTTCAGAGTTCTAAGGTTCAGGGTTGCTTTTTTGTCGACCTTGCTCATAGGAAAGCAGGTATTTGACGAAACCACGAATGGCGGCGCGGGCACGTCCGGCATGAATATAAACATCCTGCAACTCAGCTTTTGTTATGTTACGAATCCCCGCTGGGATTCAGATTTGTGATGAGAACCGACAACCTTTGAACCCGTGAACGGCTACAAGTGCCATTAATTTCATATTCAGAATTGCCTTTAAAATAAATGTTGACAAATGTAATTATTTATTGCATCAAAAATTGAATTGCATATGACATTCTCCCTGTCAAGAAAAAAAATGGTTGCTGACCCCCATGTGTAATAAAATTTTTTGCTGAAATGACCCGGTTAAGAAAAATCACACACACACACACACACACACACACACACACACATTCAATTGATAGAGACCTGAAAGAGCGCTTGATAGCATTGGTGGGATCTATGTCGTTATAAGTGCTATATGACAAAGTCCAGGATATCCTTTACTTTAAGGACCAATTCCCTTAGGTAAATATCTGCAAGGAGGTTAGAATGACGAAAAACATCATTTTTTTAATTCAATTCATTTTAGCTATAATTGGCGGTGCGTTTATTTCACATGCAGGAGAGGTCTCCAAGACATTCACCAACAGTATCGGGATGGAGTTTATATTGATCCCACCCGGTAACTTCACGATGGGAAGTCCGGCAGATGAACCGGGCCGGTATTCCGGGGAAAGACAGCATCGGGTGAATCTGACCAAGGCATTTTACTTACAGACCACGGAGGTCACTCAAGGGCAATGGAAGGCTTTGATGGGTAACAACCCGTCCAGTTATAGAGGCTGTGGAGACAACTGCCCGGTGGAGCAGGTTTCCTGGGAAGATGCACAACAGTTCATCCAAAAGCTTAACCGGAAAGAGCTTACTGACAAGTACCGATTCCCCACCGAGGCTGAATGGGAGTACGCCTGCCGGGCAGGAAGCGTGGCGGCATTTTCCAGCGGAGCGATAACAGAGCTTGAATGTGGCCGTGATCCCAATCTGGATGTCGCGGGTTGGTATTGTTATAATTCGGGGAATAAAATTCATCCGGTTGCTCTTAAAAAACCCAATAATTGGGGTTTTTATGATATGCACGGCAATGTTCAGGAGTGGTGCCAGGATTACTTTGCACCCTATCCTTACGATGAGGTTAAAGATCCGAAAGGACCGCCGGCGGGTACGTACAAGACGATGAGGGGCGGCATTTGGTACAGCCCTGCCCGGGACTGCCGCAGTGCAAGTCGATTTGGCAGTGCCCCCCACTACAGGTTCCTTCACATTGGTTTTCGGCTTTGCTGGACGCCTTAACTTGATAGTATAGGAATTTCCATTTTATTTATTTTTACAACAGCTCGCTATAAAATTTGTCGGTGGAATAGGTGGAATAATGAAACACTGGAATGATGGAGTATTGGAAAGGGGGTGATCGGTTTAAAAAAATGGTGGATTTCAATGAGGTAAAGAGGAATAGGCTTTAACAAAACATTGGATTTCAATGAAAGGAGTTAAAAATGAAAAAATGGCAACGAATCTTCTCGGTATTTGTTATATTAATTTTTGTGTTGGGAGTTTTTGGAATTGCAACCGCGGGCACGCTTGAAGAGATCCTAAAACGGGGAGAACTCCGGGTCGCCTGCCAGACCCAGGGCCCTCCGTTCAGCTTTGTTGATCGAAACGGTAAACAAGCCGGAAGTTCCATTGAAATTACCCGTCTCATCGCCAAGGAGATGGGTGTCAAAGTCAAGTTCTTGAGCTATGACTGGGACGGTCTCATTCCGGCGCTGCTATCCAAAAAAGCGGATATGCTGGCTGCGGATATGACCCCGACCCTTAAAAGGGCCATGAAGATCTCCTTCGCCGACCCTTTTATGTACACAGGGAGCGTTGTTTTTGTAAAACAGGACAGCCCCATCAAAACCATCGAAGATGTTAAAAAATCGGGTATTAAATTGGCAGTGCTTTTGGGATCAACCGGAGAAAATGATGCGAAGAAAGCCTTTCCGGAAGCAAAACTCAAGACCTATAAAGGGGGTGGACCGCTTCTGATTAATGCCGTGATGGCAGGCCATACGGAAGCCGGTGTAAACGATGGTTCAGCTGTTCGTGGTCAGGCGGCCAGTTTCCCCCCCGGCAGCATTCGGATACTGGAGGGACAGCTTTCCACTTCGCCCCTTTCTTTTGCAGTGCGTTATGACTCCCAGGATCTGCGGGAATGGTTGAACCTGTTTTTTCTCCACATCAATCTGGACGGCCGTCTGAAAGAAAATTTGGATTACTGGGTCAATTCGCTGGAATGGAAAAAAGACCACTAAACCGGAACATGCCACCCGGGTGAAGGCAATACCGATGGGTGTGAGTCTGTGAACCCGACTCACAGCCATCGGCCTGCAGAGATCCTGGAGCATGAAATTTTAAAGGTAAAAAAATATGCTTGAAACCTTTAATTTCAGAGTGATCCTGGAGTACATGCCGCTTTATCTGCAATGTTTTACAGCCACCCTCTGGCTGTCGGCAGTGTCATTGATCTGCGCCTTGTTGATAGGCATTATTGCCTGCGCCATGCGCCTGAGCCAGTCGCGAATCTTCTCTCGTATCGCCGGGGTTTATATCGAGAGCATCCGTTCCACACCCTTGCTGGCCCAACTTTACTTCTTATACTTCGGCCTTCCGTCACTGGGGATCCGTTTTCCTGAAGAGGTCACCGGTGTCATCGCCCTGAGTTTGAACAGCGGTGCCTACTGTGCCGAGATTATCCGGGCGGGGATTCAGGCCATTGCACTCGGGCAGATTGAATCGGGCATTTCCTCGGGCATGAACTATTTTCAGCGCATGCGTTATATTATATTGCCCCAGGCTCTCGGCTTGACGATTCAGCCGCTGCTGGGGCAGGCCATTGTCCTGGTCAAGGACTCCTCGCTGCTTTCACTGATTTCGATCATGGAACTCACCCGGGCAGGTCAGTTGTTATCATCTGATCGATTAATGCCGGCCGAAGGGTTCCTGACGACGGCGGTTTTTTATCTGGTTATTTATTACATCCTCAAGGGCTTTTCGGGTTGGTCTCAAAAACGGTTGATCTTTATGGAATCTTAATGACACACGGAGAATAAAGCCATGTACGGTTTCTATTTTCATGAACTGATTCGCAGTCTGCCATTTTTCCTCAAGGGTTTATGGATGACGGTGGCGATCACCGGATTGAGCCTTATCGGTGGAATCATTATCGGATTTATATGGGGAGTCATACGAGCGGGCAGGGGTAAAGCACTGCGGTGGCTGATCGGCGCATGGGTGGATCTGATTCGAGGTACCCCCATCCTTGTCCAGATTTTTATCGTCTTTTTCATCTTGCCGGAGGCCGGTATTCAGCTGGAAGCCTTCGCGGCGGCGGTCTTTACCCTTACCAACATGGCTGCCTGCTTTATCTGTGAAATTGTAGCCGGCGGGATTATGGCCGTTCCAAAAGGTCAGAAAGAGGCTGCCACCGCAGCCGGGCTTTCTGTCTATCAACAGCTTCGATACATCGTTCTGCCCCAGGCCATGCGCACTATTTTGCCGCCTTTGGTGGGGCAGCTCGTGCTGTTAGTTAAAGACTCTTCCATAGTCTCGGTTATAGGGGTTGTTGATATCACCCGTGTCGGTTGGTTCACCGTTCAACGGATCCCCGAAGGTGTCATGGTGTTCGGTCTGGTGGGTATTTTGTATTTCGTCATTTGCTATCCGTTGATCCTCCTGTCAAACAACCTTGAAAAACGGATGACCGTTGTGGCGACCAAGCTTTAACATAGAGGACAAGGGCGGCCGTAAAAGGCTGTTATACAAAAAGAGGAATGAGGGTATGATATCTTTTAAAAAGGTCAACAAATGGTTCGGGGAACTTCACGTCCTGCAGGATATTGATTTGGAAGTCGCCAAGGGTGAGGTCATGGTTGTCTGCGGCCCAAGCGGTTCAGGGAAAAGCACCTTGATTCGGTGTGTCAACCGTTTGGAACCTATTCAGAAAGGCGAACTGGTCGTAGACGGCATGAAGGTTCATGACAAAAAGGCCAATATGACGCAAATCCGGGCGGAGATCGGGTTTATATTTCAATCGTTCAATCTCTATCCCCACATGACGGCCCTCGGAAACACCACCATTGCTCCCATAAAAGTACGAAAGATGCAAAAAGAGGCGGCCGAGAAACTCGGGAAAGAGACGCTCACTCGAGTGGGATTGGGAGATAAAATTTATCGCTATCCAGCCCAGCTTTCAGGCGGACAGCAGCAGCGTGTGGCCATTGCCCGGGGTCTGTGCATGCAGCCCAAGATCATGCTCTTTGACGAACCCACATCGGCTCTGGATCCGGAGATGATCAACGAAGTTTTAGACGTTATGCGTGGTCTGGCCAAAGAGGGGATGACCATGATGGTAGTCACCCACGAGATGGGGTTCGCGCGTGAAGTGGCCAATTCTGTGGTCTTTATGGACGAAGGGCAGATTATTGAAGTTGCAACGCCCGATGATTTCTTTAAAAATCCTCAGACAGAGCGGGGCAAAGCTTTCTTGAGTTCGATTCTTACCCACTGATCGGGCTTTGGGGCAGGCATAAATTTAAATGAAGTTTTTGGATAGACTTTCAATGTCTGGAGGTAATTGCCTATGATAGATCACATTGCCATCATCGGTGCCGGCAGCGGCGGTAAGGCGGCGGCCGTCGACTTGGCCCTTCAGGGAAAACAAGTTCGCCTATTCGAGTTCCCGCAATTTGAAGAGAACCTAAGCGAAATTGTTGAAAACAGGACTTTGATATCTTCAGGAGTTGTCGAGGGTTAAGCAACCCTCGAAGTGGTGACCAGCGATCTGAATGAGGTCATGGAAGGTGTCGACACGGTGATGATCTGCACACAGGCTCTGGCTCATGACAGAGCAGCTCGTGAACTAGCCCCGCTAATAAAATCTTCTGACTTGATTATTTTGAATCCCGGCTCGTCGGGTAGATCTCTCCTTTTTGCGCAGATTTTTCGTGAGCTTGCTTTCGATGATTTGCCCACCATTATTGAAACCTCGACACTGACATATGGCTGTTGTGCGAAGGGGTATAAGGTTGAAGTGCATGTAAAAGTAAATCGAGTCTCATATCCGAGTACGTTGTCGTATCTTGAGCTTCGTAAAGATTCGCGAAACGGTATATTAAAAGCAATTTCCTATCACTCACTCAAAGAAATCAGAAGGAGAACTATATGAACATCGCTGTATTGGGCTCGGGAAACGGGGGCTGTGCCGTAGCATTCGACTGTGCGGCCCAAGGCCATCAGGTCAGTCTATTTGATTTTGAACAATTCCCGGAGAGTATTAAGGCTGTCCAAAACAACGGAGGCATCCACTGCGAGGGCATACTTGAAGGATTTCAGCCTGTGGTCTCTGCCGGACACGAGATTGAAAAAGCGTTGGATGGGGCTGATATCATATATGCCGTTGGTCCGGCATACAGCACCAGACCTTTTGCCGAAGCCTGTAAGCCATACCTCAAGCAAGGGCAGATCGTGATCGTGTGCCCAAGTTCCTGCGGTGGTAGTGTTGAATTTAAAAACGGCGCGGGACTGGATCTTCGGGATGCTGACATTGTCGTTGCAGAGACTTCGACACTGCCGTATGCCGTACGACTGCTTGAACCTGGCAAAATCAGGATTTTTAACAAGCTCAAAGGCGGGTTGTTCCTGGCGGCGGTTCCGGCGCAAAATACCAATTATGTGTTGGAGCAGGTGCGCGATGTCTATCCGACGATGAGCACGGCAAAGAATATACTTCAGACCAGCTTACAGAACGGCAACCCGGTCATCCATCCCGCGATTACGCTCATGAATGTCGCGCTAATCGAACGCACCATGGGTGATTTCGATTTTTATCACGAGGGCGTCACTCCTGCTGTTGGTAGGCTGATCGAAGCGGTTGATAGAGAACGGATCGCCATTGGAAAAAAATTGGGCGTGGACGTCATTCCCGACCCGGAATTAGGCGTCATACAGGGCTATATGACAGAAGCCACGTATGACAACGGATTTATCACCGCGCCGGGATTCGAGGGGGTCAAAGCCCAGAGTAGTCTGGATTACCGGTATTTCAATGAAGATGTAGGGTATGGTCTGGTGTTCCTCCAGAAACTTGGGGGACAGGTCGGGGTAGCGACACCGGTTATGTCGGCTGTGATCACACTGGTTTCTCTGTTGATGAATCGAGATTATTTGGGTGAAGCCAAACGCACAATGGAAACTTTAGGACTTTCAAAGCACACTGCCAAAGAATTGGAGAAACTGTTGGCGTAAAAAAATATGCAGATGTAGCTCAATAAATTTGATCCTCATATAAAGATACATAAAAAAGTGTTCGAACCTTTTTAAATATTTCCTCGGAGCTTTAAATGCAAGCCACTTCATACATCAATCTTGAAAAACAATATGGAGCCAATAATTACAAACCGCAGGACGTTATGCGGAAGCACTTGGAATTGCAAACATGGACAAACAAGCGCTAAGATTTTATCTTGAAACCGGTTAGTTGAATCTCTGACTATGCATTGATAGTCGGGAGATCTATAAAATGCTTACCTTGGACGGGATAGGCATTTTTGGAGTTCAAAACCAATGAAAGTACTAGTTTTAGGGGGATGCGGTATTCAAGGAAGGGCGGCGCTATACGATCTATCAAGAAATGTAAGTGTTGACCATGTAGCTTGTGCAGATATTCAGCCTGAGCTCTTTCATTCCTTTGACTTTATTGACAAGACCATAATTCAGATCGTCCGGATAGATGCGAATGACCAAAACGCATTGACATCTGAGCAGTCAATATGAAAGCCAAAGCAGTGTTACCCAGCTGACATTTCTGAAAATCGAAATATTCGATTACACCGTATATAAAAATGACCTTCATCAGGAATACAGCGTTGTGGGATTTAACATCACCTCCTGAAGGGCACCACATCATTGACCATTATCGAATAGCTAAAATCAGCCTGCCAATGATCACCTGATCGTATCCTTTCAAAACACAATTAGCGTCCGGGATTATGATCGATAAAAAGAGACGTCTAAAATGAAAACAAAAGAGCTTATTAGTCTTGAAGACCGATTTGGAGCAAAAAACTACAACCCGCTGGATGTAATACTCAGTAAGGGAGAAGGGATCTGGATATGGGATGTGGAAGGGAAGAAATACATGGATTGTCTGTCCGCCTACTCAGCAGTTAACCAAGGACATTGTCATCCAAAAATTCACCAGGTTCTTGTAGAACAATCAAAAACATTGACTCTAACATCCCGAGCGTTCAGGAATAACCAACTTGCTTTCTTTTATAAAGACTTGTGTGATTTAACTCAATCGCATAAAGTTCTTCTGATGAACAGCGGCGCAGAAGCAGTTGAGACCGCCATTAAAACCGTTCGTAAATGGGGGTACGAAAGCAAAGGTATCCCTTTAGATAAGGCTGAGATTATTGTCTGTGATAATAATTTTCATGGTCGAACTCTTACAATCATCAGTTTTAGCTCTGATGAAAATGCCCGTCAAAATTTCGGGCCTTTTACTCCTGGATTTAAATCCATCCCGTTTGGAAATACAGACGCCCTTGAAAATGCAATTACCAATAATACTGTAGCCTTTATGGTAGAGCCAATACAGGGAGAAGCAGGTGTTATCATACCACCTGATGGCTATCTAAAAAAAGTGAGGGAAATATGCACAAAAAATAACGTGGTATTTATATTGGATGAAATTCAAACAGGTCTTGGAAGAACAGGCAAGTTATTAGCAGAGGAGCATGAAGGAATCCAGTCTGATCTAACATTGATCGGCAAAGCGCTTTCAGGAGGATTCTATCCTGTATCTGCCGTTCTTTCAAATGAAGCAGTTTTAGGCGTTTTGAATCCAGGCCAGCACGGAAGTACCTTTGGTGGGAATCCTTTGGCTTGCGCTATTGGAAGAAAAGCGTTGCAGGTTCTAATGGAAGAAGAGATGATTGAAAATTCGGCCCAAATGGGTGAATACTTTCTTGCTGAATTAAAAAAGGTCAATTCCCCAGTAATAAAAGAGATCCGTGGTAAAGGTCTTATGATTGCAATTGAGTTAAAAAAAGAATCACAGATTTCAGCCCGGCAAATTTGTGAAAGATTATTAGAAAAAGGTATTTTATGTAAAGAAACACATTCGTATACGATTCGTTTTACACCGCCCTTGGTAATTAAGAAATCGGAAATTGATTTAGCCGTTGGGAAAATTAGAGAAACTTTAATAGATCAAAATCTGTAAAATTGATCTGATTGCAAGAAGTCGCTACGGCTTGATGGTACAAATCCTGGCAGGCCTCATTACCTATTTGTTGCTTGCCATTCACTGCCATGAAAACCATGGCGAGCCGGTTAGTATCAAAAGAGTGAGGCAGCTGCGGATTAAAATTCAAAACGAGCTCCGCACCGCGCAAGCGTCGTCAGATCCTCAAATTGCCAAAGAACAAAAACAATTACGCTTACATGCAAAAACCTAACCGGATACTACTGTGTTCTATCAAAATAATATCAGGTTTATTAGGAGGTTACCATGAAAAACGACGATCTTACTCAAGTCAAGTACATCGGTCCTTCGCGCATGAAACTGCTTAACGATTTTGGGATCACCACCATAAAACAGCTTTATGAAACACCCCAGGAGAAACTGTGCCAGGTAGAATCCATCAGCGGACATTATGCAAAATTAATCAAGGATGCTGTAACTGAGTAAAGATGATACGTCTGATGAATTAACAGTAAAGACCGTTCCCGGCAAAGAACAGGAAAACGTTGATATCGACCGGAATTATGCTCCGGGGTATAAGCTCATAATTGGGGAAAAGTTAAATTAAAGTGGGGTATCGATGAAATCCGCGGAACAAAATGAAAATGATAACAGGGCGTTAGAAAAGAAGGTGGCCGGTTCAACGGCTCAGATCAGAGAGGTTGTGCAGAAAGTTGAGTCGAAAATAAAACATGCAACTCCCGGCAAACAGGTTCGCAAGGTCCTAAGAGTCCTCAAAAAAAAGGATAAAGAAGAAATCATCCAGGCGGTACTGGAGAAATATTACGACGCTGAAGAATTAAAACCTTACAGGCGGAACTTATAAAGATGCAGCGTCATCTGGAGAAAACTAAAAAAAAATGGTCATCCTTTTCGACGGCCGGGATGCCTCCGGCAAAGGCGGGACCATCCGACGGGTGACACGGTATATGAATGAAAAAAGATATCACGCGGTATCCCTGGGCAAACCGAATGAACAGCAAAAAACAGAACTCCATATCAAACGGTATATCGAACACTTCCCCCATGCCGGCGAGATCGTTTTGTTTGACAGAAGCTGGTACAACCGTGCCCTGATTGAACCGGTGATGGGGTTTTGTACTCAGAACCAATACAAGCGATTTTTAAAAAAGGTTATAAGCTACGAGCAGAATTTCCTAGAAGATGAAGGCAAGACCATACTGATTAAGCTCTATTTTTCGGTAAGCAAGGAAGAGCAGGCCAGACGTTTTGATAGAAGAAAGAATGATCCGTTAAGGCAGTGGAAACTCTCCGAGGCAGACCTGCAGGCCCAGGATTTGTGGGACGAATTTACCGAAAAAAAATTCATGCTTTTGGAAAAGACCCATACCAAAAAATCACCCTGGTACATCATACGATCCGACGATAAACATTTGGTCCGCCGGGAAACCATGAAAGTGATCCTCAATTCGGTGAGATACAGAGAAAG
>PVMK01114268.1_pt1 | contig 13220 bp, 13 predicted proteins | sample 1853481 | NCBI WGS metagenome assembly PVMK01 (sample SAMN08533507, study PRJNA380276) | Marine sediment metagenome, whole genome shotgun sequencing project.
GTCCACGATCAGTTTGGTCCATTCGAAGGCCTGCATGCCGACGAACATTGCACCGAATCCCGCCGTCGCAAGCATGAGCCAGAATGCTTTGTTGCGATCTCCGCGATAGCCCATGTTGACGGCCATTGCCATCGTGCCGCTCGATGAAATCAGGATGAAGGTCATGATCGCGATCAGGATCAGCGGAATGGGTTCGCCGCCGAACGACAGTGCGAATACCTCACTCGGAACGGGCCAGGCGTCCCGGATTGACATTCGTACCGTCATGTACGCAGTCAGGAAACTGCCGAAGATAAAGGTATCGCTCAGGAGGAAGAACCACATCATGGCCTTGCCCCAGGGCACGTGAAACGTCTGTTTGTCCGCGGAGAAGTCGGCTACGACTCCATTCCCGGTATCAGTTATTACAGCGTCAGACATTTGTGCTTATCCTCTTACGTAGATAACAGTAAACCGAACAATCCAATCCAGACGAGCAGCAAATAGTGCCAATAGACCGTGCACAGCTCGACGCTCAGGCGCACACTCTCGACATCGGCACCGGTCAAAACTCGCGTTGTCGTCCGACCCCAAACCCACATTCCACCGAGCAAATGCAAACCATGCAACGCGGTGAGCAGATAGAAAAATGCATTGGCCGGATTGCCCGTCATGAGATAACCGCTGGCGCTTAGTTGCTGCCAGGCGACGAGCTGGCCCGACAAAAACAACGCGGTACACACACCGCCGACGAGCAGCCAGGTTTTCACGGCCGCTTGCTGACCCTTGGTCGTAGCATTCCGTGTCAACTGAAAGGCCAAACTGGCCAGCACGAGGACTGCGGTGTTCGCCCAAAGTAATTCCGGCTCGGGTAACGGACGCCAGTCACCGAGTTGCATTCGCATCATGTAGGCGCTCAGGAACAACGCAAACAAAGAGGTGACAACTGCAATAAAAGACAACAGGCCGATCTTGGCGGGATCAATATTCAAAACGCCCCGGCCCGGCGCGTTTTCTACCGGGTCATTCGCGTTCCACGGCTGGCTGTGCAGAGTCTGGCGCACCAGCCACCAAACAATGGTGGCCATGATGATGGCCATGAAGACGAGCGTTACAGTCACGAAATAGCCCCGCCCTCGGGGCCACCAGACTCGTCTTCACTCGCCGCGGGCGTGGCATCGTCCGGCACATTTTGTGGAATGAAGTCGTCAGGATAACCGGGGACGCTGTAGTCGTAAGCCCAGCGATGCACCACTGGCAATTCATGGCCCCAGTTGCCGTGTTTCGGCGGCGTGTCCGGGGTTTGCCATTCGAGCGTCGTGGCCTTCCACGGATTCGGCCCCGCCGGTTTGCCTTTTTTCAGGCTTACGATCATGTTGTACAGGAACAGCAGTTGCACCGCGCCGACAAACAAAGCGGATATCGTGATGCTCTGGTTCAATGTGAACGCAGACTCAGGCATGAATTCAGTTTCGCCCATCATGAAGTAACGCCGCGGCACACCCAGGAAGCCGAGGTAATGCATTGGCAGATAAATCGCATACGTACCTAAGAACGTAAGCCAGAAATGCCACCTGCCGAGCGTCTCGTTAAACATCCTGCCGGTAATTTTCGGATACCAGTGGTAAATCGAGCCGAATACGACCAGTACCGGCGACACCCCCATCACCATGTGAAAATGGGCGACGACAAAGTAGGTGTCGGACAACGGCAGATCGACGACCACGTTGCCAAGAAATATCCCGGTCAGGCCGCCATGGGTAAACGTGAATATGAATCCGATCGCAAATAACATCGGTACCGTCAGCTGGATATTTCCCTGCCACAGCGTGAGTACCCAGTTGTAAACTTTGATCGCTGTCGGCACGGCAATAATCAATGTGGTCGTCGCAAAGAAGAAACCGAAATAGGGATTCATTCCACTGACGTACATATGGTGGGCCCAGACAACAAAACTGAGTCCGCCGATAGCGATAATCGCCCAGACCATCATGCGATAGCCGAAGATATTCTTCCTGGCATGCGTGCTCAAAAGGTCTGAGACCAGGCCAAATGCCGGCAGCGCAACGATATAAACTTCAGGGTGGCCGAAGAACCAGAACAGGTGCTGGAACAAGATCGGGCTACCGCCCTCGTGGCTCAGGTTCTCTCCCATCGACATGATTGCCGGCATGAAGAAGCTGGTACCCGCTGCTTTGTCCAACGTCATCATTACGGCGCTGACAAACAATGCCGGAAACGCCAGCAGGCCGAGGATGGTCGCCATGAAGATGCCCCACAATGACAGCGGTAGTCGCATCATTGTCATTCCGCGTGCGCGCGCCTGCAGAATCGTCGTGACATAGTTCAGGCCGCCCATCGTGAATGCCACGATGAACAGGGCGAGCGATCCAAGCATCAGCACGATGCCCCAGTCCGTGCCTGGGGTGCCAGGAAGAATGGCCTGCGGTGGATACAGCGTCCAGCCGGCCCCCGTCGGCCCACCGGGCACGAAAAAGCTTGCAAGAAGAACGATGACCGAGACGAGATACACCCAGAAGCTCATCATGTTCATGTACGGGAACACCATATCCCGCGACCCGATCATCAAGGGTATGAGGTAATTCCCGAATCCACCCAGGAATAACGCCGTCAGCAGGAAGATGACCATGATCATTCCGTGCATCGTGATGAACTGGTAGTACTCGGTCGGCGTTATAAACGAAAAGCTGTTCGGAAATCCAAGCTGCAGACGCATCATTGCGGACAGACCCAACGCGACCAAACCGACAAACATCGCCGTAATACCGTATTGAATTGCGATGACCTTGTGGTCCTGACTCCAGATGTACTTGCTGATAAATGTCGTCGGATCGTGGTGTTCTATTTCGTGATCCCGATCAGCAATTGCAACGTATGCCATCAAAGTTTCCTCAATCTACAAAGTGTTGATGTAAGCGACGACATCCCGCATCGCCTGGTCGTCCTGGAGTGTCTGGGCCATGAATCGCATCTGTTTGCCGCGGAGGTCTTTAGGATCATGTCCGCGAAGCCCTTGTTTGAAATCCTTGAGCTCATTCAAAAGATACCAGTCACTCATTCCTGCCAGCCGCGGTGCGTTCATTTTAATGCCCTGGCCGTCAGGGCCGTGGCAATTGGCGCAGAGCACATGCAGCCGAGCACCATGCGCAACGTCTCCATCGACCGTTGGCGGTGCCGGCGAATCAGGCAGCGTGCCGATATAGGCGACGACGTTATCGATGATTGCATCGTTCACCAGCGTAGCCGCCATCGGCGCCATTATGTCGCGTCGACGTCGCCTTCATGGTGCCGCGCAGGCCGCGCTTGTAATTCTCGCAGCTGCCGTCTTAAATACCGTGGGTCCTGGCCGCTGAGCTTCGGCGCGTTCAGTGCTACCAGGCCCTCACCCTTCGCGCCGTGGCAGGCGGCGCAAACGGCATAGGATGCCGCGCCGAGCGCTGGATCACCGGGCGCTTTCGCCTGGAGCTCGGCAAACGTTGGGTGGCTGTCGACCCACGCCTGGTAGTCCTCTGGCTCGTCAACAACAACCCTGCCGCGCATCGCGTGGTGCGCGATACCGCACAACTCTTCACAGAGAATTTCATATTCGCCAACTTTGGTTGGCTCCAGCCACATGTACGTTTGCATGCCGGGCACCAGGTCCATCTTGACTCTGAATTGCGCGACCGTGAAGTTGTGCAATACGTCTTTCGAGCGCAGCCAGAACAGAATCGGCTCACCGAGCGGAATATGCACGATGGCATCATCGACCAAAACGTCATCATGTCCATTGGGGTCATCGGGATTGATGCCGAACGGATTATCGACGTTGATCAATCTGGAGTCGGTTTTGCCGAAATCGCCATCCTCGCCTGGCAGGCGAAAGGTCCATTTCCATTGCTGGCCCACGGCTTCGATTTCAGTAGCGCCTTCGGGAACCGTAACGATATTGCCATATACAAACAATCCGGGTGCCAGCATCGCGGCGACACCAATCGTCGTTATCGCGGTGAGCCAGACTTCCAGTTTCTTGTTTTCGGGTTCGTATTTTGCTTTCGCGCCTTCTTTGTGGCGAAAGCGAATAATCGCGTAAGCCATGAACAGGTTAACGGCAACAAATACAATCCCGGTAACGACAAAGGTGATATCGACTGTGGTGTCGATCATGCCCCAGTTGGAAGCAATTGGCGTAAATGTCCACGGACTTAGGAAATGAAAGAGAAGCGAACCCACAACCAAAACAATCAACACAATTGCTAATGGCATATGTTATGCATCCTTAATTATTGTGACCGACGCGGATGATTGTCACCGCACAGGAAACCAGACTGAGCTAGATTCCAAAGCGGAGAATAGAGGATTCAATACGTAATTTCCACAGGTTAGACTATCACTAACTGGAATCCGGAAGCGATGGCGAAGGAGTTGAATGATGGAAGCGGTTTTTCTCTTTTGCGCAGATGCCGGTGCAGGCCCGGACGGAAAACTCAGTATTCACGGAATATTCAATGAGCTGAACGCGCCCGACTTTCCGGCCCTACAGGACAGGATGGTTCTCGTCGGCATCGTGGAGTGGCAGCGCGATCTCGAGGGCCGAATACCGTTTGCTGTCGATCTCAACGGTCCTGACGGTGTGTCGATATTTTCGGTCGAGGGACATACGGACGTGGAGGCCCGGCCGGAATCAAGAGCGCCGGCGAAAACCCAACTGATCCTGCCGCTGAAAAATGTGATGTTTCCGGTACCGGGGCACTATCGAGTGCGGATCAACATCAACGGCACCGAATTGTCGGGACCGTCTATGCACCTACTGCGATCCTAGAAGGTCTCACTCACTCACAGGCCGGGCCGGTACTCCAGGGCGGCGATGTAGGCGGAGACGGCACGTACCCGTTCATCCGTTTCGAGCATTTGCGACATGATGCGCATCTGCGCACCGTAGATATCGTTCTGATGGCTGCCGCGGATCCCGGCGATGAAATTCTCGAGTTGCCGGACGATATACCAGTCGTGCTGATTTGAAAGGCGCGGCGCGTCCAGGGCTTTGGCTCCCTCACCGAATTCTCCGTGACACGGGATGCACGTCACATAGGCCTGCTTGCCAAGCTCGACATCGCCGTCAATTGTCTTTGGAGGATTCGGCATATCCAGGCTCGTGATGTACGCCACGACGTCCTCGCTATCCTGATCACTGGTTAGCACCATTGCCATCGGCCGCATCTGTGCGCCAAAGATGTCGTCGGGATGGGCGCCACGAATACCGACCTTGTAATTTTTCAACTGGCGGGTCATATACCAGGGATCCTGGCCCGCGTTGGCCGGGGCATTCAATGCGGCCTTACCCTCAGCGTTCGCTCCGTGACAGGCGGAGCAAATATTGTATAGCGTTTTGCCTCTTACGGCGTCACCAGCTGCCAGGGCAACGGGCGCGATAGCGACGGTGACAAACAACAATAGAACCGAACGGATGAGAGTTTTCATGTCTCGCTCAAGCGCGCCTCAAAGCATTGAAAGCGTGGCCAAAAGTACCGAAGTCACCGCTTTTGCGCAAGTTCGGAAATTTGATGTTTGTAGTTTGCTCAGCTTACGGGCAAACTCTTGCCCCAAAAGAGGGGGCACAATTTGTCGATCTCTGTACTGGATGCGCTTCGACCTGCAAAAAAACCAGCTCTGCTCGGGCTGGTGCTGGTGTTCGGACTGTTTGTCGGCGCATGGGTACACGGCAAATATTTCTCCGACCGCAGTCCAGTCCAACCCATCGAATTCAGTCACACGATACATGTCACGGACAACGAGATTCCGTGCCAGCATTGCCACATGTATGCCGACAAGACGCCGGTTGCCGGCGTACCCAGCGTTAGCAAATGCGTGGGGTGTCACCAATCAGTGCCGAGCGTCCGCGAAAGTCCGGAGATCCTGAAGCTGGCCGCCTACTGGAAAAATCGGGAACCGATTCCGTGGATTAAAGTGTACGACGTACCCGACTTTGTTCACTTCACGCATAAACGCCACATCAAGGCGGACCTCGCGTGTCAGGAATGTCACGGCCCGGTCGAAACCATGGATCGCGTTACGCGTGTTGCAACGATGAGGATGCCGTGGTGTGTCGAATGTCATACGGAGAAAAATGTAGAGCACGGTCGCGATTGCTGGACCTGCCATAAATAGCCATGTCAAAGATCAGCCGTAGAGACTTGCTGCAATATATCGGGGCCGGAGGCGTCGGGGTCGTCGGTGGTGTTTTGTATGGCGAAGGCGTGCAGCGAGATGTCGAATTATTGATCCCGCAGGTGGTTCCCCCGGAAGATTACTTGCCGGGAGTTGCAAGCTGGTACAACACGGTGTGCAACCAATGTTCGGCCGGATGCGGAATCTCGGTGCGCATTCGCGAAGGCAAAGCGAAGAAAATCGAAGGCAATCCCGTGCACCCGGTCAGCCAGGGTCGAACGTGTGCAAGAGGACAAGCCGGCCTGAACGCTTTGTATAATCCGGACCGTATCAAGACACCGCTACAGAATGTCGGACAACGCGAAGCCGGAAAATTTGTAGAAATTAGTTGGGACGAAGCGCTCACTACGGTTGGAAGTCGCATAAGCCGGCTCAAAATCGAGGGCAACGCCAGTCATGTCAGGCTGCTTAGCGGTCAGGTCAGGGGACACCTGGACGAGCTGTTTGCGCAATTCATGGATTTGTTGGGATCCGAGCATTACCAGCAATATGACTTTACCTATCCAGGTGCGATAAAAGCAGCCAACAAAATTGCATTTGGCACCGACCAGCTTCCGTACTATGACATCAAGCATGCCGATTTCTTGTTGTCGTTCGGCGCGGATTATCTGGGTACCTGGCTTTCCCCGGTTCACCACAGTCTCGCTTACGGGCATCTTCGACAGGGACGAGACGGCCGTCGCGGCAAGACGGTACAGATTGAGCCACGCATGTCGCTGACCGGCGCCAACGCCGACGAGTGGATTGCAGCGCGACCGGGTACTGAGGGGTTGCTCGCATTGGGTATAGCCCACGCGATTGTCAGCGAAGGGCGCTATCAGGGTAGCGACCGGGACGAATGGTCAACGGCGTTGCAGCCGTATTCGCCGTCGCGGGTATCCGCTGAAACCGATGTCAGCGAAGACACAATCTTGCGACTCGCCGACGAATTCAGCGCGAGTCAGGCAAGCCTCGCCATCGCGGGCGGCGCGGCTGCAGCCGGTACCAGCGCCGTTGCTACGGTAGTTGCAGTCAACGCGTTGAATCATCTTGCGGGCAACCTGGGTAAGCCGGGCGGCGTCATTTTTAATGCGAAACCTGCATTATCGGCTGCGGCAGGTTCACACTCGGCCAGCCTTCAGGACATGCTCGACCTCGTCGAGGCGATGGAAGCTGGCGACGTGGACGTATTGCTTGTGCACGATGCCAATCCCGTGTTTGCCTTGCCCGGAGATGTCAGGTTCCAGCAAGCGCTGCAAAACGTGCCACTCATCGTCGCGCTGTCCAGTTTCCTGGATGAGACGACAGACATGGCGGACATCATTCTTCCCACCAGCACCTACCTGGAATCCTGGGGCGACGATGTGCCGGAACCCGGTGTTGGCTTTCCGGTGGCGTCGATATCCCAGCCGGTTGTGGCGACGCTCTATAACACGCTCCCCGCAGGCGACATCATGCTGTCATTGGCGCGGCAGGTTGGTGGCGAACTGCCAATTCGCATGCGCTGGGGATCGATGGAAGAGTTCATAAAGGATCGCTGGCGCGATGAATTTGATGCGCGCGCGTCAGAAGGGGAAGCGCAGGAATTCGAGGAATTCTGGCGGGCCGCGCTCGAAGCAGGCGTGTGGGGACAACCGGGTGTTGCCGGTAATCCACCCGCGCTTTTGAATTCGGCGACCAGTGCCTCGATGACAATTGCCGCAATTGCCGATCCGGTATCCCAATTTGCGGGCGACGAGAGTGACTATCCGTTGGTTCTGCATCCGTATCTGACGGCAACTTTCCTGGATGGGCGGGGAGCCAATCTCCCTTGGCTGCAAGAACTGCCAGACCCGATGACCAGCGTCGTATACGGATCCTGGGCGGAGCTGAACCCGGTGACTGCCGATGAGTTGGGCATCCGGGAGGGAGATGTACTGGACGTAGAGTCACCGGCTGGCTCAGTCCGTGTTCCGGCGCTTATTTTTCCCGCGATCAGGCCTGGCATGGTCGCCATACCGGTGGGCCAGGGACATGTCGCATACGGTCGTTATGCCGAGAATAGAGGCGTTAATCCGATTCACATTGTTGCGACGCTGATGGACGATCAAAGCGGTGATCTGGCGTGGGCAGCAACGCGCGTGAAAATTACGAACACCGGCGAGCGCCTGAGAATAATCAAGACAGGTGGCGTGTCCCGAACCCTTGGCCGGCAAATTCTGGGACCCGGGAACGAGCATGCATAATCGACAGGAGCAGTGGTGAGCACATTCGTTGAAAAACTTAAGGCTTACAGTAAACCCGGTTATTCCGCAGAGTCCGATTATCACTGGACAATGACCATTGACCTGGATCGCTGCACAGGTTGTGAGGCCTGCGTGGTCGCCTGCCAGGCAGAAAACAATCTTCCCATCGTTGGCGAAGACCGCTACGCCGACAACCGCGAGATCAAGTGGATACGTGTCGAGCGCTACTGGGAGGGCGAGTACCCCGACATCAAGATGGGCTTCATCCCGATGCTCTGTCAGCAATGCGACGACGCGCCATGTGAAACTGCGTGCCCCGTCTATGCCACTTATCACAATCAAGATGGACTGAACACGCAGATCTACAACCGCTGCATCGGCACCCGGACTTGTGCCGTTTACTGCCCGTACGAAGTCCGCTATTTCAACTGGTTTACCTACACCTGGGACGAGCCGCTGGAGCAGCAGCTGAATCCGGATGTCAGCGTGCGCGAAAAAGGCGTCATGGAAAAATGTACGTTTTGCATCCAGCGCATCCGCATTGCCAAAGACAATGCAAAGGACGATGACCGGCGCCAGGTTCGTGACGGCGAAGTCGTCCCCGCGTGCGTGCAAAGTTGCCCGACCGAGGCCATGCTTTTCGGGAACAGCAAAGACCCGGAAGCCAAGGTATCGAAGATGATGAAAAACCCCAGGGGCTATACGGTTTTAGAAGAACTCAATACGACACCGTCGATTGTCTATTTGTCGAAGGCGCAATGACGATGTTTGATCACGGGCAACCCAGTTACGCGGACGTCAACAAGGACATCCTCTCCACAATGCTGGAGACCGGTCCGAGGTACTGGATGCTGCTCGGCGGCACGATGAGCGTGGCGGGAATCTGCTTGTTCATGCCCTGGATCTACCAGTTGTTCGTGGGCGTTGGCGCCTCCGGCATGAATCGCAATGCGGTGTGGGGCAGCTATTTATCGAACTTCATTTTCTGGATCGGTTTGAGCCATTCCGGCACGCTGTTGTCCGCTGTACTGCACATCACCAACAGTCCGTGGCGCAAATCGATTTATCGCAGTGCAGAGGCCATGACGTTGTTCTCGCTGATGACCGCGGCATTATTTGTCATGGTGCATGTCGGCCGGGTGTGGTTCGTGCACTGGAGCTTCCCGATTCCCAATCAGATGGGATTGTGGCCGAATTTCAGGTCGCCGCTGATGTTCGATGTCATGGCCATCACGACCTACCTCACGGCCAGTTCGATTTTTATCTACATGGGATCCGTGCCTGACTTTGCCGCGGTTCGAGATGCGAGCACGGGAATGCGCCGCCGCCTGTACACGATTTTCTCTTTCGGCTGGCGGGGCACTGCCAGGGAATGGCATACGCTCGGATGGGCCTACACATTCTTCGCGGTATTCGTTATCCCGCTGGCAGTATCCGTACACAGCATCGTGTCCTGGGATTTCGCGTTGTCAGCCGTGCCGGGATTTCACCACACGATTTTCGCGCCTTACTTCGTCACCGGTGCTATTTATTCGGGCACGGCCGGCATCGTGACCGTGATGTATTGCCTGCGAAAGTTTCTCGGCTTCGAGCGCTATATCGGCCAGGTGCATCTCGATAGCCTCGGCAAGTTGCTGATCACATTGTCGCTGATCTGGAGTTACATCAATATTCTCGAGCTTTTCAGCGGCTGGTACGGTGGGACATCGTTTGAACTCGAGGCGATGAAGTTCAGGTTATTCGGATTCTATGCGCCGCTTTACTGGGAGATGATTCTCTTCTGCGCCTTTGTTCCCATGTTGATGTTGTTCAAAAAAATTCGCATGTCCTGGAATAAGATGTTGGTGATCTCCATCCTGATCAACATCGGCATGCTGACCGAAAGATTCATCATCGTAGCTACATCGCAGCCGCGCAAATTCCTGCCAGACGCTTTTGGTTATTATTTGCCGAGCTGGATTGAAATTTCGATCACGGTTGGCTCGTTCGCGATCTTTGCGACCTTGTTCCTGATTTTCATCAAATGGGTGCCGGCAATATCGCTTTATGAAGTCAAGGAAACGCTGAAACCGCTCAGGAGGGACGCCTGATGGCCATTCTGGGTACATTCGCGTTCGAGGAAGATTTTCTTGCCGCAGCAAAAAATCTGACAGCATCGGGATTCGACAATATTTCACTGCTGTCACCGTTGCCCCTGGAAGAGGCGCAGGAAATTCTCGGGCTCGACAAGTCACCGGTCCGGTATTTTTCCCTGGCGGGCGCGATCATCGGCGCCATATCCGGATTCGCGATGGCGGCCGGGACGGCCTTGGTGTTCATACTGCCTACGGGTGGCAGGGCAATTATCTCGATACCGCCATTTCTCATCATCACCTACGAGATGACAATCCTGTTTGGCGTATTGTTTACGCTGCTGGGATTTCATTTCGTCTCGGGTTTGCCGGCATGGCGCGACAAACCGTACTTGTCGTCGGCATGTACAGATAAATTCGTCGTTGTTGTGGAAAACGTTACGGCAGAGCAGGTGGCCAAGGCGGACGCAATTATCAGGGACGCCGGCGCGGAAGAGATTCAGCACGTGGAGGAAGATCAATGAAGAGACCGCAATTTCGTATCCTCGCGAGCACTATTTTCCTTCTGGCAATACCCGGTGCGGGTATGACGCTGCCCTGGGACAAGGACATGCAGGACCAGCCGTCCTTCAAGCCCCAGGATTCGCAGGTTTCAATGAACGCCTCTTCGGTACCCATCGGCGGAAAAGACCGATTCTCACCCCCGGAAAACATCATCGAGCTGGTGCAGGCACGGCTGGAGGCTGGGCGAACCCTGGTTAACCCAATGGCTGTCTCGCCCGAGTCAGTAGCACGCGGCGAACAAATGTACAAAGTGCACTGCCTGGTCTGTCACGGCGAACAAGGCCGCGGAAACGGACCCGTGGGTCGTAAGTTCGTGCCCCAACCCATGGAGCTGAACCTCGACTACGTGCAGCTACAACCTGACGGGCAACTTTTTTATACGATCAGTCACGGCAGCATTGCGATGCCGTTTTACCGGCAGGCGATGTTGGCGGAGGACCGATGGAACCTGGTCAACTACATCACGGAAGTTTTTGGCGAAACATGAACACGGTAAGTACAGCGTGACTAAACCGAAGTCACAACGCGGCGGCATTGCGTTTAATTTGTTAATCGCGACATTCCTCGTGGGTGTCGCGAGCCTGGTTTTCGCCGTGTCGAGCGCAGATGTGCAACCGGATTTCGCGTTATTCACCGTCTCGTTTCTGTTCCTGCTCGGCATCAGCCAGGTTGGCGTCGTGTTTACGGCGATACTTCGCATCGTTCATGCCGATTGGGGCAAGCCATGGTACCGACTGGCCGAACTCTCGACACTGGCGTTTTTCCCGTTCGCAATCGTGGGCTTTGCATTGATTGTTTACTTCGCACGCGACGATCTTTTTTACTGGTTGCATGCATCGCCCGAAGAGCACATCAGCCCCTGGCTGAACCTCAACTGGCTCGTGATTCGGAACTTAAGCGGACTCTTGTTGTTTTATGGCCTGGCGTTTTTCTATACCAGGAAAAGTCTGCGAGCGGACGGCGCCGGCGGTGATGTAGTACCGGCAGTCGATCACGACGAGGTTGAGAAACAACTGTATAAACTCTCACCGATCGTGATACTCGCATTTGTTCTCTGCAATACATTCATTGCCTGGGATTTTGCAATGATGCTGATCCCGCACTGGCATAGCAGTGTGTTCCCGATTCATTACTGGTTCGGCAACCTGTTCGCAGGTTGTGCCGCCATGATTGCGATCGCCGCCGTCATGCGGCGAGTCGATGGCGGTGCACATTTTGGGCCGTACCAGATCAAGAGCCTCGGCATGTTGGTTGCCGGGTTCACCTTGATCTGGCTGTATTTTTTCTGGGCACAGTTTTTTGTCATCTGGTTTGGCAATTTGCCGCATGAGATGGAACCGTTGTGGCGGCAAATGGAGGGTCATTACGCTCCGTATTTCTGGACCATGATGGCTGCTTGCTTTTTCGTGCCGTTAGTCGCATCCGTGTTTGCCGTCGCGAAGCGATCGTTGCTCGCGTCGTGCATTGTTGCAATCGGTATCAACCTGGGAATTTGGATCAACAAGTACCTGATGATCATGCCGGTCTTTTCTGTCGATAACCGACCGTTCGACCACTGGATCGATATCGCGCTGGCGCTCGGACTTCTGGCAGGATTTCTCGCAACGATAATGGTATTGGCAAGGCGACTGCCCGTGTATTCAAATTGGGAGATGAGTCGAGACTCATAAGTTTCGAATCAATTTGCCTCATTGCGACACGGAGGGCTCGCAAATCAACGATCTTCCCGAGCCTGACGAGCCCATACGAACCAGTAGCGCTCTGATCAATTCCGGCGCGGTTATCGCCGTGCTCCTGGGTGTACCGTGTTTCTTTATCGGAATATATGGTGTTGTTGGCGTCATTACCGGCGGGAAACTGGTTGCTGGTTTTCTGGGCGTGGTGTGGAGCTACCTGGTCGTCGTCGGTGCGTACGAGCTCAATCGACGTAAATTCAACTGGTCCCGCGGCAGCGAACACAGTGACCAGCACCTTTTTGCGGGCACTCTCGCGGTATCTTTTGGCCTTGTCGTTAGCGGCGCCATCCATGAGACGATGCCCGTGCTCGCAATTGTTCCGGCTCTTTCCGCCATAAAACAGGCCAATGACGGCCACGAGCGAAAATATTGGGCACGAGTTCATGCCGCAGTGTTGGCGGTTGGCGCTGGCGTCGGAATCTGGCTCTATAGTGACG
>PVMK01122338.1_pt1 | contig 13220 bp, 10 predicted proteins | sample 1853481 | NCBI WGS metagenome assembly PVMK01 (sample SAMN08533507, study PRJNA380276) | Marine sediment metagenome, whole genome shotgun sequencing project.
TTGGAACCGAAGTTGATAGCCGGAACCGATCACGAGGAGCAGGGCTACGACGGCCCGACATGGGGCCCGACATGGATTTGGCCGCCAGCCTCCGAAGCTGGGGGTCGCGCGTTCGAATCGCGCCCGGGTCACCATTTGGTTTCGCGCACTTAGCGGGCTTGCGCATGCGAGCGTTGCGCATCAAATCACCGAACCAGACCGAACCATTTCCCTCTACCGTTTCTTCGGCATGGGTCAGGCTCAAAAGCTGCGTAAACTAACTCTGAACCTGGACCAGTTATTTCAGGCTAGGTCAGCGTCTATATCGCAATGAGCGGGCAGGTGTTCGCGGCCGGTGAGGTACGCAAGAACCGCGACGAGAATCGCTTCGAGGCACTGTAGGAGCGGCAAGAGCCGCTCCTACATCTCGATCTCATAAATCGAAATTGATGCCTTGTGCCAGCGGTAATTCCTTGCTCCAGTTGATTGTGTTCGTCTGCCGGCGCATGTATGTCCGCCATGCGTCAGAGCCGGACTCCCGGCCCCCACCGGTCTCTTTCTCACCGCCGAAGGCACCGCCGATCTCCGCACCGGATGTGCCGATGTTGACGTTCGCGATGCCGCAATCGGAACCCGCGTGCGACAGGAAATATTCGGCGTTTTGCAGGCTGTCGGTAAAAATCGCCGACGATAGTCCCTGGACGACACCGTTCTGTATCGCGATGGCATCGTCCAGCGTTTTATAGGGAAGCAGATACAGGATTGGCCCGAATGTCTCGGTCTGGACGATATCCCAGTCGTTGTTCGCGACCGCGATCGCGGGCGTAATGAAGTTGCCCGGTCTGTCGATGCGTTTACCGCCACACAGCACTTCGCCGCCGGCGTCCCGAACCGCGGCAACTGACGCCACGACCTCGTCGACAGCCGACGGGTTGATGAGTGGCCCCATCAGCGTATCCGGATCCAGCGGATCTCCGATTCGTACCTGACCGTAGGCTTTGACAAGCCCCGCCTTCAATTCTTCCAGCCGGGACTCCTGGACGATGATGCGCCGCGTCGTCGTGCAACGTTGGCCCGCGGTGCCTACGGCACCGAACACGATTGCCGGAATCACGAGATCCATGTTGGCGTGCTCGTCGACGATGATGGCGTTATTGCCACCGAGTTCCAGCAGGACCTTGCCGAAGCGCTCGGCAACCCGGGTACCGACTCCGCGGCCGACCGATGTCGAACCAGTGAAGGAAATCAGGTTGATTCGTGAATCATCGACAAACTGGTTGGCGAGTGCATGGCTGCCGCCGACGATCAGGTTACAGAAGGTTGGCAGCCCGAGGTTCGCGATGGCCTCGTTGACGATCTTCTGTACCGCGACGCCACACAGTGGCGTATTCGACGAAGGCTTCCAGATATTGATGTTGCCGCAGATGGACGCGAGCGTTGTATTCCAGGCCCAGACGGCAACTGGAAAATTGAACGCGGTGATCGTCCCGACAATACCAAGCGGATGCCACTGCTCGTACATGCGGTGCTGTGGCCGCTCCGAATGCATCGTGTTCCCATAGAGCATGCGCGACTGGCCGACGGCGAAATCGCAGATATCAATCATTTCCTGCACTTCACCGTCGCCTTCCGCCTTGATCTTGCCCATCTCGAGCGAGACGAGGCTGCCGAGGGCGTCCTTGTAATCGCGCAACGCATTGCCAATCTGCCGTACGGCCTCGCCACGCACGGGAGCGGGTACAGCGCGCCATTCTTTGAAGGAATCCTGCGCCGCGCCGACGAGTCGCTCGTATTCAGCCGTGGACGTCGAACGAACGCTGGCAATGACTTCGCCATTTGCGGGGTTAATCGATTCGACGACTCGTGCAGAGTCGTCTTCGCTACTTTCACCGCCAAGCCACGTGCCCGGATTGACGGCATCGAGGCCCAGTGGATCGAGTATTTTCTTGGTCATTTCATTCTCCTGCGCTGACGCGCTGATGTCCTGTTTCGCCACGGGCGACCAATTCGGCTGATTCGATGTTGCTGCCGCCATGTGCGTAGTACCGGCCGAAGCGGTTGTCGAGGATGCCCTCTAGCCGGAACTGTTCCTGGGCGACGAACCCGGTGTACTGAGTGGGGTCCGCCAGCACGATATCAATGACGCTGCAGACGCCTGCGGCCGCCGTGATCTGAATGGCTGACCACAACCTGCCCCCCCCCGCTGGACCTGGCTCGCGACTTGACAGAACCATAAGTTATCGAACATTGCAAAAACCCAGCTAATATTTCCTATCCGCTGAATCAGAGGTGCGACGTGACAAAAGCAGGCAGGTACATTCCGACGCAAAGGGAACAGGCATTCCTCGACACGATCGAGAATCCGAAAGACGAACGCCAGATCATCAACGGCCTGAAGCCTTTCTTCGAAGACAAGGCGCCGGACGAATTCAAGGGCTTCTATACCGCGGACGAAATCTCGGCACTGGCAAGCGTTAAAGGCACCGAGCGGGATGTCGAGACGCGCATGCCCGTGAAGGTGACGCGCCACTTTTTCGAGATGGCGAAGAACAGCACGCCGTTGCAAAGGATCGTCAAGGCCAACCCGAACGAAACGCTCAATCTTGCGGGCTCCGAAGACCCCGGGCACCAGATGGACTTCGCGCCGGTCGAAGGGATGCTGCACAAATACGAAATGGGGCTGCTGTACGCGGTGTCCACCTGCTCGGCGCATTGCCGCTTCTGCTACCGCGAGGAGTTGATCAGCCAGAAGGAAGTCGAACGCCAGGATGGCAGCGTCGCCAAGAAGGGCCTAGCGAAAATCAAGGAAGTCACGGATTATATACGCGCACACAATGAGATCGTTGCAGCGAATAGTGGCCTGCATCCGGAAACTGGACGCGAAAAACTCAGGGAAGTGCTGCTCTCGGGTGGTGATCCGATGGTGTTGCCCAACCGGAAGATCGCCGCATGGCTAGGGGCACTCGCCGAATCGGGCGTTGAGTCCATTCGCCTCGGGACCAAGGAAATGTCATTCCATCCGAAGCGTTTCGACGACGCCTTCCTGTCGATGATGGACAACTTCCACGAGACGTACCCGGAGGTCGGTTTCAGATTGATGATCCACTTCAACCACCCGGATGAGTTCCTCCTGAAAGGCGATGACGGTGCCTACCTGCAGAACCCCAACGGTTCGCTCAAGTGGCACGACGACACCCGCCGCGCCATGGAAGGCATCACGTCCCGCGGTTGGATCAACATCGAGAACCAGGCGCCGATCATCAAGGGAATCAACGACGACTCCGACGCACTCAGGGTGATGCAACGCGCCTTGTACCGGGTCGGCGTCGGCAACCACTACTTCTTCTGCGGCAGGGACATCGTCGCTTACAAAGCCTTCAACGTGCCGATCGAAACCGCATGGAATCTCCTTAACGAGTCCCAGAAAGGGCTGTCCGGCGTGGAAACGCATGCGCGCCTGTCGATCACGCACTACAAGGGCAAGACCGAGGTGTCTGCCGTCACCAACGAGCCGATCCCCGGCGTTCCGGGCACAGAGAACGGCGTCCTGATCTTCAAGATACTGCGCAATGCATTGGATGCGCCCGACCGCGGCAAGGTCTGTATCGTCGGGCGTAATCCCGACGCCATCTGGTTTGACGATTACGAGGATCGTGTGATCTACGATGAGGCCGGCCTGTACGACTACGGACGCGTCGACCAGAAAGCGATCGAGTTCGAAGAGCCCGTTGGCGTGGCCGCCGGAGACAGGTGACAGCCTGTCAGTTACCGATCGTAATGAGCGTCAGACCGGAAAGGCCTTGCGGCCCGACATGGGGCAGTTTTGCCTCTATTCAAGTTCAGCTTAACCGAATGCGAGAATAGGGAAAATAAGATGAGTTTTCGGCAATGTTCGATAAGACGCATTCGGTTTAGTAGCGCTGACGAGTCGGCAGAGAGCCCCCGCACTGGGAACGCGCACATTCGCCCAACTCGAGGGCCATTGGTGGCTCAACTCCCACCGTATCGAGTCGATTCCAAGGAAACTTTGGTGGAATGGGAACAGCCAATGCGGTGGCCTTTCTCCACGCTTCCGCGCGACTTAACGGAATTCCTGTTATCGGACGTTGCCGAAAACGCAGCTTAATTTTCCTATAATCTGAGACGGTGTCACCTTATGGCATCTCCTGGCACTACCGGACCGAACCAAGTTTTCCGAATAGCAAAGTAACACCGGTAGGTTATAGGATTTACGGAACAGCCTCCGAAGCTGGGGGGCGCGCGTTCGCGGCGAAGCGAGGCTTCGCAAGCGCAAGACAGCGAAGCTGCCCAGCGAATCGCGCCCGGGTCACCATATTTTCCAACTACTTACGTGGAGGACTTCCTGTCGATCGGGCCGATTTGGTCCAAACTCGGCTGACGGGGAGCACTCACGCCCTCTCGACTGCATCACCCAGCTTCGTGGCCTTCAGAGCAGCATTGCCGATTGCTTCATTCACAGCAGCCCTGAATGCGTATTTCTCCAACGTGAAGATGCTCTCCACGGAAATGCCTCCCGGTGTGCTTGCTTCTGACAACAGGTCATGGGGCGATACCTGTCGCTTCTTCCAGACCTCCATTGCTCCCACAATGGTCTGGTACACGACTTTCGTTGAGGTCTCACGGTCAACGCCTGCTCTGACACCGGCATCGATCAGCGACTGAAAGAACAGGTAGGTCGCCGCGGGGCTGCTCAAGGCCGTGATCACGTTGATCTTCTCTTCGGCAAGGACAACGTATTCGCCCAGCGAGGCGAAGAGCTCGAAGACCTCGCTTCTCTGTTCATCATTCACGTATGGATTGAAAGCCAACGCGGCAATTCCCATCCCGATTTGACTCGGTGGATTGGGCAGGGCCCTGACGACAGATATCCTGTCTCCCAGGCAACTATAGGCATCCATTGTTATGCCGGCGGCGAGACTGACAATAAGCTTGTTTCCCGAGAGTTGTTCCCGTCTCAATTCGTCAATGACGCCACACACCGACTGAGGAGGGACATTGATGAAGACGAAATCCCCTCTCTTCACTGCATCGCAGTTGTCCTGTGCCATGGCAATCTGGCATCTTTCAGAGAGCCGCTGCAGTCTGCTCTTGTCCGGATCACTGGCGATCAGGTTGCGGGGGGGCACGGTCCCTGTCTTGATCAGGTTGTCCAGAATGATCGTGGTTATGTGACCTGCACCGATGAAGGCAACTTTTCTCTCTTTTAAAGCCATCACAGCCTCCTGACATGCACGAGGACGTCGTGCTATTTCTTCCCTGGATCCAGCATACCGTCCTGGGCCGTGTCCGACCCGTCTCTCTTCGACCCGGTGCTGTGTTCAAGCAGCCTGTGAAATCCGCCGCCCAACCTGGGGATGGGGTGGAACCCCAGTTCCTTGAGGTCGGTGGTGACATCCACGGGTAGAGCAGCATCCTCGACCTTCTGGTTCAGGATTCCACCCATCGCGATGGGAACGTCCAGATCATGCTGGGCCAGCTCAGCCTTCAGGCGCTGGGCGTATTCCAGCGCCATTCCATTGTGAGTACTGATCAAGACTGCTTCAGGGTCGCACGATTCGGCAGCCCTGACGATCTGGTCCGGACTGATTTCCGCACCCAGGTTCGTGATCTCCGCCCCGGCCCGGGAAAGAAGCTCATGGATGATCATTATCGCATGTGCATGTACGTCCGTAGACGCAATCATGAATCTGCGCCCTTTCAGCAGCTGTCTCGATCTGGGGTTGTCGAAGATATGATCGTAATCTCTGATAACGCGTTGCGACATCTCAAATATGTCAGTTGGAAGGACGGGCTGACGCCCTCCGAGCGAATCGTCCCGGACCTTGCCGACGCCGAACAGCGCCTCGAAATCGGCGGCCCCCAGCATCTTCAGAACGTACAGCATCTGAACCGGGTCGCGAACGTCAACGCCTGCTTCCTTCAGTCCCTCAATAGCGTTGTTGAACACTGACTCTCCAGCGCTGCACAGCTTCGCTGAAAGATCGTATGCAGGAGTGAAATCAACGTAAGGATACAGGCGCCGTGCTGTCTGCTCTATCCGCCGCCCGTAGGATTGGGCCTCGGCAATTTCGTCGGCAGATGGTATGCGCAACGCTTCGCTGACTGGCAGCGGCAGGACGGCACTACCAGTCGGACATTCCAGTTGGGCCATGATGTCCCACAACAGGTACTCGGCAACCAGACCCCGGTTCTGGTCAAGATCAGCACCAAAACTGATGGTATCCCCGTATGTCATGGAGCCGACACAGTCGTGCTCGTGGATCTCATGCAAGGCAAAGATCCATCCCGCCCGTTTGACAGGATCGGAAGTCAGGCCGCCAATACAGTGGGAGAGTTTCGCGTCAAGAAGCTCCTCCACAATATACCTTTCCAGGAAAGCCCATCCTGCCACCGTCGTGCAATCATGGAAAAGCGCTGGGAAACCGTCCTCCAGGTAGGAATGTACCAGTGTGCCTTTGCTCTTCATTGCCGCCATGATGGATATGGCTTTGACCGTCTCGACAACCGTGCTCGCCTTGTCGGTCCACATGGGGGCTTCGTGGGCAAAGAACTGGGAAAGATTGCCTATGGTGGTCACGCCGGCCTGCAGCGCGTGGACCGTATTCTCAACCGACGCGGGGAACCCGATCATGAAATCGCCCATATGCGGCTGTATGGGTATCGCCTGTCCAACCTGCTGCCATTGCCCTCGGCCTTCCAGCATTGGACCGGTTTCGGCCGGTATTCGTCCCCGCCAGTCCCTGGGCAAGGCCATGCGCCGGTCGAGACATATGCCGGCCCTGTCTACTACGAAACCGGACTCTTCGGCTGTCTTGTAGAGGAGGCCCAACGCCTCAACTGTATCCTCCCACGTGTTCATTCCAATATGGGCGTGGTACATGATCTGCGCGTTCTTGATGCACTGCCGCTTGTACTCCAGCTCTGAGCTTACGCCCATCTTATCCATGAAAGCGGTGCGGCCGATCTCAATATTTTCGGCAAGGCTGCATCCTTCTCTGACAACCGAAGCACCGGACGGCAATTCAGTTTCAAGAATTGATTGGATTTTTTGATTAAACAACGAAAAATCCATCAGGAAAATCCTTAGAATTAAACTTTGGCTGTAGAAACCTGTGATACCGGCTTTGCCTGCATTTTATGCTGCAAAGCCAGTATCACGTATACCGGAACCTATTTGGACCTACTGAGAAATCCCTCTACTTTTTTAATGTATTCAGGATCCATTCCAAGATCCCGCGCACCTTCGAGCATAATTTCCACATAGCTGCGTGCGGGCGGGAAGGGGCCCTTGGGATCAATCACCCGGTATAAATCAGCCTCATGCCATTTGCGTCTTCACCCAACACCAGAAAAGTTTCCCTTTTATACGTGTCCTTATAACAATCCTCCAGATTGTCCATTGCAATGAGTTCTTGCTCGGTCATTTCGTAAAGCGCACCGGGAACCAGTTCACCGGGCGCTTCCATGATGCCGCTATAGCCCGCCTGCTCTGTTTCTGACCACATTGGCCACGATACTTCATAGTTGGGCTAGAATCCCTTCATGACATACTTGGCATTCGGGTTTCAGATCTTCGTGGACAGCTTTGATACTCAGATTTGACCCATAACCGAAATGCAACATGTTTCTCCCTCCTGTTTGTGAAGCCTCCAGTTATTGATTACACGACATCATCACTGCAATACTGTCGCGGTTGATATCTACTTTACGCTCGCTCTCCGCCATCTGCTGTAATTGTTGTACCCGTAATATAGGATGCTTCGGAAGAAGCCAGGAAGGCAAATACAGCAGCCAGTTCATCAGGGTCCCCATGACGTCCCATCGGGATAGTGGAGTTGACCTCGATCAAGCATTTCATCAGTGTACTCGGCTTTTTGCATGGGTGTCATTACATAACCCGGACAGACCGAATTGATTCTGAGCCAGGGCGCACACTCCCGTGCAATGGTTTTGGCCAGGTTAATGACAGCGGCCTTTGATGCACTGTAATCTGCATAGTTAGGATTTGCTGCAAGCCCGCTAGTTGATGCGGTGAACAATATCACCCCGGATTGCTGCGGTTCCATGCGCTCAATGGCTGCCCTTGCACAAAAGAACATTCCGTCTAAATTGACGCGCATAATTTTCGACCACTGGTCGTAGTCGATTTTGGTAAAGGGCTTGCGTACACTGATACCCGCATTGGATATCAAAATGTCGATACCACCCATGATTTGGTCTATTTCCTTGAACGCCGCCGCCACTTCACCCTGATTGCTTACATCTGCACATACGCCAGCCTGTGAACTCAGGTTGTTCCGCCTGGGCGTTATTAAGAGCCTCCTGGTTGCTGTCCAGAATAACCACCTTGCAACTTTAACTTACAAATCGTCTGGCAGTCGCCAATCCGATTCCGCTGGCGCCGCCGCTGACGACCACACGTTTATCTTTTAGATCATCGTACATTGTCTCTTTTGTCCATTGTCACCCAAGTTAGTCACTCAGCTGACGGCGAGCACACGAAGACGAACTGCCTTTTTACGCTTTCCCTGTCTGCGCCCCGGGTCTCCATGGGCACTCTTGTTCTCTTGACCGCAAAGCGGCCTGATATTCTAGATCCTGAGTTCCAGTCCCATGGCTTCGTCGTTGGCGCAGAGCCTTCGCCAGTTCCTCTTCAATCTGCTTCAACTCGGCGGCAAAAAAGAAGTCCGTTGCATCAAAGGGGGTTAACGACCCGACATTGTTTTCCCGCGCGTCATACTTGGCCAGGAACACCTTATCGAGCCATTCCATATTACGCCCTTCGGTAAACTTCATGACGATGGCTGTCTCGCCGTTGACTTCTGCCAAACCCATCAGGGAAATCTTTCCGGCGGAGGTGGTCATGGATAAATAGCGGGACGGTCGGTTGATAGAGGCCAGGGATCGGTAGATCTTGTCAAACACTTCCATCACCTCTACCAACGGCGCGCTGAAGTAATGATGCTCTCCCGTGGGTCGCGCGCAATAGATGGAGTGAAAGGCTATATGCAATCGATTCATGATGTTGCCGAGGTCTATCCAGTTCTGCGCCGACCTGTCCACATCCACCCGCCCATCCTCATGGGTGAACAGGCTAACATGGTTCATGATGGGACTCTGACTGCGAATCACGACCCCATGGGCCTGAAGGCGGCGGATGGCCGCAATGGTGCTGATGTTCAACAACTCCCGGGGCGTCGAAAAATGAGCCATCCAGGCCAGTTGGATACCGTTATCATGGAGTTCATCAAACAGGGCCAGCATGCGTTCATAGCGGGGCTGGATAATCATCTCCGGACGATACGACAGGGAACGGGTGCCTAGACGCACGGTCTGCACATGCCGTAAGGTCGGATCATCCAGCAGCGGGCGCACATACTGTTCCAGGCGCTCCACAGGCATGAAGCCCGCGTCACCACCGGTAATCAGGATGTCGGTTACTTCCTGATGCTGGCGCAGATAGCCATGGATCTGGTCGATATCCTCCTGCAGGAACATATCCTCATCGCCCCCGCACCTGAGCATGACGAAAACAGTAAGTACAGAAGGCAAAACAATGCTGGGTGGTTTTATCAAAGACCAGTTGCGTCTGCGGGTACTTATGCTGCACCCCTTCCAGAACCTCCACATCACCGGCTTCGCTCTCGAACCAGGGCTTGTTCAGAAGCTGCTTCCCGTCATGGGGGTTGGTCTGCTCGTGGTAGGCCTCCACAATCTCTTCGCGCTCGGCCTCGCTGGTGGCGCGCAAATAAGCCGCTTCCGTCTCCGCCCGTATCATGCCCGGCTGCGGAATCACCAACTGGAATAGCGAGTCTTCCTTGAAGTTCGACCAGTCAATGCTGTTCAGAACGTGCCGCGTCACCAGAAAACGATATATCCGAATAAACAACTCCCGTTCCGGGATATGGCCGATATCAATGCCATTGGCCCCCAGAATGGCCACAACCCGGTGGAAGCCTTTTAGCCCCGTATAGCTCTCCTGCCCGGTAAACAGGTGCGGTGCCGTATTGGCAATGCCTGAATACTGGGGATAGGCGGCCTGCAAACGGTTCAAGAGCCCTTCGGGCAGGAGGTTTTCCTGTTGAATCACACGACGGGTCTCCTCGGAGTACCCATGGCGTGTCAGGATAGCCTCCAGGTTCACCGTTTGATTTTCTGATGCTCTATTCATGAGATCATTCAATCTTGAAACTCGATGCTAAATGCCCCCGCGCAACTGAAGCAATCCCGTGCGCAGTGCCTCCACCAGTGTATCGATCTCTGCCTCGGTCATCGCCGTCGACAAGGCTGCCGAGCAGGTATTGATCATCATGATGCCGTTCTCAGAAAGATGATCGACTAGGAATCTTACCCGAGCCACTTCATCCGCGCTCATGTAGGCGGAGCGGTAGTTCGCGGGGATCTCCGGCTTGAGGTGAACGCGCAGCAGCGAACCGCCACCGGTCACACAGGCTCGGGCGCCCACCTCGGAAATGGCCTCACGAATCCCTTGACGCGCATAGTCACCCAACGCATTCAAACGCTCCACAGCAGTTTGATCAAACAACTCCATGGCGACCCGGCCGGCGGTCATGGTGATGGGGTTGGCGGAGAATGTTCCCGAATGAGGCAACAGCACCTTGTCTTGCCGGGGGTCGAGCACCCGCATGATTTCATCGCGCCCGGCCAGAGCCCCGGCAGGAAAACCGCCACCGATCACCTTACCCAAAGCGGTCAGGTCCGGCTGGGACATCAAACCAGGCCTGGGCACCCTCGTAGGTGGAACGGAAGGTGATGACTTCGTCAAAAAGAAAGACCGCATCGTTCACATCGCACCAGCGACGCAATGCATGGACGAAGTCACGATCTGCGGGAATCAACCCCACCCGATGCGGCATGGGGTCCAGCAGGACGGCGGCGGTCCCGCCCGCATGCTGGTTCAATATGGCAACGGCCGTTTCCGGGTCGTTAAATGGAATGACAATGACATCATCCAGTGCGCCCTGGGGCGTACCCTCTGCCACGGGCACACTGGATGGCCGCTCCGGGGCGCCCCAGTTTGCGGGTGAGGACGTCTGACTGACCTCCGCGTAATCGTAGGTCCCGTGATAAGCCCCTTCGACCTTGGCGATCTTCGCGCGCCCCGTAAAGGCGCGCGCTGCTTTTACGCCCGCCATCACGGCCTCGGTGCCGGAGTTCACAAAGCGTATTTTGTCAAAGGCCGGGGAACGACTGCACAGATGCTGGGCAAAGCAGACTTCGGCCTCCGTGGCCATGGAAAAGGCGCTGCCCCGTTGGAGTTGCTCGCTGACGGCGCTGACGATGGCCGGGTGGGCATGACCGTGGATGAGAGAGGCCATGTTGTTGGCGAAGTCAATCCGCTCGACCCCTTCCACGTCCGTAACCCGGCACCCGGATGCTTTGTCAGCATAAAAGGGGTGTGGCGTCCGAAAGATCGTATTGCGACTGACCCCACCGGGCAGCACTTGGCAGGCCTGCTCATACAATATTTCGCTAACGGTCGGCTTCATGAGTTCACCTGGGTTTCAGGCAACAGTGTGATCGGACAGATCAAGTCGGACGTTCGCAGTCGTTGTAGCTTTTCTCTCGCGATCTCGAGCCCCTGGAATCGTCGGCGAGAACATCAGGCGGTCGACTCAGTGCGGCCGATCTGGCGAGAATGGGCGACGACCTGCTCTCGGAGTCTAGAACCCTCTCTTAGTTATTCCCTCGGTTTGGTCCAAACTCAGCTGACGGGAAACAGCCAGCATCCTCGTAGACCGAAAGTCGAAGTATGGCTGTGGAATATTCTTCGCCGCCTGACGGAGGATTGAGAGGAAATCTTCATGCTCTGGGTCCAAGGACTGCCTCGTATCGACGTTGCGTCTTTGAAGGGTAGTCTGATCTGCTCGTAGCGCCGCACTGCCTGAACGCTGGGGCGGGCAAGAGCATCAGCCGGGAGAGCTGAGGCTCACCAACTCGAAAGCAGAGCCCGATCCTCGACACGACGTGGTTGTGGGCCGCTCTGGGGCCTTCGGCCCAACCGCTCTCCAGCCTGCTCAGCCGCGTTCAGCCCATTTGCTGGCGGGACAAGATGTCTGTAGTTCCCTGATATTGCTCATGAATTCAAGATGGCCGTCCAGCCTCCGAAGCTGGGGGTCGCGCGTTCGAATCGCGCCCGGGTCACCATTTGATTTCGGGTCCATTCCGGGCACATGGTTTACAGATTATTCCGAAGACATGGTTAACACTTTCCCCGGCACGAATGGATTCGGGGCGGGTTCGACCCGTCCCTCCTCTCGATCAAAGAATCCTAGATCAAAGTCGAGGAAGCTGACCAACCAGACCTGGTCATCGACCTCACGAATTCCAACGATCTGGCCGGCGAAGACCCTGCTGAGGTTGATTTTTCGCCGGCCGACGCAGATCCGGCCGCAATGCGTCACGCGAACGGATTTGTCGTGGTACGGGTATTCCGGCTCGGGTGGCGGCGCGTAGACACGGACCGAAGGTGTATAGAGATCGCCGGGATAAGAGCCACCCAGGGCCTGATGCGGCCGCTCGTGATTGTAAACCGCGATGAACCTGTCGAAGCGCTCCTGCTGCTGCAGGAAGTTGAACGACGCGGGCTTGGTTGCTTCTTTCTTGAGCGTTAGGTGCATGCGTTCATGACGACCATTTTGCTGGGGGCAACCCGGCTTGATGCGCTGGATCTGGATCCCCAGCCTGAGCCACCAGACCGCAAGCTTGGAGAGCCCGAACAAGGCGTTACCGGAGGCGAAGGGAGCGCCATTGTCGGTGCGGATGGCGCCCGGCAGGCCAAAGTCCTTGAAGGCTCTTTCAAACACCGAGAAGGCGAACTCGGAACGCGTTGACGAAAGCCCCTCGCAAGCGAGTAGGTAGCGAGATCGGTAGTCGGTGATCGTCAGCGGATAGCAGTACTGCTTGTTGCCGAGCATGAACTCGCCCTTGAAGTCCGCGCACCACAGGCCATTGGGAGCGTGAGCTGCGGTGAGCTCCGTGCCCTTGGCCTTGTAGCGTCGGCGTTTGCGGCGTTGAACGAGACCGTTGCGATCCAGCACGGCGTGAACCGTGCTCACTGCCGGCGGCTTGATCATCGGGAACTCGCGGATCAGCTTGTCGCGAATCTTGGGAGCGCCCCAGGAGGAGTACTCCTTCTTGATCCCCAGGATCGTGCGTTCGACCTGGTAGGGCAGTTTGTTGGCATGGCGATAGGGCCG
>PVMK01155381.1_pt1 | contig 13219 bp, 22 predicted proteins | sample 1853481 | NCBI WGS metagenome assembly PVMK01 (sample SAMN08533507, study PRJNA380276) | Marine sediment metagenome, whole genome shotgun sequencing project.
AATTCTATTCATTCCAGTAAGACCATCCAGAAGGGATTCAGATAATACAGAAGATTAGAACACTTTATGAACTCCATATTATTCATTTCAAATACATTGTTTTCTAGAAGCATGGTGTCTTTAGAAGAAATGGACATTACGTTATGTCTATCCTGAATGTTTTAGATACATTCTTTTTCAAATGAGTTTTTTCATGTTCACGTACCTCGTCAAACGTGTATGAAGTTCCTTCCCAATGAAAATCGCATTCGTTGCATTGATATTTCATTTTTTAAAACACTTCCAACCGCAGTCAAACATTCCAGCTTTTCCCATACATTGATCATGATGCACATTATAGCATTTATTACAAGTCAACATTTAGGTTGAAACCTTTTTTTGGTGAGTCTTTTCATGGAGAAGTAATTTTTGAATATCCCCCTCAGATGAATCCCAAGTAAAATTGCAGTGTTTGCAATGATATGCCATTTATTTTTCTATATCCTCTGATTTCTTTTTTTCAGATTCTGTGAATGCGTTTACGTCACTAGCGACTTTGGTTTTACAATAACCAAATTTCAGTTCTTCAATTATTTTTTTAAACATACTTTGATTTGATTCCAACTAGTATATACCGGCGTATTTTCGGAAATAATGGGATTTACGACTAAAGTATGTTGAAATTCTGACAGTGAAGAGTTTCTTTATGTGTTGACTATTGTTATATTCTCTTATTACTTCATTCTACACATGGTTCACAAAATAAAATATTTTGACGCTAATGAATTAAAGCCAGGGGTTTTTCTTCAGGATGTTGTAAATGATTTTCTAGCAGAAAAAGATGAGAAAATTATAGCAGTCCATCCAGTTATGGAAAAAACCTTGTTGGTTCACTATCAAGAATAATCAATATGTATTTTCTTGGTAGTATTGAGATGACATAATCTAATTTCTTAAAATTTATTCAAGGAACAATCCTCAAAAATAATTCTGTAAATATTTGATATGCAAAATCATGACCGACCCACAAGTATTAAACCGTTATAGACTAAGAAAAACAGAAAATAATTGGAAATTCCAAATGAAACTTTTCAAGAAATTATAGAGGGTAAAACAAAACTACTTGTTCCAAAAAAATCAATTACAGAAAAAGTTCCACCAAAAAAACCAGTATTTTTCAATCCAAAGGCAAAATTGAATAGAGATTTTTCAGTAATAGCATATGCTGCATTTCTTAAAAATTTTCAAGGTCCAAAGATTTTCTTGGAAGGATTATCAGGAACGGGTGCAAGAGGATTAAGAGTTGCAAATGAGTTAAAAATTGAAAACATAATAATTAATGATCTAAATCCAACAGCTCTAAAAATTGCTGAATATTCAGCCAAATTAAATAATATAAAAAATATTGAATTTTCTGAAAAAGAGGTTTGTAGGTTTTTTAGTAATCATTCAAAAAAAGGAGAAAGAGGCTCAATTATTGATATAGACCCATTTGGCTCTCCTGCAGCATTTTTTGACTGTGGTATTAGAGCAACTATGCATGGTGGAATTTTATCTACAGCTGCCACAGATCTTCAAGTTCTAAACGGACTCTTTCAAGGGAGCATGTAAAGAGAAAGTATGGAGGAATTCCTGTTAGAACTGAATATGGAAATGAAATTGCAATTAGATTAGTTCTTGGTTGTCTTAGAACGTAGCAGCAAGACTAGGAGTTCAAGTGATTCCTTTGTTTGTAGAAAGTGATATGCACTACTATAGAACATATGTTAAAGTTCTAAACAGACCAGATCAGCAAGAAAATATAGGATATATTCTACATTGTAAAAATTGTGGACATAGAAAAATTACATTAGAGCAAGAACAAGAATGTGAATTATGTAAATTAAAAATCAGTATTGCAGGACCTTTATGGATTGGAATATTTTTGACAAAGAATTTGTTCAAAACATGTTATTAGAAATTCAAAATTTAGAAGTAGACAAGGTTTGTGAAAAAACTCTTCACAAATGTCTTGCAGAATCAGAAATGTCAGGAACATATTTTACATTAGATGAGATTGCATCAAAAATGAAATCATCTCCTCCAAAATTAGAAAATGCAATATCATATTTACAAAAAAATAACTTTGTAGCAAGTGTCACATCATTTAGCCCAACAGGATTTCGAACAGACGCAAAAATAAATGAAATAATTAAAATATTTCAGACTATCCAATAAAACCAAGACAAACACAGTATAATTCACTGCTTTGTTTCTACTGGCTTTAGGTTTTGTAAGATTTATCCTAGCAAATTTTTTCTTTACATAATCTCTGAATTCCATCGAGTGTTCACCATCAAAAATTTTAAAGACAGCATTTCCTTTGTTTGCTAAAACTTTATCCATAATTTTAGTACAATCATAATTCAGAGAAATTTGTTTAGCATGATCAACTGACCAATTTCCGCTAACTTTAGGAGAAAGATCACAAATTACAGCGTTGACTTTACGCCCAAAATAAGACATTATCTCATCAATCACATGTTCATCCTCAATATTTTCTCGAATAAGATAAGCACCTGGAATCTCTTCAACATAGTCTAAATCAATTCCCATAACATTACCTTGATTTCCTGCTAATTTTACAGCCATCTGAGTCCAACCACCAGGAGCACATCCTAAATCAAGAACATTAAATCCCTGGACCAATTAGACGATATGATTTGTTTAGATCTTTAAGTTTGTAAGCAGCTCTACTTCGAAAACCTTGTTCATGTGCTAATTTTCGATAGTAATCTTTACGAGCATCTAACAGTTTCATTTAGATTTCACAGGTTTTTTCATTTCAATAATTACCCAGTCTTCAATGAGTTGACAAGTTCTTGGACTAATTTCACCTTCAAGGGAACATTTCTGTTCAACAGGACAAACCAAACAAGGTGCATTTTCAATTGATAGAGTACTAATTGGAGTCTTCTTTAAAATTAATTTGTAAGTCCAACGCTCCTTCTCAAGAAGTTTTGCTCGTGTAATTGTTCCCATTCTTTCAAGTTTTAATGCTAGACGAGAACCAACCTGATTTGTAAGTTTAAGTTTTTTCCATAATTCACTTTGAAACATTCCATCTGATTCACGTTCCGCTAAAATATCACAAACTTTGTTGGTAAGTCTTTCCATGTCAACTTTCTCAATCTGAAAGTTTTCAATTTCTTTATCTGAAAGTTGTTCTTCTAATTCTTCTTCAAGAGTTAATTCTTCTATTCTTTTAATTTCTTCTAATTCTTTTTTAGTTAATTTTTTTGGTTTTGCGGGGTTTTGCTTCAGCTTTCTTTGTTTTCTTTTCTGGTTTTGCTTCAGCTTTCTTTGTTTTCTTTGCTGGTTTTGTTTCAGCTTTCTTTGTTTTCTTTGCTGGTTTTGCTTCAGCTTTCTTTGCTGGTTTTGTTTTAGCTTTCTTTGTTGGTTTTTTGGGAGATGAATCTAGAGTTTTCTTTTTCTTTTTTAATTCATCAAGTTCAGCTTGGATTTTTTCTGCTTCTTCAATTAGAGTATCTTTTTTCTTTGCCATCATATCACCTTATTTTTTAAATTTAATTTCTTATTTATCATCCAATAATCCATTCCTATTTAACAGTAAATACCTCACTTGTTGAGATATTCGTGAGTTTTTTTGAAACCATTTCCACGACTATCTCATAAGAACCAGGAGTATCAATTACTTTAGAAAATTCATCTCCTATAGGAAGAGTTTTGCTTCCTTCCTTAAAGCATTGCTCAAAGAATCCGCCCTGAGTAATTACATCTTTTTTTCCAGTGGAATAAATTGTAACATAGAGATCACCACAATCAAAGGAAGAATCATCAATTTTGACTTGAATTTCTATAGGTTCAGAAGTAGAATATTGTATGGATAAACCAATGATCTCAATAGGGATCATAATTATTGGAAAATCCTTCTGAGGAAGATATTGGCCACATGTTTAATTCTCTATCGGGTTTTTGGAGAATATCAGCCATTACTGCAGAACCAAAAATTAATGAAAAAATTAGGGTAATACAAATACAACAAGAACTTTCTTTGTTGCCATTTTATTTTAAAATCTGTGACTCCCATTATAATCTATTTGAAAAAATTAATGAAAACATAAGATCAATTTGACGAATGAGTTAAATCGTAGCCAAATAAATATCGCTAGATGCGACTTAGGAAATTCAGGGTTAGAGCATATAGATGCATTCATGATTCTGGTGAAATTACAGTTGGTGATTTAGCGGCTTTTGTTGGAAGAAATGAAAGTGGTAAAACCACTATACTTGAAGCATTAACCTTATTGAATAAGGATGAACAAAGTTTCAGAGCTAGATCTTTGTGATGAAATGGATGAAGAGCTCAAAGATGAGATTAGATTAGCAGAAGGAGAATTTGAACTAAACCAAAATGAAATTAGACTAATAAAGGAAAAATTTCCCGCTTGCCGGAAATGAAAAAAATCAAATTATTTAGAACAAATCGAAATCCAAATGTTCAATACGAATTTGAAGAAATTGAACTTGGTGAAGATGAAGATAAGGGACTCAATTCATGGGAAAATTTCTCAAAACAGATTCTTGAATTTTTAGACACAATTCCAAACCACATAAGGATACAGGTTGATACAAAGTTCTTTGATGAAGCAGTTCCAAAGAACCAAGAAGCATTTGATAGTGGAATGGCAGAATTTAGTAATCAATTTCATGTCATAGCCATTCAAGAATCCAGAGTAATTGAAGAATGGGAAAAAATCTATGAAAATCCAGAAAATCAATTTTCAAATCTTCTAAGTGGTGAAAGCGAAAAAACAGCCTTGCAGAATTTTATTGCATCTGAATTGCATCCAAGATTTGTTTATTTTTCAGATTATAAAAAAATCTATGGTAATATCAACCTCAACGAATTTCTTAGAGAAGAAAGAGGAGAAAGACCAGATACAATTGAATATGTTGAAGAATTTGACAAGGCAGAGACAGTAAGAAATCTCTTCTATCTAGCTGAATTAGATATGAAAAAATTAGATGAAGTAAAAGAGAGTCCCTCAAAATGTATCAAACTTCTTAATGCCGCAGGTAATAGATTGACTAGTAAATTAAATCCAACATGGAAAGGGGATCCTATCCATGTAGACTTGAGATATAACCCTGGAAACATCATGAGTGTTGTAATTTCAGATGTTCACAAAGATGGAACAATTACAAACACAGGATTGTTAAACAGAAGAGCAGAGGGTTTCAAGTGGACATTTTCTTTTATTGTAAACTTTGCAGCTGAAACACAAAGATCAGAATTAAAAGAAGCAATATTACTTTTAGATGAACCTGCAAGAAATCTTCATCCCACACAACAAATGGGAATTTCAGATTTATTAAAAAATTTAGCTGGTTCTAACCAAGTTTTGTATGCAACACATTCACCATTTATGATCTTTGACTATACTCCAGGTAACTTACTTGTTGTAGAGTTGGACAAAAGAAAACACCTCAGCAGGATTTTTTATGATTATTGGAATGCTGATGACAAAACATTGACACCAATTTTGTATGGGTTATGCAGAGGTCTAGTTGAATCTATTGTAGATAGAGAAATAGGAACAAACTCCAGACCAATAATTATTGTAGAGACAATGTCTGATGCAATGTATCTAAATGCTTTTGACAAATTCTTACAGGATCCAAATATCTCAATGAATCCCCTTAATGTTGTTGCAGCATACAACAAAAATTCAGTTTTACCTTTGGCAATATTTTACAGAAATCATGGTTACAAGACATTTATTTTATTAGACAATACCGAGGAATCCAAGCAAATTTCTGCCCAGTTAGTCTCAAATGAATTCTCATCAGTTCAGACCATCTTTTTTGAGAGAGAAGGGAAAAAGCTAGAATCAATTGAGGATTATATCGTTCTTGAAGATTATTTACATGTAGTAAATCAGACGTATGAAATAAAGTTGAGACAGGAAGGATTTTCAATTATCACACCTCAAGATCTTACTTCTAAAGAAAGTAAAGGAATCTTAGACAAATTAAGAAAGATATGGCAAGAACACAGAGATGATGATTGGGGGGAATTTGACAATGAAGAGATTACCAGATACATATGTGAAAAAATTACGCTCGAAGAAACTAGTTTCCTATCAGATAAAACAAAAGACCAATTCAGATCATTGTATAGACTAATTGCTGAAAGAATTAGACAATATCAAAATGTAGTTACAAAACCAGACCTAGACAAATTTCAAAAAGCAAAGGCTAAGATTTAAGAAGGTTTCTCATGAAAAGTACTGAAGTAAAAAATAGAAGAGTAGGAAAAATTCTTTAGGTTTAAGTGAGAGATGAGAAGTCTGAGTTTCATGAGCAACTCCTCGACTAGAGGAATTTTCCTTTCAGTTGTATTATTGTTTTCAATAACAATAATTATAATTCCATCAAATGCATACGCAGAAGAAATCAATGTCAAAAGTTTTGCATTTGAAGAAACAACAATTATTGAATTAACAAATGATTCAAAGGAAGGAGTTAATACTTTTAGGATTTGGCTTGGAAGTGATTTTAGTTTCAAGTCTTTTAAAACAGAAAATGGGTGGGTAGGTGAAAAAACACCACAAGGAGTCATAGTTTTCACATCATCTGAAACAATCAAACCAGGTGAATCTGTAAAGTTTGGTGTTAAAACAGATAAAGCAAAACCTGGAATCAATTGGAAGGCATTAGACAAAGGAGATAAACAAATGAGTATTGGCAAAGTGTTACCTGGAGAATTACCAGATGTAATTCAAAATACAAAACCTAAGTCAGAGAACGCAGGTGCAGGTATATCTACAGAGTCAATCTTTAGAATAGTCCCAGAGAAACCAAACGTTGGTTCATCAATCAGAGTTACAGGAGATAAATTTGCTGCATCTCAAGAATTTGATTTTTATATTAACTCAAAAAAAATCGGTAGTTTTGAAACAGACGAAAATGGTCACTTTATGACTACAATGAAAATTCCAGAAGATCAAAAAGCTGACAGAGCAGATTTTAAAATAAAAGACAAAGATGGAAAAGAAAAAATGATTAGCCTTAGAATAGGAGAGATTGAAAGTCGAATTCCAGAATCACAAAATATCAAACTTACACTTAAAGGACTTCCAGATGTGGTACATAGAGGAGACTTTTTAGAGATTTTTGGAACGGGAAAGCCGGGTAGTGGAATTATAATAGAGATTAACACACCAGAAGAAGAAATTTTAAGGTCAGTAACAGCAGAAATAGATTCCAAAGGAAACTGGGAATTAAATGAACCAATTATCGTTTCATTAGACAGACCATTTGGTAAATACAGTGCAACAGTTACTGATGGAAGAGAAAGTAAACTAGTTTACTGGAAATTAGAATCAGATAAAGTAATAATCATAGTTCCAAGTAAGTTGAAATTTGATCCGGGTGAGATCATGAAATTTAATGGAACCGCCTTACCAAACAAATCAATTGAAATAGTATTAGAAGATCCTCTAGGAAAAGAGATTCATGCAGATATTATTCAAACTGATGATTCAGGTTTTGTAGAGTTTGAATTTCCAACAACTCAAAGTACAGCAGAAGGAACATACACACTAATTGCAACACAAGAAAATGAAAAAGAGTTTATTTTTGCAGGACTAGGAGAACTACCTACAATTCCAGTTAACTTAGAATTTGACAAGTTAAGTTACAAAACAGGAGGGACTGCCAAAATTTCACTCACAGGAAAAGGATCAGAAATTATTAGTTTGTTAATTATTGATCCTTCTGATAAACCAAAAGGAGATTCAATATCCATAACATTACAACCAGATGGTAGAGGAACATATTCTCTTGATCTTGCAGGATATTCATCTGGGGTATACACAGCCGTAATTAGTAAGGGAAGTACTCAAAATTCAGAGGTCTTTGCAGTAGGTTTACAGACAGGTTCTGGAGATATTAAGATTCAGACTACAAAATTTGATTATCTACCAGGCGACTCTATTTTGATTTTAGGTGATACTTCTCAAATTCTCTACTTACGGTTACCATGATTGATCCTGATGGAAATGAAGTTAAAGTAAAAGAGATTTTCTCAGACAAGAACGGAAAGATTTCAGAAAGCTCTTTTAGAGTTCCAAGTGAAGCAGAACCTGGAACGTGGACAATTAATACAAAGAGTGGCTCAAACTTTGCCATTGCAGAAATTGTAGTTTTAGGAACAATAGTTGATGGTATTCAAGTAATAGTTGGAGAAGAGGTGGAATTTGGTGGAATTGGAAAAGCTGTGTTAATCAAAGTGACGGGAGCCAGTCAAACTGTACACATTGAAATTATTGCAGAAGATAATGAAGTAATTGATGATTCTTTAAAATGTATCGCTACAAGTGGAGCAAGTTGTGAAGTTCCTTGGATAATCCCTCCAGAAACAGAGCCCGGAACTATTACAGTGAAAGTAGCCGATGCATTTGATTCTGCAGAAACCACTTTTGAATTGCAATAATTTCAAACAATTTTATTTTACTGAATAATCTCACTTCTCATGAATCTTAGAGAAAAAATTGCAGAATATCCTAATTTTCCTAAAAAAGGAATATTGTTTAGGGATTTTAGTCCAATGTTAAAAGATCCAGCAGCTTTGTCTTTAATTGCTGACGAATTTTCAAAACATTTTCATCCAAAAGATATTGATTTGTTTGCTGGAATTGAATCAAGAGGATTCATTTTAGCTTGTGTTTTAGCTTCAAGATATAACAAAGGCATGATAATGATTCGAAAAGCAGGAAAATTGCCTGGAAAAACTGCAAAATTGTCATATACAATCGAATATGGTAAGGACACAATAGAGATTCAAAAAGACATAATCAAAGAGGGACAAAGAATACTCATTTGTGATGATTTACTTGCAACTGGAGGTACAGCAAAAGCATCTGCAAAATTAATTGAAAAAGTGGGAGGAAAAATTACAGGTTTTGCGTTTATCATAGAGTTGACAGAACTAAATGGAATTAAAGGAATCAGCAAGTATGACTGTAAATCACTGGTGAAGTATTAATGGAAAAAGATGTTGAGATTGGAATTTTTGGAGGTACAGGAATTTATGATTCAGGCTTGCTTGAAAATGCACAAGAAGTGGATATCGATACGCCTTATGGTAAGCCTTCAGATACCATAACAGTTGGAGTTTTCAAAGGAAGAAAGATTGCTTTTCTTCCAAGACATGGAAAAAAACACACGATTCCACCACATATGATTAATTTCAAGGCAAATATTTGGGCATTCAAAGAATTAGGAGTTACAAGGATCATAGCACCTTCAGCAGTTGGAAGTCTAAAAAAAGAATTAGAACCAGGACACTTTGCATTACCATCACAGTTTATAGATTTTACAAAATCAAGAAACGGAACATTTTCAGAAGAAGGGAAAGTTATTCATATTTCAGTAGCTGATCCTTTTTGCCCAGAATTACAATCATCAATTCTTCAAGTAACAAACAAACAAGATTTGAAAATGCATAAAGATTGTACCTATGTCTGCATTGAAGGTCCACGATTTTCAACTAAAGCAGAATCAAAATTCTACAGATCAACTGGAGCAGATATTATTGGAATGACACTTGTTCCAGAATGTCAGTTAGCAAGAGAAGCACAGATCTGTTATGCATCAATTTCAACAGTTACAGATTATGATGTTTGGGCTGAAAAACCTGTAACTGCTAAAGAAGTGTTAGAGACACTTTCGAAAAATGTAGAGAAAACAAAGAAAATATTAACAGAATTGATTGATAACATTCCTAAAACTAGAAGTTGTTCTTGTGCTAAGGCATTAGAAGAAGCAGAATTTTAGTCATCTACAAATGATTCTTTTGTGAGTCCTTCTGGAAGAGTCAAATCTCCTTGAAGTAGATTTTTTTGAAGTGATATGATAACTTCTTCAACATCATATCCTAATTTTTCTAATTCTTTCTCAGTAGTCTTAGAAATCTTTGCCCCCACATTTTGTCCACCTATTCTACCAAATGCAATTGCAGTAAAACGAAATTCATTATCATCTAAAGTGAAATTACCAGTAATCTTTGCAGCCATCTGACTCCCATGAACATTATTAATGTGAACTTTAAGATCCATTTTAGAAACTAAATTTCAACAGCCTTGTTAATATTGTCATCAATTAAAAAGCTCCAATGTTTATCATCTTCAATTTTGAAATCTTTAATCTTTAATGAAATTACTTGTTCATCTAAGCATTCGTGTTTGATTTCACCATTTTCTTTTAGTTTAACTAATTTCCATTTGTATTTTCCTTGTTGTAATTTACACACTGTAACTGCCCATTTTTCATCAGGATTAATTTTTGGCATTCCTACTAGATCAGCTATCTCTTCAATTCCAAGTTGCTTTTCTTCACAAAATCGTTTCTTGCAAACACCACATCGCCAGACATCAACTGACCCAATTGTTTTTTCATCTATGTTGATGTTTATTACTCCATAGTAAACAGGTTGATGCTTACAAGTTTCAGTATCTACACTCAATGCTGTTCACCCATCATCAGCATTATTTAGTTCTTGCATCATCATAGAGTTTTTCTAAAATTGCTCCCATATTATCAACAATTTTGTTTTGTTTAAATTCAATATTTTCTCGCTCACACATTTTTCTATACATGTTAACTGCTGTAAATCTAGGATGCATTGCCTCAAACTCAGTTTCAGAAAAATCTATGAAAGCACCAAAAGTAATTAATTCGTTAGCCGTCTTTTGGGCAACATCCAAAGAGATCTTTAATTTTTCTGCAATTTCTGTTGAAGACATTTTTCCATAGCAGGTAACTAACAAATACACTTTAGCCTGAATAGGCTCTAATTTGATTTCAGAAACCAGATCATTTTCAATTTTATTAGAATCAGACAACAGCTGAATTTTAAAAAATGGTAATAAAAACCAAATAGACTTTATTATGTAATGTCACTAAGATGAAATTTAATTCAATATGAAAACAATAATTTTACTATGATTGTTCAGAAACAGTTTCTAAATATCATCAAGCCATCTGAGCAGGAGCTTGTCCATCATATCCCTTGTTTTTTGTGAACAGAGTTAATCACTGATCTTGTAAATCTATCAAACTTTTCATCTTTCATAGAATCAATGACTTCATCCACAGTTTTGTTCATATCGATTTCTTTGCATTTACGATCTGCTTCAGAACAATAGAACTCGATATATTTTTGAATGTAATCATATTCTGGTCCTTGGATTCCTATTTCCAATCTTCTTCGACTGAGTCTTTGTCTCCAGGTTTCACTCATTAAATCACTTTTAATACTTCTTCATCAAATTTAAAGAAAAATTATTTTTGTATTCCAATATGCTTAAGTTATACAAAATTTAGAAAATTCATGAATTCTGAACTTAGAAAAACTCTGTCAATAAAGATAAAACGCTTAGATATGTTTCCAAATCACTTTTTTGGAATTGCTGAGATTAACAGTGAAAGTTACAAGATTAACATTCAAGGTCAGAGTTCGTTTAGAACAAATTTAATCAAATTACCAATGGAATTTAAAGATGAAAAAGCATTATTACGTTTAAGTGGAATTAATAATTCTTATTTTGAGGATATTGTAAATTATAAAGGAAAATCAGAATGGATAGAAATAGATTCTGACGGGATTTTGTACTATTTGGCAGATCATCAAGATCAAATTAACACTATTGATGTTTTAAGTAGATTCTAAACTTTCATAATCCCCATACAAGATTATTCAATACTGTTTCCTATCTTTTGAAACAAAACTCTATCAAAACTTTTTCTTCATTTTATCTCATTTTTTCCATAATCATACCAGTCAATTCCCGTCAGCACAAAAAGCTAGAAATTTTTTAGGGTTAACCATTGTAGCCATGTATAAGATTATAAGGATAAAACAAACGCAATAGGAATTAGATATGAAATACTGTGCAGAACCTGTAAAACAAAATGTGATGATATTCCAAAACATTTGATGACAGTACACAAATTTTCAAAAACAATTGTGGAATCCCAACTCAAATCAAATCCCAATTCTTATAAAAATTCCTTTGAGATATTAGAAAAATAACTGTCTTTTCCATGCACCAAGTGTGATGTTCATGATAGCATTTTTTGCATGTAATCATAAAACACATCTATGAAGACAAATTAAATTTCTTTAAATGTGGTTTCTTTATCTTGATGAATAATGCCCAGTTACCAAACCCATAATTGAAATTGTAAATGTTGTAGCATCAGCTACAATAGATCAGAAATTAGATCTTTACAAGATTCAAGAAAAATTTCCTGGTGTGGAGTATAATCCTGATCAATTTCCAGGTGCAGTCTTTCGTATCAAAAGCCCCAAAACTGCAACATTACTTTTCAGTACAGGAAAAATGGTATGTACTGGTTCAAAATCAGAAGATATGGCAAGAAAGGCAGTAAAAATAGTTGTACAGAAATTAAGAAAAGAAGGAATTAAAATCAAAAAAGATGCAGTTGTAACAGTCCAAAACATTGTATCATCAATAAACCTTGGAGGTAGAGTTCATCTTGAACTAGCAGCACGAACATTACCTCGAAGCATGTATGAACCTGAACAGTTCCCAGGTGTTATTCATAGAATGGTTGATCCTAAAACAGTAATTCTGATTTTTGCATCAGGGAAACTAGTCTGTACTGGTGCCAAAACTGAAAAAGATGTATATCGTTCAGTGAATAATCTTCACAGCTTGCTTGAAGAAAAAGATTTAATGATTTATGATTAGACTCAAATTTCACTTTAAAAAATAGTGTAAAATTGAGACTCAAAAATCTAAAATTCAAAGATACTTTATATTTGGTAAATTCAAATTCATACTGTTTGGCAAGTTATAAGGGAGCATATTCAAATGAACAATCATTAAATTTTGTAATACCAATTATTGTAATTCTGTTTTTTGGAGTAATCTACGTTATGACACAAAGAGCAGATTCGGGTTTTACGAGTTTTATCTTAATTGCTGCAGCTGCATTAACAATATTTTTCTGGGTTAGGGTTCTAAAGAAAATGACAAAGGATCAAAAACCACTATACTCCAAAGTAAGAGAACAAGAAACAAAGAACTGGGTTTATGATCTGATTAAGGGTGAAGAAGAATTTGTTTTTGTGGCTGAAGTACCAGGTCCTGAGGATAAAATTGCAGTCAGACTAGTAGACGGGATGTTATACGTACGTGGAACTTCA
>PVMK01127411.1_pt1 | contig 13215 bp, 12 predicted proteins | sample 1853481 | NCBI WGS metagenome assembly PVMK01 (sample SAMN08533507, study PRJNA380276) | Marine sediment metagenome, whole genome shotgun sequencing project.
TTCTTTGCGTTCCATGTTATCGCGGTGCCTCTGATGCTCCTTATGCTTGTGGTCGTTCATATTATGGCGCTACATGAAGTCGGATCGAATAACCCGGATGGCATCGAAATAAAGAAGCTCAAGGGTGCGGACGGAGTGCCGCTTGATGGTGTCGCGTTCCATCCCTATCACACGAGCAAAGACCTCGTCATCATTCTGGTGTTCGCGATTGCATTCTCGGCGGTCGTGTTTTTTGCGCCTAGTCTCGGCGGCTACTTTCTGGAGCACGCGAATTTCGATCCGGCCAATGTGCTGCAGACGCCCGAGCATATTGCGCCCGTCGGGTACTTTACGCCGTTCTACGCGATTCTTCGGGCGGTGCCGAATAAGCTAATCGGCGTGATCTTGATGGGTCTTGCCGTCATGCTGCCGGTATTTCTGCCGTGGCTGGATCGCTGCAAGGTTCGGTCGATCCGCTATCGCGGCTGGAGCTACAAGCTGGCATTGTCGGTCTTCGTCGTCAGTTTCCTGGCGCTGGGGTATATCGGCCTGCAGCCCGTCAGCGATCTCTACACTCAGCTCGCGCGGGTGTTCACTTTCACCTACTTCGCGTATTTTATTCTGATGCCCTTCTATACAAGCTGGGAGAAGACGAAGCCGGTGCCCGAGCGAGTAACAAAATGAGAATCAGGGTCGCACTGCTGATTTTGGGGATGGTATTTAATCTGGCCGCGGTGGCACAGCATACGGGCGACGGCGCGTTGCAGATGGAGCCTGCGAACACCGATGTCGGCGATCTCGCTTCCCTGCAGCGCGGCGCGAAGTACTTCGTTAACTACTGCCTTGGCTGTCATTCCGCCCAATACGTGCGCTATAACCGCCTGGGCGCGGATCTCGAGCTGACGGAAGTGCAGCTAGTCGAGAACATCATGTTTACCGGAGAGCGGCCCTTCGACACGATGACGAACGCCATGACCGACGAGGATGCGGCGCGATGGTTCGGAGTTGCTCCGCCCTGATCTATCTCTGATTGCAAGGAGTCGCGGTACCGATTATCTCTATAACTTCCTGCGCGGCTTCTACGCGGATGACGCTGCACTCAGCGGCGCCAACAATTTATGGCTGGAAAATACCGCCATGCCGCACGTTCTGTGGGAGCTGCAGGGCGTACGTCGCGCCGTGTTTACCGAGACGGAAGGCGCCGTGCCGACATTCGAGCATTTCGAGACCGTCAGCGCCGGTACGCTCGACGACGCGGAGTATGACGAGCTTGTACGCGATATAGTGACGTTTCTTGATTACATCGGCGAGCCGATGCAGCTGGAGCGACGCGCACTAGGTGTTCGCGTTATCGGCTTTCTTCTGATATTTCTCTTGATCGCCTATATGCTCAAGAGAGAAATCTGGAAGGACGTTCATTAACGCCGTTCTGATTTTTCATTCTTTACTACGTTACTAGGAGAAGTTCCCATGGCGGTAATCGCTAACCGTCGCTCAGTCATGACGCTCTTTTCGACTCCCACTGATGTGTGGAGTCATCGTACGCGACTGGTACTCGCTGAGAAGAGCATCAATGTAGATATCATCGATGTCGAAGATGGGAATTTCCCTGAGGATCTATTGGACCTCAATCCCTACAACAGCGTTCCTACTCTGGTTGACCGGGATTTGGTTCTTTACGATTCACGCGTCATCATGGAATATCTTGACGAGCGCTTCCCCCATCCTCCATTAATGCCGGTTGATCCTGTCACTCGTGCGCAATTTCGTCTCGCCCTATACCGAATAGAGCATGATTGGTATGACCTCGCGGGCGAGATTGAGGAAGGCGGGGACAGAAAACCGGTGACCAGAGCAAGGAAAGCACTACGAGACAGCATCGTCTCAAGCGTTGAGATTTTCGGGGCGAAGCGCTTCTTTCTCAGCGACGAGTTCTCGCTGGTAGATTGTAGTATCGCTCCGGTCCTGTGGCGTCTCGAGGTCTTTAATATCGAATTGCCTTCGCAAGCCAAGCCCATCCAACAATATATGGATGCGGTATTTTCCAGACCCTCGTTTCAAGACAGTCTGACTGAGTTGGAGCAGGAGATGCGACAATAGATTCATGACTAAGGTTACATCCAAGCGGCCGTACCTGATCCGCGCTATGCACGAGTGGATGACCGACAATGCGTTGACCCCCTATGTCGTCGTGGCTGCCGACGCTGAGGGGCTGCTCGTACCCGAGCAATACGCCTCCGACGGCAAGATCGTCCTGAACGTTAGCTACGCGGCCACCCGAAACTTTACTCTCGCTGATGACCGTATGAGCTTCGAGGCCCGTTTCGCGGGTGTCGCTCAGCGCGTGGATGTACCCCTGTCGGCGGTTATCGGCATCTACGCTAAGGAATCGGGGCAGGGTATGATTTTCAGCGATGACGATGCGACACCGACGGAGTCCACCGAGCCGAGCGAAAGTGTTGAACGGGGACGACCTACCCTCACAGTCGTCAAATAAGCCCCCAACCAGCCCTCTGGTTAACCAGGACTGCTACCTAAGATGGCGTCGTCGATCAGGTCGCAAAGGCAATGAATAACAAGCAGGTGCACCTCCTGGATACGACAAGTTCGGTCTGCGGGGACTCGCACCTCGATGTCTTCCGGGTTCAGGCTCCGAGCGATCGCGCCGCCAGCCCTTCCAGTCAAAGCGACCACCTTCAGACCGCGACTGTGCGCGGCGGCAATCGCGCGTAGTACGTTCTCTGAATTTCCCGATGTCGAGATGGCAAGTAGCACGTCCCCCGACTGTCCAAGCGCGCTGACCTGCTTGGCGAAGATGTCGGCATACTGATAGTCGTTGGCGATTGCGGTGATTGTGGAACTGTCGGTCGTGAGCGCGATCGCCGGCAGCCCCGGGCGTTCCCGCTCGAAGCGCCCGAGCAGCTCACCCGAAAAATGTTGTGCGTCGGCAGCTGAGCCGCCGTTGCCACAGCTCAACAGTTTGCCGTCATTCAGCAATGACTGCGCCATGAGATGCGCTGCCTTAACAATCTCGGGTGCAAGCGCGGCCGACGCCTGTTTAACCGCGACACTGTCGAGAAAATGAGCTAGAACCCGGTCAGACATGTATTCGCCGATGTAGACAGGACTTCGCAACTCTGCCTGCAAAGGACGCTCCCTTCAAGGCAGCGCTGTGGGGGCTTGCCGGCTGCTGCAGCTGGCTTCGACTTAATCGACGTCGAAGGCATTCTGCAGCCATTGAAGCCGCGGTCTCGTGGTATCGATATCGCTCACGGCGAACACGTCGAAACGCAGCGGCTGCGTGTTCCATTGTGGGTTGCACATCAGGAGATGGCGTGTTGCAAGAACGATTTTGCGCTGCTTTTTCCAATCGATGCTTTCGATCGCGGATGTGAAGCTACCCTTCTTACGGGCCCGAACTTCCACAATGACAAGCGTCGATCCATCGCGACAGACCAGGTCCAGTTCGCCCAGCCTGCAGTAATAACGCTGCTTGAGAATTCGCAGTCCACGGGCCTCGAGATAGTCGCGGGCGACAGTTTCCCAGGAGTGGCCGGATACCTGTCGATCTATCCCATCAAGCCGTGCCGCGCGCGCTTATCTTAGGTCTGCGAGTTCCGCCGGGCCCTGCGGACTAACCTCGTCTCGAGTATCGAGTGCGACCGGGCGACCGTTGCGGAATTGAGCCAGAGGTAGCCGGCGATGGACGCGGCCGTCCGAATCCAGGCTCAACTCGCCGGAGATACCGGGGACGGCGGTAAAGCGTTCGCCCTGGTTGTAGAGGAGCGGGATCAGCCGGTAGGCATCGTATCCCATCGCAAACAATCGTGGCCATTGGGCGACGCGCTGCGGCCAGTATGCCGCGAGTGTTGCTTTGAGTTCAGACGAAGTCACATCGGGTGACAGCAACCACGGCGAATCCGGAAACACGATGCCGTCCAGATCTGCATCACCGGCCTCACGTGCCGGATCGTAGACTTCGTGCGTAGTGTAGGTTGGCAGATCACCCGCGTAATGGAACCGCAGTTGTGGCACGAGAAGCCGCCCGTTACTCGCATTGGTCGCGACGAAGATGACGTCGACGTCCTGACGCCGTCTCGGCTCGAATACCAGTGGACTGCCGATATTCGCGGCCAGTCGTTGGTAGCGTTGATTGCTGCGGCTCAGATTCAGTAGCGTCGTGATGGTTAGGGAGAAATCCTGGTCGCTGGAGTCGTAGGTCCTGAACTGCAGCAACTCTCCGCCCAATCGCTCGAACTCGGCACGAAAGGTGTTGAGAAGCCGCGTGCCCCAGTCGCTGTCGGGAATCAAGGCGACGGCGTTTGCGGCACCGTTGGCCGCGGCGTGACGGGCAACTTCGATCGCCTCATCCTCCGGCGCCAGGGCGAACTGGAAGAAGCCCGCGGGCGCGGCTACCTCGCTCTGAGTGTAATTCAGGGCCAGCGTCGGTGTCAGGCCTGCACTGTTAACGATCCGGTCCACGTTCGACTTCAACAGCGGGCCGACGATAAAGTCCGCACCGTCAGTTTGAGCGCGGATATAGGCCTCCTGACCTCCGAGTATGTCGGTGTCATATACTTTTATATGCGCGCGCTGGGCTTCGTTGCTTGTGCGTAGATGTGCGGCGATGAAGCCGTCGCGAATCGCGGCGGCTTGCTGCCGCAAGCTACTGAGCGGAAGCAGTAGCGCGACTTGCTCCGGGTAGATTTGCGAGAGTCTATAGCGCTCGAGGAGCACTGGCAGGAATGTGGTAGCGGCCGGATGATTGGGGAAATTGTCACGCCAGCCAAGCAGCCCCAGCTGTAGCCCGGATGGGTCACTGCGATAGGCCGAAGCCACGGGTTGCAGCGCGAGCCAGCCGTCGATTGTCGCGTCGCCGCTGGCCATCAGCGGCCGGTAAGCGGTCTGCTCCTGTAATCCGTTCCAGAGCAGTTCGTGATTCGCCATGATCGCGGCTGAGTCGTTTAACCAGTGTTCCCGCTCCACCAGTACCGCGATGGCTTCCTCCACCCGCGTCAGCCGAAACAAGGCTCGGCCTTCGATTGCGGCAGACTCGACCAGAATCACGTCGTCTGGCGGCTGACTGAGTCGGCCGAGCAGATCGATCGCGGCGTCGGGACGGTTCTCGCTGAGTTCGGTGGCAGCAGACAGGACGAGGACCGTTTCGGCCTGTCGCGCATTGCCGCCATTGCGGGCTTGAGCAAGCCAGCGCCTGGCATCGTCGGTCTCGCCGCCGTCAATCAACAGTCGAGTCCCGGCTATCAGGTAGTCGATCCTGGCGTCGCCAGCCGTGGAGGCGACCAGTTCGGAATAGAGTTCTAATGCGCCAACGCTGTCGCCTGCGCGAACCAGCTCTTCAGCTCGCTGCCGGATCTGCTGCTCGGGAGTCAGAGGCGTTGGTCCTTCGGCCGCGCAACTGCACAGGAGGATGAAGCAGACGGCGGTAGCCAGTTTATAGGGTCGTCTCATGGTCATTAGTGCTTGCACATTCAGCTTTCAGACAGGCAGCATGAGCCTATGAATGCGGTTTCCTCCGGAACACTCTACGTAGTTGGCACGCCGATTGGGAACTTGGGCGATCTCAGCGCTCGCGCCCGCGATGTCCTGGGGGCAGTGGATCTGATAGCAGCTGAGGATACCCGCCGAACTGGGCGATTACTATCGAGTATCGCGGTAAACGGTACACTTATTGCCTATCACGAACACAACGAGGACCAACAAACGCCGGCCCTGATCGCGCGATTAGAGAAAGGAGACTCACTGGCGCTGGTCAGCGACGCCGGTATGCCGACGATCAGTGACCCGGGCCTGCGTCTCGTCCGGGCGGCGCTAGCCGAGAATCTGTCGGTCGTCACCGTCCCCGGGCCGAATGCGGCGGTGGCGGCGCTGACTATCGCGGGTCTGGCCACCGACCGCTTCGTTTTCGAGGGCTTTCTACCGCGCCGCAGCGGTCCCAGACGCCAGCGTCTCGAGCTGCTGCGGAACGAAGCCAGGACCATGATCTTTTATGAGGCCGTCCATCGGGTCACCGAGACGATTAAGTTGCTCGAGGAACTGTTCGGTTCTGAGCGACAGGCCGCGATCGCGCGCGAGCTGACTAAACTCCATGAACAGATCTATACAGGAACGTTGGCCGAGCTAAGCAGCGAACTCGGCGAGGGGATCCCGCTAAAGGGGGAATTCGTGTTGCTCGTTGCCGGTACCGTCGAGGTTCGTTCGGTGCCCGCTGCCGAGGCGGTGCGGATCTTCACGATCCTGAGCGCCGAGTTGTCGGCAAAAGCGGCCGTCGCGCTCACGGCGGAGATCACCGGCCTGTCCCGCAACGACGTCTACCGGTTGACGCGCGTACCCGACTGACCGCCGTCCTTGTGGGAGCAGCCATCTGTGGGTCTGCGACCTGTGGGAGCGACCGCCTGGTCGCGATCCGAATCTGGGCGTTCCCACAGGTGGCGGTCGCAACAGTCCATGGCTCGCTGCGCCTTACCCACCACGCTCTTATCCGGCGTTCCTGCCAGCGGCTGCGTTCGCCATGAACTGTCACACCCGCCGGTCATGGGCAGCGGGGCGTTTCGTACGGTGGTGACACAAGCGTCCTGGTGGTCGCTCCTACAACGGCGCCGGCTTAGGTAGTAACCTTGTCTGTGGGAGTCGGCCGGGCAGTCGCTGGGAATATCTTCGGATATCGCCGGAGGAAAGTCCGGGCTCCATTGGGCAGGGTGCCAGGTAACGCCTGGGAGGCGTGAGCCTACGGCTAGTGCCACAGAAAATATACCGCCGGGCGCAAGCTCGGTAAGGGTGAAAAGGTGCGGTAAGAGCGCACCGCGCAGGTGGTAACACGTTGCGGCAAGGTAAACCCCACCCGGAGCAAGACCGAATAGGGGAGCGTTTAGTGTGCCCACACGAGCTCCCGGGTAGGTCGCTAGAGGTGCGTGGCGACGCGCATTCGAGATGAATGACTGCTCTCGACAGAACCCGGCTTACAGGCCGGCTCCCACTTATCGAATTCGGCGCTCATCGAGCGCCTAACGCCGATATCCTAGAATCGAGTTGAGTTACTCTATCTAACTCATTGATTATTATTTGACAGAGACGTCGCTAAATTCTCCACTCCCGTCGCTAACCCACTGGCAAACAAAAAAAAATCGGCCTCGTCGGTTGACAGCCGACGGTCGGCCTTCTTATAGTGGGCCGAAGTGGTAAGAAGTGGGGAAAAATGGTACGGCTATGTTCCGCGGCGCTTCCAAAGTTACCCTGGATTCGAAAGGGCGGCTGGCGATCCCGAGTCGATATCGGGAACGCCTCAGCTCCCGTTGCGAAGGGCAACTGGTTGTGACCGTCGATAAAGATCATTGCCTGCTCATCTATCCCCTACCTGACTGGGAGGAAGTCCAACGCAAGTTGGATCGCCTACCGTCTTTCAACAGCTTAGCGCGGGAAACGCAGCGCCTGATGGTGGGTTATGCCACCGATGTCGAATTGGACGGCCACGGTCGCATCCTGTTGTCCAAAGCATTGTGCGAATTCGCCGACTTGGACAAACAGACCATGCTGATCGGTCAGGGTAACAAATTCGAGCTATGGGACGAAGAACGGTGGAACCAGCGCCGAGACGCATGGCGGTCAAGCGATGACCCCGACGGCGCCGATATGCCGCCCGAACTCAAAACGCTGACCCTCTGAGCGACGTAGCGGTTGACGAGCGTGGCCGATCATCAGCCGGTGCTGGTGACAGAGGCGTTGGAGGGTCTGGCGATCGCTGAGGACGGCTGGTATCTCGATGGGACCTACGGTCGCGGCGGGCACAGCGCTCTCATTCTCGCGCAACTTGGGGAGCAGGGAAGATTGTTCGCTCTGGATAAAGATCCCGAAGCAGTGGCGGACGGCCGCGAACGCTTCGCGGCGGAGCCTCGCTTCGAGATAGAACACGGTGGTTTTGAGTCGATTGATCGTTACAAACAGACATGGTTCAAGGGTCACGCCCTGGCGGGCGTGTTGCTCGACCTCGGTGTGTCCTCGCCACAACTCGACACGGCGGAACGGGGTTTTAGCATCCTCCGCGACGGCCCTCTAGATATGCGCATGGACACGAGCCAAGGACAGACAGCAGCGGATTGGCTGCAACGCGTCAGCGAAGACGAACTGCGCGAGGTCTTGTACCGTCACGGTGAGGAGCCTCGCTCGCGGCAGATCGCAGCTGCCATCGTAAAGATGAGAGCGGTCGCACCGATAACGCGGACGCACGAGCTTGCCGACATCGTGGCGAAGAGTTCGGGCTACAAGCGCAGCCGCATTCACCCCGCGACGCGTGTATTTCAGGCCATCAGGATTCAGATCAACGCGGAGCTCGCCGGCCTGGAACGTGGGCTGGAGCGATGCGTCGAGCTGCTCGCCGAGAGCGGCAGGCTGTGCGTTATCAGCTTCCATTCCCTGGAAGATCGAATCGTAAAACGATTCATCGTGCGGGAGGCTAAGGGTGATCCGGCCTATGCCGGCCTACCGGAGATACCGCTCCACGCACGACCGCGATTGCGGCGTGTCGGGCGTCTGGTCCGGCCTTCCGCCGCGGAAATCGACATCAATCCGCGTGCGCGCGGCGCGCGTCTGCGTAGCGCCGAACGGCTTGGAATGGCAGCCACGTGAAGCCCCACTACCTCCAGCTCAGCCTCTGTGTGCCGCTAGCGGTGGCGGTTGTCATCTCCGGCGTTTGGGTCATCAAAACCAAACACCAGGCCCGGCAGCTGTTCGTCGAACTAGAGTCGCTGAATCGCGAGCGTGACCGGTTGCAGGTTGACTGGGGCCGTTGGCAGCTCGAGGAAAGCGCACTGGGTAACCATTCGCTGGTCGAGTTACTGGCCAGGGATCGCTTGTTTATGGCTCGACCAGAGCCCGAACAAGTCATCGTTGTTGCGGCGCCGATCCCGTGAACAAGCGTCGCAAGGCACCGACCGTCGTCTGGAGGCCCTGGCGGAGCGTCCTGTTGCTGGCCGCCGTCGTTATCGGCGGCGTTACCCTGGAAGGGCGTGTCCTGTATCTGCAGATACTGAAGAAGGACTTCCTTGTAGGGCAGGGCGACGATCGCCATCTGCGAACCGTACAAATCTCCGCTCACCGCGGCCCCATCACGGACCGTCACGGCAAACCGCTGGCGGTCAGTACCCCGGTAGACAGTATCTGGGCTGCGCCGCAAGAGCTGATGCCTGCGCTCGACCGGCTCGGCGATCTTGCAGAGGTGCTGGATGTAGAGGCCGATTGGCTCGCGCGGCGGATCACCAGCAACCTCGATCGTGAGTTCGTCTACCTGCGCCGCCATCTGCCTCCCAACGACGCGGCTCGCGCGTTGAGCCTTGGCCTGCCGGGCGTCAGTACGCTCAGGGAATACCGCCGCTACTATCCGGCGGGTGAGGTTGCGGGTCACGTGCTCGGCTTTACCGATATCGACGATCGCGGACAGGAAGGCCTGGAACTCGCTTACGACTATTGGCTGAGTGGCGAGACCGGCTCCAAACGAGTTCTAAGAGATAGGCTCGGCCGAGTTGTCGAAGACGTCGAGCTCATCAACGCGGCGCAGCCGGGCCGGACGCTCGCATCCAGCCTCGACTTGCGAATCCAGTATCTCGCGTACCGGGAACTCAAGCAGGCCGTTCTCGACAGCGACGCGCTTTCCGGCTCCGTCGTCATTCTGGACGTGACTAACGGTGAGGTGCTGGCAATGGTCAACCAGCCCTCCTACAACCCGAATGACCGCGCCCAGCTCGAGGTCGCCCGTTATCGAAATCGAGCGGTGACCGACATCTTTGAGCCGGGCTCGAGCTTCAAGCCGCTCATCGTCGCGGCCGCTCTGGAATCCGGTCGTTACGGCCCGGACTCGATCATCGATACGTCGCCGGGTTATCTGCGCGTCGGCGGCAACATACTGACTGAGGACTACAACAACCTCGGTAAGATCGACATTACGACGATGCTCGCGAAATCGAGCAGCGTCGGTGCGGGAAAACTCGGCCTCGAGCTCGAACGTGACCAGCTCTGGGCGGTTCTGTCGAGTTTCGGTATCGGTCGCCTGACCGACAGTGGGTTTCCCGGCGAGTCGGCCGGCGTGCTCAATCATCCGCAGTACTGGCGACCGGTCGGACAGGCGACGCTGGCCTACGGCTATGGACTATCGGTCACGGCGCTCCAGCTTGCCCAGGCCTACAGCGTGATCGCCGCCGACGGTATTCGCCGGCCAATCTCGATGCTCGTGCAGGACGAGCAGGTGGACGGCGAGCGGGTGGTATCCGTGGATACGGCTCGCCAGCTTAGGAGCATGCTCGAGACTGTGGTCTCGCCGGCCGGCACGGGGCAACGGGCCGCGATCAGAAACTTCCGGGTGGCCGGCAAGACCGGTACGGCGAAAAAAATCGGTGTCGGTGGCTACTCGGACGATCGCTACCTCGCCGTATTCGCAGGACTGGTGCCAGCCAGTGATCCAAAGCTGGTGGCCGTGGTGGTTATCGACGAACCACGAGGCGAGGACTACTCCGGCGGTGAAGTCGCTGCGCCGGTATTCTCGCGGATCTTGTCGGGCGCGCTGCGGCTGATGGCCATTCCGCCCGACGCGCTTGCCGAACCGCCGCTGACGATCATGGCCCGGGCGGGGGTCTTCCCATGATGGCGGCTCTGGCGACCGCGGCGATGACCCTGGGAGAACTTTTCGGCGCGGCCGCAGGGAACTTGAGTGGCGTCCAGGTCGAGGATCTCGTTCTCGACAGCCGCCAGATAACACCCGGTGCGGCCTTCCTCGCCGTGCAGGGATCTGAAAGCCATGGCTTGGATCACGTTGACGATGCGCTTGCACGCGGCGCGGTAGCGGTCGTCTACGAGCCGTCAGCGAGCCACGATGCCGTGGCCGCGCCCAGTGTCGCCATGCCCGGGCTCAACACGCAACTGGGGGAACTCGCCCGCAACTTCTTCGGTCGTCAAACCGAGCCGCTGACACTGGCGGGGGTCACGGGTACGAATGGTAAGAGTACAGTCGCTCACCTGGTTGCCCAGGCGCAGACCCTTCGCGGCACACGTTGCGGTTACGTGGGCACGCTGGGATCGGGAGTCCCGCCGGATCTCGTCAGCCAGACATTGACGACGCCGGATTGTCTGACGCTACACAGAACGCTGCGGTCCTTGTCAGTCAGTCATGCGGCCATAGAGGTTTCATCGCACGCGTTGGCGCAGGATCGAATCGCCGGCCTGGAATTTCATACCGCCGTCTTGACGAACATCTCCCGGGATCACCTCGACTATCACGGTGATCTCGACAGTTACCAAGACGCTAAAGCACGACTATTTCAGCTGCCGGCGTTGCAGTACGCGGTCCTGTTTGTGGACGACCCCTTCGGGGCGGCCCTGACTGATAGGCTCGCTGCCGCCGTGACACGCCTCGAAGTGAGCCTTGAGCGCGATGCCGACATCACCGGCCGGGTCGTGACGGCCGATCTGAATGGAATCGAACTCGAGGTGCGAGGACCTGGAGGATCGGCGGTCGTCATGTCCTCGCTGGTCGGGGACTTCAATGCGGAGAATCTTCTGCTCGCGCTGGGCACGCTCATCGCTTGGGATGTGCCGTTGGTCGAGGCTTGCGAAGCGCTTAGCGAGTGCCGTGGTCTCGCCGGCCGCATGCAGGTATTCGGTGGCGGTCAGAATGAGCCGCGGGTCATCGTCGACTACGCTCACACCCCGGCCGCACTGACACGAGTACTCGAGAATCTGGATCGAATCGGCGGCGCTGAGTTGTGGTGCGTATTCGGTTGCGGAGGCCAGCGAGACGCCGGTAAACGAGCCGCCATGGGTACGGCCGCTGCGCGATTCGCGGATCATGTTGTGTTGACCGACGACAATCCGCGGGACGAAGACCCCGGCGTAATTGTTGCTGATATTCGCGCCGGCCTGGCCGCGCACGCCGATGTTTGGGTCGAGCATGATCGACGTCGGGCGATTACCGATGCCATCGAGAAGGCCGGCGCAGACGATATCGTACTCGTCGCCGGAAAAGGTCACGAAGATTCGCAGTGGATCGCCGGCGAACAACGGCTCTTCAGCGACAGCGTCGTCGTCGAAGACGCGCTGGGAGGACGCGGGTGATGGCCAGGACACTAGCCGCCGTCGCGAGCAGGCTTGAAGTAAACCTCGTCGGCGAGGACGCTAGTTTCGGTCAGGTCAGTATCGACAGCCGCGATCTTATCGACGGCGCCTTATTCGTCGCCATTGAAGGTGTGCATTTCGACGGTAACGACTTCGTGGCGGATGCGCAGTCCAGGGGTGCCGCGGGCGCGCTCGTCTCACGCCGTGCAAGCGTGCCGCTTCCACAGGTCAAGGTCACCGATACGCGCATAGCGTTCGGGCAGATGGCGCGTGCGTGGAGAGAGAATTTTCCGATACCGGTCGTCGCCGTTACCGGAAGCAATGGCAAGACCACGGTGAAGGAACTCATCGCCAGTATTCTGAGATGCCGCCGCAATATCTGCGTGACTGAAGGTAATCTCAATAACGACATCGGCGTACCGTTGACGTTGATGGCCCTCGACGGTGAACACGAGGCGCTCGTTGTCGAGCTCGGCGCCAATCATCTCGGCGAGATCGACTATCTAAGTGGTCTCGTGCAACCCACGGTCGGCGTCATCACGAATGCCTGCGCCGCTCACCTGGAAGGGTTCGATTCTATTACCGGCGTCGCCACGGCGAAAGGTGAGTTACTGGATCATTTGCCTCCCGCGGGGACTGCGGTTATCAACGCGGATGATGATTTCTGCGCGGACTGGCGCGCACGCAGTCAAGCGGAAACCGTGCTGACTTTCGGGCTCGATGCGCGGGCCGACTGCACTGTGATCGGGGAGATAGTCGCTGAGATCTCCGGTAGCCATTTCACGATGCAGCTCCCGGAAGGCGAGCGTCTGGATATCGATCTCCCGCTCGTCGGCCAGCACAACGTAGCAAACGCATTGGCGGCCGCGGCCGCAGCACACGCGATCGGTACGGTGGCGGAAGACATCGTGAACGGACTCAACAGTGCTCACGCCGTACAGGGTCGCTTGAATGTCTTACGCGGGCGCGGCGGTGCAGCCATTATCGACGACAGCTATAACGCCAACCCGGCTTCCGTACGTGCCGCATTGGATTACCTTGCGCAAGCGAGTGGTACGCGCATTCTGGTACTGGGCGATATGGCGGAGCTCGGTAGCCGCGAACGAGAGCTGCACCGTGAGA